>Ga0255142_1000590_pt1 | contig 10206 bp, 3 predicted proteins | sample Atl_Cont_RepB_0h_FD_183181 | JGI IMG/M metagenome (GOLD analysis project Ga0255142, IMG submission 183181) | Freshwater microbial communities from Altamaha River, Georgia, United States - Atl_Cont_RepB_0h | ecosystem: Environmental > Aquatic > Freshwater > River | place: USA: Georgia | collected... | reverse complement strand
GGCCTTGAGGCAAAGCGATCCCGTTCCAGCAAGTATTCTAGCAGTAGTCCCTATTGGACTAGTGCCTTTCAGGGGTGGTTAATTTATGAAAAGAATAAAATTAACAAGAGGATTTACTGCTCTTATAGACAATGAAGATTATGAGAAAGTCAAAGAATACAATTGGCACATTAAAGACCTTAAAAACGGTAAAAAATATGCCATTACTCATGTAAGGGATTTTTCCGTTAAATCAAATAAATTAAAAAAACTATCTATGCAAAATTTAATAATGCCTCCACCTGTTGGTTTTCTCGTAGATCATAAAAACTTAAACCCTCTTGACAACAGAAAATCAAATTTAAGAATTTGTACTACTGTTGAAAACATGAGGAATAAAAAAAAATATAAACCTCTTACTGCATCATCTAAATATAAGGGTGTTTACAAAACACGTGGCGAAAAAAAGTGGCGCGTTAGGATTCAAACTGGTCAGAAGAGAATTTTTTTAGGTGTCTTTACTAATCAAAAAAAAGCAGCGTTGGCATATGATATCGCTGCAATAAAGCATTTTGGAGAGTTTGCTTTTTTAAACTTTCCCAACCGTGGGGGTAGTGATGAGTTCAAGTGAATCAGGCGCAAGCAACTCGTTTTTAGGTTTAAGTTCAGCGGCGCAAGCCTTTGGAGACTATAGAGCAAGTGAAGCTCAAGCAAGTTACACGAGAGCGGTGTATGATGCTAATGCTGAGCTTTTCCGCATGAAGGCTGATGAGGCTATTCGTAGAGGGGATGTTGAGGCTGGCAAGTACAAAAAGAAGGTCAAGAGTATGCTTGGCTCTCAACGTGCAAGGCTAGCAGCAGCAGGGGTGGACATAAGCGATGTGGATAGCTCAGCTTATCAAATCCAAGAAGAAACACTTCGTTATGGTTACGCTGATGCACAGCAAATAAAAAACAATGCATTTAGAGAAGCCTTGGGACTTAGAACTCAAGGTGCTTTAACTGGTATTGAGGGAAGATTCAAAGCTGCAACAGCTAGATATCAAGGCAGGATGAGTTTGCTTGTAGGTGGCTTAAAAAGTGCATCGTATGGGATGAGCGCGTATAAAGATTTTCGCTCTGATAAGGAGAAAGAATAATGGCTCGCGTTCCACTTTACGGTGATAGAAGAATAGAAGAAGCACCAAATCCAGCAACACCACTTTCAGGAGAAATCCCAAGTCGTGAAGCCTTTGGAGGCGGTCAATCCGCAGCAGCTGCCTTCGGTGCTGTTGAAGAAATGGTGCTAAGAGCTAAGAAGGAAGCAGACGAGACAGCTGTGCAGGATGCTGACAATAAAGCAGCCGAGGCTTATCAACAACTTCTTTTTGATGATAAAAATGGCGCACTAACTAAAAAGGGTAAAGACGCTCTTGATCTTCCCAACACCTATGGACAAGAGTACGACAAAAGACTTCAAGACATTGAAAAAGGTCTTAATGGAACAGCTCAAAGAAATGCTTTTAAACAAAGAGCTTTTGAGAGAAAACTACAGTTTTCAGGAGCATTAGAAAAACATGGTGCTGCTGAAGCTGAGATTCTTCAAAAAAGCACTTTTAAGACAGGAATGGAAATAGCTAGGCAAGATGGGGTTACAAACTCAAATGATCCACTTCTTGTTAAAGCCTCTATTAAAAAACAACATGAGTTCCTAGATAAGCTTGCAACAATGGATGCAGGTATTCAGGGCTCACTTGATTTGCTTAAGCAGGAAGCTGAGACTCAAACCCACGCTGAGATTATTCAAAGCTACATGTCTCAAGGAATGGATCTTAAAGCAGAGAACTATTTTAATGCCAATAAGGATAACATTCATGGGGATCAAAAGATAAAGATTCAAGGGTGGATAGAAGAAACTACGCGGATGAATAAAGCTTTTGGTTCAGCCGATGGTATTTTTCAAAAGGCTAAGGGCGATAAAAAAGCAGCCTATGCAATGACCGATAGAATACCCGATGCAAAAACTCGCAAGATGGTTGAGCAAAGGGTTGAGTATTTATTTGAAAGAAACAAAGAAGAAAAGCTGGGGCGAGATAGAGTACGTGACGCTAGGTTTGCCAACATGATTGAGCAAGCAGGTGGAGATATTCGTGTTGTTATGAAGGAGCCAGAGTGGAAGGATATGGACACCACAGAACGTCAAAGATACATGACCTATGCGGATAGATTTGGCTCTGCTTCTACAGATAATCTTGAACTTAAAGATGAGCTTTTAAATTTAGCAGCAGATAAGGGCGGATGGTTCTCAGGGGGCTCAGGTCAAAAAGAGTTTCTTGAAAAGAATTTTCATGATCCTGAATTTGTTAATAATCTTACCCCAAAAACTCGTGAACAAATGATTAAAATTCAAACAGACTTAAGAGAGAAGAAAGGTGACATTCAAGAATATCTTTCAACTCTTAATACGTTCAGGGGTCAAACGACACGCATTATGAGAGATGCTGGGATTACAGATAGAAGTGCACAGCTTAGGTTAGAGAATGATCTTGAATCTGTTTTTTCTGAAAGAGCAAGAGAGCTTGGAAAACCTTTGAACTCTGACGATAAATTAAAGATCACAAAAGAATACTTAACCAAGGTTAAGGTTAATGAAGTTCTTGTTCCACAAAGAGTTGAAAGAGACTTTGGAGCTAGAATTGTTATGCCTGCCATTAAGACAGACATTTCAAAATCTCTTGGCAACGTAATGCCTAGTGACATTAACTTTAACGCCCTAACAGTGGAGAACGTGCCACCGCACTTAACTCCAAGCATTATTAAATTCTATAAGAAACAAGGAATAACTAATCCTTCTAGTGAACAGATTTTAAATGCATATAAGATGTACTTAGAGCGACAATCAGCAAGGAATTTGAGTAACGATGTCAATCAACGAGTTCGATAATTTAATGCTATCAGACCTAGAGGGTGCGCCTGAAGAAGCAATGCCTACTCAGACCATGCGTCCAGTGGTTGATATCAACATCCCTTCTAATAATATGCCACAAGTGCCTGTCGAAGAATTTGATCCCTTTGAGCAGACAATGGCAATGGATTTTAAGAAAGCAGAATATGACCAAGCAAGGTTCATTGCTTCTCAAAGAGATCCAGCGAAAATGGAAGAAGCCTTTCAGTACGCTGATAAGATTAAAGCCACTCCTGACTTTGCTTACGACAATCTAGATACGATCAAGCAAGAGTTTCCAAAAGCTCAATATGATTCCTTTGATCAGATGTCTAAGAGATATCCTGCTCTTACGAATCTTCTAACTGATCCAAATTTTGCCACTATTGCTCAAGCTAGGATTGATACTTTAAAAAAGATTGAAGACCAGTTTAGAGAAAAAAGCCAAGTTGAAATTCTAGCCAAAGGCTTAGGAATAGGAGCTATGAAGTTTGGGCAAGGTTTAACCTATGCTCCCAAGCTTGTAGCTAACGCGCTTTCTTATAGAAAAACACAGCTTCCAAAAACACATAGACTTTATGAGTCTGAGCTTGCTGGTAATAGACTTTACCACGATAACTCTGCCTTGATGCAGCTTAACTATTTATTTAAGCGCGGAGCAGAAAGCCTCCAAGAAGATCTTAAATTTGAACTATCAGAAGATGTCCTTGGAAACTTATCTCAGGGTAATTTTAAAAAAGCGGCTCGTAGTTTAGTTCTTCAAACAGCTGTGAACGCACCTAACTCGCTTGCCGCTATTGGTGCCGTTGTAACGGGCGCTCCCATTGCTGGTCTTGCTGGTATTGGTGCACTATCAGGCGGATTAAAATATCAAGAGTTACTAGATAACCCAGACTTTAAAGATGTAGATCAAGCCACGCTGATGGCCAACTCTTTACTAAGTGGCGTAGTGGAAGGTGGCACAGAAACACTTGGCGCTCTCTTGCCATTTTCTCATGCGCTAAAACCAGTAGCTAGTACCGTTGGAAAGCAGTTTGGAAAAGAAGCTGCTAAAGCTTTAACAAAAGAAACATTTAAAATCTTAGGTGTTGCCGCAACGAGTGGCGCCCTTGAAGAGTTCTCAGCAGCACTTGGTGAGATGACTGTTGATTATGCGACCATTGATCCTAAAGCATTTGATGATGCTTTCTATAAATTAGGTGAGCAAACACTCGTGGGTGCCTTTAGTGGTGCAGCAATGACTGGCCCAATGGCAGCAGTGAACGCGAAGATTCGCGCACAGTCTATGCTTGATGCCCAGGTAAACTATAATTTCTGGACAGCTATGGGCGAGATGGCTGAGACAAATGAGATTAAGACCAAGGTTCCAGAGCTACATAAGAAATACATTGAGACTGTAGCCAAGGAAAATAACCTTGAATACACCTACATTGATCCCACTGGGTTCGTAGAGCTTTATCAGAAAAAAGGCAAAGATCCTGTAGAGGCAGCAACAGAGCTTGGCATTGGTAAAGAGTATTCAGAAGCTATTGAAACAGGGACAGATATTAAAATCAAAACAGCTGACATTGCTTCAAAGCTTACAACTAAAGAAGAGTTTACTGAGTTAGCAGAGCATGTGAAACATAATCCCAATGAAACAACTTGGGCACAAGAAAAGAAAATTGAGCAACAAGCAGCTCAAGTAGATGAGAGATTAAAAGCTGATCTTCAAGAACTTCAATCAAAAGCTGAAGAAGAGCTGACTCAATTTGACCGTGAAGCCATGCAAATATCTGAACAAGTTCAAGCAATGGCTACTAAGCAAGGCAAGATTGATAGCAAACAAGCTAAGAGTGTAGCTGATATCTATGGTGCTTTTTTTAGAAGACTAGCACTTGATGATAAAGAAGGCCGCACCCCTTTACAGCTGTTCCAAAAGTATGGCCCTAATCGTATAGTGAAAGCTGATAGCCCTGAAGCCTTGGCTCAAGGTGAGATGGGGTTGATGCAAAGAGCACCTGTTCAAAGCGTTCCTACATTCTTCTACAAATCCCAACAACTCATTAACGAGAAGATGGGCAACACTGCCACAGTAGAACAAGTCAACGGTGTGCTTAAAGAGATCAAGCCTGAAGAGCGTAAATGGCTAGGCATTGATAACTTCCTTAAAGGAAAAACAAAAGTATCTAAGCAAGAGCTTCTTGATTACTTGAAAGCTAATGAATTGCAGATTGAAGAAGTGGTTAAAAGCGGCAAAGACATGGAAGTTCTTCATGAAGAGATGGCTGCTACAAATAGAGCCTTAGAAGAAGCTGCTAGGGCAAGAAATGCTGCTCGTGATTTCTTAACAGAAGCAATTCATAGAAAAACAAAAAACACAGATGAAACCTTAAATACCGTTAAACTTATAAAGCAAAATTCTACTGACGCTGGTTTTGTTAAAGATATAGCAAAAGCATACGATGCAGTAGAAGAAGCAAAGAACTATGCAGAAGCTTTGAATAAAGAAAATGACTTAGAAAATAAAAAAGAAGAACTACAAAGTGATAGAGAAAAAAGCAGCACACCTAGATATTCAGATCCAAAATTTAACTTAGTAGGTGGTGAAAACTATAGGGAAGTTTTGTTTAGGCTGCCTGAGCAGTTTGCACCAGACCTTAAAAGAACACCTAATGATATTGCTCAAGAGATGTTTGGCAAGAAGTATTACGACCTATCCCCAGAAGAGTTAGACAAGTATGCAGAAAGAGCTGCCTTGTCTAAGATGCCTGACACCTATAAATCATCCCACTGGGACGAAACAAATGTATTAGCTCACACTCGCCTTAATGACCGCATAGATGCTGATGGTAAAAGAGTTCTCTTTATTGAAGAAATACAATCTGACTGGCATCAGGCTGGAAGAAAGAGTGGGTATAGTGGGGAAGGTGCGTTTTTTGATGAAAAAGCAAATGAAGCAAAACGAGAAGAACTAGCTAAAGAATTTAACGAACTCATGCGGAAAGAGTTTCCATATCCAGAGAAACTTCCTGAAGATTATAAAATATTAAAAAAGAAATCTCGTCGTAACGGCGTGGATTTTTATTTTTATGAAGTCCGCCATGTTGAAGCAAACCCACAGGACGTGGCAAGTGCTGAGGGAATGACCGAAGAAGAGGCAGTCCATCAATTTTATGATCAAGCGTATGCTGGTCAAAAACAACGTCCCAGAATTGGCACTCGTATGACTATAGAGTCAATGAGAAAAAATGGTTTTTCTGATAGGGCTATTCAATTAAAAGAAGAATACGACAGGGTTTGGGCTGAAAGACAAAACCGTAAAAGAATTGTACCCGATGCCCCATTTAAAAATGATGCATGGTTGGAGTTTGTACTTAAACGACTAATTCGTGAAGCCGCAGAAAAAGGCTATGACAAAATCGCTTGGACTACAGGGGAGCAACAAATTGAAAGATATGTTGGTTCAGTAAAAACACTATCTTGGGTTTCGTATAATGAAAAAACTCAAACACTTGAATCTGAAACTAGAAGTGGTCAAAAAATAACTGAACAAGTTTCAAAAGAAAAACTTCCAAATTATATTGGAAAAGAAATTGCTAAAATAGCCATTGAAAATCCAAATAAAAAAATAACAGGCGAAGAAATGGGCACTGCTATTAGGGCAGGCGGTGAGCATTTAAGATTACAATACGATACAAAAATTACTTCTTTTTTAAAGAAATTTGGTAAAAAGTATTCAGCTAAGGTTGATAGTGTGTCTATAGCTGGCGGCAAGTGGGAAGTTTTTGATAAAAAAAACAATGAAAGAGTGACTTGGGATTTTGATTCTGAAAAAGAAGCTTTAAGTGTAATCAAAAGAAATTTCAATAATGATCCTGATTTAATTGCCAGACCTCAAACTGATCAAAAAAGTGAAACAGTCCACTCTCTCACCATCACTCCAGAGCTACGAGACGCAGCACTTAACCAAGGGTTTGCATTGTTCCAAAAAGATGCAGATGAAATCATAGGCCGCTTTAGAGTTGGTAAAGATGGAATATCTATTGAAACGTTTAAGAACGCCAATAGGTCTACATTCCTGCATGAATCAGCCCACCATCTTATGTTCATTCTTAACCAAATGGAAAAAGAAGGTGCGCTCTCAAAAGAGCAGCAAGAAATTAAGGATGCTATTTGGGATCATCTTGGTGCTAAAAAAGGTCAAGCTTTAACAGAAGATCAAGAAGAGTTATGGGCTAGAAACTGGGAAGCGTACATGAGAAGGGGAGAGGCTCCTTCTTCTATGCTTCAAAAAGCATTTGATTATTTCAAGAGATGGCTAGAGTTTATCTATAAATCCTTAACTGATTTAAACGTTTCCCCATCTCCTGAGATTTATGATCTTATGGACAGGCTTCTTGCAACAGAAGCTGAGATTGCAAAGTATAAAGCTAAGGAAACTACAAGTCCTATAGCTGAGCAGCTTCCACCTAAGTTACGTGAAAAGTACGAGCAGATTAAACTAGAAGCTGAAGAAGAAAAAAGAAAATACATGAATAAGGTTTTGATGAAGTCTTTGATGGCTAAGTCAGAATCTATTTATCAAGAGCAAAGAAAAGCTATTGAAGATGAACTCTTCAAACAGCTTCAAACTCAACAGATACACAAGACACTTACTGAGATCATAGCGAACTCAGACATGTTTTTAGATGGCGTAGATTTTGATCCTGAGCTTTTATCGGCCATTCCTGAAGACTTAAAAAATAAGATCTTTAAGAAGGGTGGCTTACCTTCTCAGGTTGTAGCAAACCAATTAGGTTACCCTACTAATAGAGATTTCCAAGACGCATTAGCTCAAGCTATTTACGAACAAGGAGCTGGACTTAAACAAGCTGTGGATGCACAGATGAATAAGCTCTACCCTGATAACTTATATGAACTTGAAGACCTAGCGATTGAAGCCATTCATAATGATTCTCAAACAAAACTACTTCAAATCGAACATGAGTATTTATTAAATCAAGCAGGACTAGCAAACGAGCTTGAAAGAAGAATGATCCAAAGGGGCAAGCTCACTGAAGCTCTTAAGGAAAGAGCTAGAGCTGTTGTTGATGAGGTTACTTATAAAGACAATAGCCCGAACCTTTATGATAGAGCAGAGAGAAAAGCTGCTCGTGACACTGCTTCTAAGTTTGTACGTGGAGATATAGAAGGAGCACTTCTATCTAAGGAAAAAGAAATCCTAGCTCATGAGATGTACAAAGAAGCTACAAGGTCTAGAAGGCTTATTGATGACAAGGTTAAGAAGTTCAAACAGAACTACAAGAAGTCAGATAAAGACCTAGCTAAGTCACGTGATCTTGATTACGTAAACGCTGGAAGACTTCTTCTTTCTAAGTTTGGAATTTATCCAATTAAAGTTGAGACAGAAGACTACTTAAAGAAAGTTAGAACTCATAACCCTGATCTTTATAATTCTCTTATGGGAATGATTGAGCCTTTATATCCTTTGGCAACAGGGGATTTTAAGAACCAAAAGATCGGACATCTAAAAGATGTCATTGAAGCAGCTGATGCGCTGTGGGCTTTATCTCGTGATTCAAGACAGTCTACTATCGAAGGTCAAAAGATAGACCAAGAAATTATTGTTAATGAGTTAAAAGCTCAGCTCTTGTTAAGCCTTAAAGACAAGCAGTTAAAAGACTACAACTCTACAGCGAGTGATTCTGATAGATTCAGAACTAAACTTTTAAGTTACGGGGCGAGTGCCGTTAGAATTGAGAGTCTTGCTAACGAGCTTGATCTAGGAAAGCTTGGCCCATTTACTAAGTACATTTTCAAACCCATAAGTGATGCGGTTACAGGTTATCGCATGAAGCAACAAGATGTTCTTGAGAAGTATTTAAAGATTCTTAAAGACAACGAGAAGCGCATCACAATGGAAGAGATCAAGAGCGATGATCTAAGATTTGTATTTAAAAACAAGACTGAACTTTTGATGGCTATTCTGCATACAGGTAACGAATCAAACAAAAGAAAGCTTTTGATTGGATATGGATGGGGAAGCCTAGATCAAGACAACATGCTTGATACTTCAGCGTGGGATAAGTTCATAGATAAAATGCACAAGGACGGTGTGTTGACCAAAGAAGATTGGGACATGGTTCAAGGCATTTGGGATCTAATGGAGTCCTTCCTTAGTGATACACAAAAAGCTCACAAGGATATGTATGGGCATTATTTCTCGACTATTACTAAGCAAGAAATAAAGACTCCCTTTGGTACATACAAAGGTGGGTATATCCCAGCAAAAGCAGATCCAGATGTGGTGGAAGATGCTGCCATTCGTGAAGCTAGAAAGAACTTAGAAGAAAACAATCCTTCTTTTGCCTTCCCAACAACAGGCCGTGGGGCAACAATGGCAAGGAATGAGAACTACAACGTTCAACTTAGTTTGAACTTGAATACACTTGGCGCACACATGGATTGGGCATTGCGCTTTAGTTACATTGAACCTCGTGTAAAAGAAGTTGGAAAAATCATAACAGACAGAAGCTTTAGAAAAGCACTCTCTGAACTTGATCCTCAATTAGGTCGCGCTGCCCTTGATCCTTGGCTAGCGCGTGTGGCTAGTCAGAAGGTTGTAATGCCTTCGACTTCAGGCATGGGCGAGGTAATGGACGATTTAGCAAGGTGGCTTAGAACCAACATGAGTATGCAAATCATGTTCGGTAACATAGTGAACACCATGCAACAGGTCACTGGCCTTAGTGTGGCAGCGACCATTGTACATCCTAAGTACCTAGCAAGTGCTGCTACGGAGTACATACAGGGGCCAAATAATTTAAGTGAAGCTATTCAACTTAAGTCTAAATGGATGAAGTCTACTCAAGGAAGTAACTTGTATGAACTTCAAGAAGGCTTAAGTGAGATTGTATTAAATCCTAATACTTTTAAGAAGATCGAAAACTGGTCAAAGAAACACACCTACTTCTTACAAACCCATGCGCAGAACCTAGTGAACAACATTACTTGGTGGGGGGCTTATAACCAAGCCATTGCGCAGGGGCAAAAGGAAGCGGCAGCGGTTTTTGCAGCAGACAGTGCTGTGAGACGTACTCAAGGAACAGTGAACCCAGAAGATGTGTCAGCGTTTGAAACTGGTACAGCTACTTGGAGAATGTTCACTATGTTCAGTGGGTACTTCAACATGCTTTATAACCTTCATAGAACTGAGTACAACAAAGTGCTTAGGACTGTTGGGCTAAAAGAAGGCATGGGGAAACTCTTAACTATTAGCTTTTTTGGGTGGTACATGCCTGCTGTTAAAAGCTCCATGATTG
>Ga0255142_1000587_pt1 | contig 10251 bp, 1 predicted proteins | sample Atl_Cont_RepB_0h_FD_183181 | JGI IMG/M metagenome (GOLD analysis project Ga0255142, IMG submission 183181) | Freshwater microbial communities from Altamaha River, Georgia, United States - Atl_Cont_RepB_0h | ecosystem: Environmental > Aquatic > Freshwater > River | place: USA: Georgia | collected... | reverse complement strand
TTTCTGCGACCAGAACAAGTGTTTCCCCTCAAAATGTATTGCAATTTGAGGACCTTGCCAAAAATTCATTTGATTATTATGTGATCATTGATCCAACAACTGGCGCCCGCACAAGTAAAACACCGTCAGCTGAAGTTTATGGCACATCCACCGATTCAATTACCATAGATGGTGTTGTTTATACCTTTAATAAAGGTGCTTTTATTGACACCACAAATCAAGTTGTTCGTGAATTGATATATTCTGGTCTTTCTAATAATGGAATTGACTTCATGTGGCAGCACTTTACGCCATATGGTAATTTAATTGACCCTTCTGCAAGTAATATCCATGATATTTTTATTATCACTCGTGGCTATTATGACAATTTAACAAGTTATCTACGTGGCACATCTTCCATAGAGCCAGAGACACCATCACCATTGGAATTACGTAATTCTTATGGTTATCTTTTAAACAACAAAATGTTGTCTGACACGGTGGTGTTACACCCAGGAAAAATCAAATTACTTTTCGGTTCACTTGCTTCACCAGAGCTTAGAGCAAAATTTAAGATTGTCAAATCAGCTTCCGCCACCTTCTCAAGCGAAAGAATTAGACAAGAAGCTCTGGCTGTTATTAATGATTTCTTTTCAATAGATAACTGGGATTTCTCTATTTCATTTTATGCAACAGAACTTATCAGTTTGATTCATCAGAGAATGCCAACTCAAGTTGCCAGCGTAGTTTTAGTCCCGCTGTATTCTACCAATTCATTTGGTTCGTTGTTTACGGTAGAAGCGGGAATTGATGAGATTTTACAGTCTTGCGCCACGATTAATGACATAGAAATTGTTGAAGCACTGACACCAGCTGTATTACGCCAAAAGATATAAAAGTGTGTTTTTCACTTTTCTAAAAATTAAATAAATACACCAACAATAACCCGTTGGTGCATTTATATATGGCGTCAGATTATAAAAAATCTAATCTAGATTTATCAGCCCTTTTGCCTGTTTCACAGCGCAATGATCTTAATACTTCATTACTTGAAAATTTATTTGGGCGTTTTTTCACTAAGCGTGAAAGTTTACCATTTTATGGGTATGTCGGCGATAAAGATGTATCTACCGATGAATCTAGACCGCTTGTTAACCAACCAACTGTCGAAAGAGCAGTTAACTCACTGACACCGGGTATCTCATTTTCTGTTGGCACTGAACGCCACATTTTTACATTTCAGGACATTTTAAACAGAGCATCAAGTTTAGGAATTGATGTTTCCGCATTAAAACAATGGGGAAGATCACAAACATTCAACTTTGCTCCACCGATAGATTTAGACAAATTTTGTAATTATTACAAATATTATTGGATATCTGCGGGTATAAATCACCCACAAATGTCATGGAATCTTAAAGATTTGCCAGAATATGTAACCATTGCTAGGCCAAGCAGCAGTGATAGGATTAAATTATCAGTTGATGTTGCGACAACTGCGCCAATAACATTAACTGGTTCGGGCCGGCCTCTTAATGAAACATTTACGGTTAAAGCCATATCTCCTACTGAATTTGAAGTCCATAGTTCAGTTAACGGCGCTTTGATGACAGCACCAGTAGATACGCCATATGTATCAGCTGGCGTAATATCATTTATCATTTCAAGCGGTTCAACTCCATTTGCGATCGGCGATACGTTTACTATAACCATAACGCAAATAGTTAATTCATACACTGCAAGTTTTACTGGCTCTGGCTCAGGCACGATTACCGGAATTAAATCTTTAGCCCCTTTCCAAACAGTTGATGGCGTAACGTTAAAGGTCAATCAGCGAATCCTGGTCAAGAATCAAGCTGGTGGCGTCGGTAATGGCATTTACATTGTCCAAAATGGCGCCTTTGAAAGAGCAGCAGATTGCAATTCAGATTCAGATTTAATCTCTGGCGCTTATACATATGTTCTCAGTGGAACAGTAAATGGCCAAAAGGCGTTTTCTACACCTTCAACACCACAAACATTGACATCGATGACATTTTCAGAGAACACAGTTGAACCAAAGTTGAATGATTGGTCACAACATAATTACTGGATTCATGTTGACGACTTGGGCAGTGTTCCTAATCTAGATTTAAGTAAAGTTGAATTTGCTAAGCGACCAATTATTGAATTTCAATATGGTTTAGAAATGGCCAGCGATTCACTTAACGGTGTTCCACAGGCGTATGGTTCACGATCTCTTAATGCCATTCAGCAAAAAACAAAACTAAATCAAAATCCTCTTTTTAATGTATATGATTTAAATGGAGATTTTACAAATTTAGTAAGTCCAATATTCTATTATACTGAAAGTCAAGAATCAGTTTATGACGAAGTTTTGAATAAACGCGTTTTAATTGATGATAATTCTAATTATGTTTTTTCTCAGGGTCTATTAACCATTGATGGTGCTCAATTATTCTACAAAATTCCTGGCTCTGTCAGACCACTAAGAAGCCTTTGGCAGCCAGGACCAACTGCGGCCTCCGTTTCAACGCCAGTTATAGTTTCTGAGAGTGATGCTGCCATAGACAGTCTAATTCCTGGAGAATCAACCAATTCACAGAATTTTACGTTAACGGCATTAAGCTCATCAACATTTTCTGTTGTAGGAAGTGAAGAGGGTTTATTACCAAATTTAACAGTTGGCGTTACGTATACGCAAGAAGCCTTCAGCATGTTAATAAATGCTGGCACTGTCCCATTTTCAGAAGGTGACACGATAACATTTATTATTACAAATGCCGAGTTTCCAAGATATGTCGAGTTAGATGAAAATTTTAATATTGTCACATACTTCGGTGATCCGGCTTCAGATATTTCGCAACATGGAGCATGGTTGACACCAAAGGCCATCCGCGCAAATCTTTTACACGAAAATAGACGCAACATAAGCTCGCAAGATTTGAATTCCCATTTTACGAGCATCATTTCAGCTCAGACTGATTTTTTAGGCGCACCAACTGGTTCAAATAATTGGAGAACTGGAAATAAAGATTATGGCTTAGGTGGCTTGATTAAAGATTTTTCTACAAGTTATGCTTTATTCATTTCTATGTTGCTCCAGCGCGATTTGAGTCCGCTATCAATATTAGATTTCGCTGAAACATCATATCAACAAGCTCTTAATAGCATAACATCATTCTTTGATCAGGACATTTTGACTTTTATAAACCAAAATGGTAATCCTACACCAACTATCACTAATATTTCATCATTTAACGCAAATGATCCTATTACGAAAAAATTATTAGCCGCGTATGAAGATTCTATTAAAAATAGACCAGATCTCGCTCAAGTGTTCTATGATTCAACATCGCCGATAAAAAATTGGATAGCGACTCTCCCATATTTGGGGTTGACGTCTGCTGTTCAACCAAAATATGTATTTGATTCGGAACTTGGATTTAATGTTTTAATACATCATGATGGTCACGCCACACCAGTGATTAGTATTGACGCTGAAGTCAATAGAACACTGTCTAGAGCTAGTGTAAAACGTTGGAATGATCAGATGGTTCCTGGCATCTCAAGCGCCACTGCTCCAACACGAACATCTTCTTCAGATCCACTTTTGTATAAAAATCAGTTGTGGTTTGATAATACAACAGCCGACCTCTATGTATTTAATGTGGTATCTGATACTACATCTCCGGCAACCGCATATCTTAATGATCTTTGGTACAATTCTACTACACAAACATTAAAGCGTTGGGACGGCACGACTTGGCAACCTGAAACATTAACAGCTGCGTGGCAATTAGTTGATTTATCGGCTGCGATTAATTCATTGATTTTTGCTGCAGAAATGAAGTTGTATGAAAATGTTCCAGCAAACATTCAGCAGGTTTGGCCATTAAATAACACAATAGCCACAACTGAAAAATATAAAAATAATCTTGAGTTAGAATTTGCCCGCTTTGCTGCCAAATATGAATATGATCCATATGGCACAGATTATGATGCGGCTAATGCTTTTACTTGGAATTATAAACAGCTTGCAAAATCAGCTGTAACCTCAACATCAATCATGTTATCATTGATGCCTGGCACAACTGTCGGAATTGCAAGATGGCATGATGTTCTTAAAGAACATTTTGATGGTCTTTCTTTGAGCCCAGTACCGGCTGGTTCAATTGGTTTTTCATTACCAACTTGCCGGCCAAATTTAGAACCATGGAAATTAGTTGGATTTGCTAATAAGCCAGCTAATTGGAATTCCGGCATGGGGTCTGGGAACGCATTTTATACTGGAGTAACAGCCACAAGCGAATTAACTCCTGTTGTGGTCGTAAAGACAACAAATATTAATGTAAACGCAGCGCCAAATACTGTAGACGGATTAGCCTTATCTGCCGGAGATCGGGTTTTAGTGGTGGGACAATCTGTTGCTTCACAGAACGGAATTTATGTTGTTAGTTTTGTTGGCAGCGGCAGTAATGGCATTTGGATAAGAGCATCAGATTTATTAAGCGGTTCACAGCCAACCACCGCCGGCGTTAGGGTTAACCAAGGTTATGAATTTAACGATACCATATGGGTTATAACGTCAACTGGCATAATCGGAACTAATGCCATGACATTTTCCCAGAGTCGCCTCTGGTCTTCTGCAATGTGGTCATGGATAGCTGCTAGATTGCCGGCACATCAAGCCCTTGGTGTCAATCCTAGAACTGACGAATTGCTTCCTCCTTATGTAGCTCCTGGCTCGTTCTCTTCACAATACGCAATATCTAATGTTGAGCCCGCAAATAAGACTTCCGGTTATTCTTTTGGCGATAATGGTCCAGCTGAGCTAGTTTGGCGTAAATCAGTAGAATTTGCTTATGGCTTTAATAGGGCAGGATTTAAGGTTGAACCTATCGTCTATTTGAATCGTTGCTGGGGATTTTGCACACAGCATCTGAACAATAATTTATCAGATATTGAGTTGATTCGCTCCACTGGCGCAAGACCATCGCCAGATAAATTTTTATTCCATGGTGAGAAACCGCTTGCAATTACTAGAGATATATCAAAATTAATTTCTGGCACTTTCACTTCAACCACGCTAGTTGAAATAAAGTTACGTGTAACTACACATATAAGCGGTTTAACTAATTCACCTAGTCCAGTTCCTGGTTCCAGCATAGAATTATTAATAAATGGCTCCAAGGTTGGGAATCTATTCGCAAACACGCTTTATTCTGGCTCTTTGGCGGGAATGCCATCAATATTAACAATTCAGAACTTGAAAATATCTGATCAGGGCCGTGGGTTTAGCATTGGTGATGAAATCAATATCACAGTAAATGGTTCCAATAAAACAATAACGTTTGTGCCCGCAACAGTTGAAAAATTTGCCGGTATCAATCAATTCTATACAAATCTGTTGCGTTACAATTCGATTGATACATACACCACGTTTAATTCAAAGGCGTTCCGCAGTTGGACAACTCAGCTTGCGCATCGCGTTAATGGTTTTTTACGCACTGACAATTTGAGCATTTTTACAAATCTTAGCGAGCTGTATGGCACTTCGGCTGAAGCATTAATTAAAATAAATCCATTAGTTAAAAGCATTTGGTTGGAGGCGCTTAGAATTGAATTGATAGCAACCGGTCAACAGCGATATGATTCTCTTGGCGCGATAATTCCTGCAAACTCTGGGGAAGATTGGCAATTTAGAATAGAGACATACAATACTCGTCGCCCTGAAATTTCATATTTTGATTTAGATACAAGCGGCGAATACGTAACATTTTACGCGCTAAATAAAGAAAAAACTGATCAAGAATGGCGTTCATATTCTGAGATTCTAGTATCACCAACATACCCACTCGGTGTAATCACGAGAACTACGCCATTTACGATTACTGGTGTACAGAATGTGATTAATTTTCTAACCGGTTATTTTATGTATCTTGAGCAACAGGGTTGGAGATTTAACAATCAGGATAAACCAGTTATAGATCAAACAACTGGCCGCTCAATTAGCTGGCAGTTAGAAATGGAAAAATTTATCTCTGACGTTTGGTCAGGCATTCAGGTTGGAGATGCCAGCATATTGAATCCATTTACAGAAAAAGTTTGGGTTGATACGCCAACAGGCCTATTATCTACATTTGAATCAAAGGCTTTTATTGACATCAACGCTGTTCCTGGCGTGTATGATTTAGCAAACAGCGTAATCTCCACAACAGATTTAACAGTTATACGCAAAGATCAATTAACGACAATCTCATCAAATGTGCCGATGTTCTCAGTTCACGCGCTAATCGAAGAATATGAGCATGTGATTCTTTTTGAAAATTACGCCGATGGTGAGCTATTGTATGATTCCTATCTTGGAATGCGTATCCCAAGGATTTTCGTAAATGGCGAAAAACAAGTTAACTTTTCTCTGCGCCCATCATTTGGTGGTTATGTATTAAGCGGCAATAATTTAATCAAGAACCTTGAAAGCCATGTAAGCGGATTCATGTCGCAGTATGATGCCGATTATATTTCTGATGATAATCTTACATCACCTCATGCTCTGGCACTTTTTGGTTATTCAGAAAAAGATTATTTTAAAAACTTGAATACTTCTAATCGCTCACAGTTTAATTTCTGGAGAGGTTTAATTCAAGAAAAAGGCACAAATAACGCAATTACCGCGTTCTTTAATTCATCTAAATTTAAAGAATTTGATTTGGATGAATATTGGGCATACAAGATCGCAGAATATGGCGACTCAAGAACAAAAAGCTTTCCTGAAATGAAAGTTCAGGCCAGCGACGCGACATTGCAACATTCTAGATTTGTTTTTGAAAGCGAAGATCCTAGCATAACAGCCGCAATCACCACTTCAGAACCATCTTTCACGCTATTAGAACCTCTAAATGAAGACCGTTGGTTTTCATTAGATGATCTTGGGCAGAATCAATATTTTATTGCTGAGAAAACGGGAACAGTTTCAGTATCTGGTGCTATTAATCAGATTGTTCCAGTGGATCTTAAAACACCGAAGCTTTTCACTCAACCAAAAGTAGTTGCAACACTCAGCAGTCCTAGTTCTGGTTCTATAACCATTGAGCCAGTAGAACTCAAAACAATTAGTTCTCCTCAACAATGGAAATTCCAAGCAACATCTGCCAATAAGTTTAATGTAATTGTTAATAGCACTACCGTTGCAACAAATATTGACGTTAATGCATTAAAGAACGTTAATGGAGTAACATTTAAAATTACAACGGGTTTAACGCCATTTGTTGCTGGTGATAAATTTGAATTTGATATCAATGTTAGTAAACTCTCTGGTTCAGGCGTCAAATTATTATCTTCAATAACAACTTCCTCAGCTGTTTCAATTTTTGGATATACAAACTCAAGTCCAAAATTTAATCCAATGAAGTTGTTCAATTATCAATCAAAAACTTTGGTTGATGATGTTCCAATTTGGAATCCTGCAGCAGGAATTCATGAACCAACATCTTTAGCAGATATTGATTTTACTGATTCATTTGATCCTGCGCGTTATACATATTCTACTCTTGAACTTGGAAATTTAAATCTAAGCCCTCTTAAATCTTGGGGTCCATCACAAATTGGTAAAATCTGGTGGGATACCTCAAACTTGGCTTATGTGCCCTATGATGATGATTCAATTTTCCCTTCAACTGAGGAAAGATTGGCGCGCTGGGGTTCATTATCAGCTTGGGCTACTGTCGATGTTTATGAATGGGTTGAAAGCAGTGTTCCTCCAAATGAATATGATGCTCTCGCGGCCGAACAAGAGGGTAACGTTGAGATTGACGCTTCTATTAGAGCATCTGGCCAAGCTGCTAAACCGGAAACATACTTCAGAGATCGCACCTGGCAAGGTCGTCCAATTGCTTGGTCATATAACCAAGTACCAGCTGCATATCCGTTTGCATCTTCTTCATTTAATTCGGATGTTTATTTTCAATCAATTGCCATAGGCTCAACAAATATAATCTTGGCAACTGGTCGATTTTCTGATTTTGCAATTCAGCCAGGCATGAAATTATCTGCTTGGACAAAAGAATATGAAGATGTATTAGATGAAGTGAAAGAAAAACCAGTCGGAGAGGCTGCATTAGGTACTGAACTTGGAACAATTATAGGTTCATTTGAAAGTTATGGTCCTAGCTGGAATAAATTTACGCAAGCTAGAACAATTTCTACAGCAACGTTCCAATCTTCGATTACGATTAACAAATCGTCTATTAATCCTATTGTTCCATTTATTGGTCCAATTGTTTTAACAACTGGTGGCGTAGATCAGATCACTGCAACTGCGGCGTATACTGGCGAAAGTGAAACTTTAACTGTAACAGAAATTCAACAACCTCAAGGATATGTTGCAGTTTATGATTTTCAGAATTTAGGAATTAAGATTGAGCTGACAACTGCAAACGATAGCACTGTTTCTCCAATTGCTGTGGCTGATATAGTCAATGCACTTGCGCAACCAACTCATGATATTTTTGTACGTGAAATAATTTCTGCAGAAATTGAACTGCCAATTCCAAATAATCATTTGAGCAATGATGATTATATGATTGAATATGGTTGGAGAGCCTGGACAGTTCCAACACAAGATCAACTTAATTCTGATTTGTTATCTCCGAATAATAGTTGGACTCCATATTATGGCGATTATCAAATTGTAAGTCCTATTTCTGCCGATGTTGTTAACGCGATTCAAGATTATAACAACAACAAGCTCATGCTTCGCGATTCCACAGCAGTGGAGAAGTATTCTTCAACTTGGGGACCTTGGCAACTTTTGGATAAAACAGTAATTAAGGAATATGCCACCACCACCAATTTCACAACAACACCTGCTGACATAACATTTGACGGCAAGAGAATTTCTGTTTACAGAAATGGCGGATTATTATCTGGCAGAAATTACACAGTAAATGAGAACACTATTACGTTAGCAGTCAATTCAATTGGTGATGAAATTGTGATAATCCAAAGACCATATTCACCAACAGAAGATGAACTCGCATTTGATCCAACTGTTGAAGATGATGCAACTGTTCAGACACAATATAAACGAGATTACAAATATGTGTCAATTCAGGGAAGAGACACCAGCGGCAATTTAGGCACAACAAAATATTATTTCTGGGTTAAAAATAAAAATATTGCAGCTCGTGGCAAAAATACTTCTGTGCAACAGCTAAAAAATAAATTAAGATTTGGTCCAAGTTTGTATGCTACTTTCCAGGCATTTCAGCCCCCAGCATATTCTTCAGCTGCTGGCAAACTATTACCTGCCAGATATCAAGCATTTACTGTTTCTGGACTGAACAGTATTGTTGTTCAGAATAATGTGTACAAATTAAGATTTACTAAAAATTTTACCTTGCGTGATGATCCTAATCAACTACAACTCAAAAACACTCACACTGAATGGATGCTTTTGAGGAAGTCACAGCCTGTGAAAATTCTCGAAGAATTATGGACAAAATTAACTGATTCTTTGGCTGGTGAAGATTTAGCTGGTAATCCAATTCCAAGTGATAAGCGAAAACAATATGACGCGCGGCATGGCACCACTACAAGATTTGGTCTTAAGGAAGGTCAGGCCCTGGCACCACGTCAGATATTGATTGACGTAGTAACGTACACGATATTAAATACACAGTTAACGATAACTGCTACGGATGGTACAAAATTACCTGATACATTAAATGGCATTATTGATTTTGAAGAATATAATTCTTGGTTTGCAACACCTGAATCTACTAAAGAAACTATGACAAAAATTTGGACATTTGGTTCGGCAAAACAGATTAATGAGATTTTCTTTGCTGCCTTGAATGAAGCGCTAGTAAGTAATTTTGAATTATCTGATATTTTTAAAACCTCTAGAATCATGATTTATGCCGTAAGGCAAATTACATCTCTCACTCAAGGCTAATAAGTATGGCTTCTGGAAATACAACCAAAAATGTAAAGTACATAAAAGCATTAGGCGATTTCGTCAATGATGTGAAACCTTATCACAGTAAATTTACTGAAATTGAGGAGAGTGTTTATTTCTCTGATTCAATGAACGTTAAAATAACTGAAGAGGTTTTTAAAACTGCCATCAGATTGAATAGCGTTTATACACAGAACATTTTTGGAAATGGTGCTGCGAAAACTGTTTATGGAATGACATCACAGTTAAAACGAGGCCGTTCTGAATATGGCGTTGGTTCACGAATTTATACTGTTACGAGTTCACAGCCG
>Ga0255142_1000582_pt1 | contig 10384 bp, 21 predicted proteins | sample Atl_Cont_RepB_0h_FD_183181 | JGI IMG/M metagenome (GOLD analysis project Ga0255142, IMG submission 183181) | Freshwater microbial communities from Altamaha River, Georgia, United States - Atl_Cont_RepB_0h | ecosystem: Environmental > Aquatic > Freshwater > River | place: USA: Georgia | collected... | reverse complement strand
ACGTATGGTTCGGAAAAAGACGCGCTAAAATAACTATTTCCCGCGCTAGACGTTTTAACCCAAAGGGCTATTTCCATTTCTTTTCCGTTTACGTTTACTTTGCCCCTGTAGTCGGGTTGGTTAGCGCTTGTTTTTTTGTCGTTCTTAAAGATTGCGCCTGAATTTGGTTTGTTTTCCATTATATTGGGTTTAAAAGTTACTAATAAATGCAATGACTAAAGTTAATGCAATGGCCGTTACTAAAATAATAGTTCCGATCGCGGCTAGTTGTTCGCGTTCTTGTCGTTTGTCCATAGCTTTAGGTTTAGGATTTGAGAATTTTATTTTAATTTGCTTGTCCTTTACGTCCTTTTTGTCCTTTTGACTAGACGCCCAGCTTTTGCGGTATTCAGTCGTTAGCATGGCTACACGTTTGGCGGTTGCTTTAGTTGGTTTTCTACCCGCCCAAGTGTAAACCGCGCGGTCTACTTTCTTAATGTATCCGTTCGTCTTTAACACGTTGAACACGTCCCAACGCGTTTGGCTTAGTTCGTCAAAGCGAAAGTTTGGCTTTTCGTTCATTTCAATTAATAAGTCTTTGTAAGACTCTAGGTTAAATTTTTTCATTGTTCTTCGTTTACTATTTGTAATGTTCCATTGATTGAATAGCCAGTCAATCGAATTAACTGCTCAATGTGGTAAAGCAAATCTTCAAGCGTGACATCATCGTGTTCGAACTCATAGCTTGCTTTGTGTCCGTAGTGGGTGATTTCTATTTTCATTTTTGTTGTTTAAATGTCCATTCATCTGCTTTAAATACTAAGTTGTCTCCGTTCGGTTGTACTTGAATAAATGCTTCTCCGATGTTATAATCATCAGTCCATACCGCAGAACCGATATACTGACCATCTCTAAATAGGTCGTACTCTTTTCCATAAATCAGGAAATCTTGTCTTAATTCTTTCATTGTTCTTGTTGTTTAAAGGTTTTACATTTCGTGTTTAGATATGTGGCAATTTTTACCCCTTATCCTTGTTTAAATTGTTTTACTTCGTCTTTTAGTCGTTCTACGTAAAGAGTAGCGTCCATAAGTTCGTCTTGTAGGTGTGTAAGCCATTCTAAGGCGCTTAGGTCGTTTCTTTCTAGCGTTGTGTTGTATTTCATTATTCCGAGTTTAGAACGTTCGTTAAAACGCGCCAAAACGCGTAATACTATTTTGTCTTCTATTTGCTGGTTCATAAGAAATTATAAAGGGTTTCGTAATACTCGCGACATAGTTCGACGCGTTCTTTAATTTGTTCTATTACTTCGTCGTCACGTTCGACCTCAAAGACTTTAACACGGCGGTTGTCTGGTATATGGTCGAAGTTGTGGCGCTTTTGCACTTCGTCGATTAGATCCAAACTTTCTTCTAAAAGATTAGCGTTCCAGTGTGCGCGTCTTATTTCGTCTTGAACCATGTCTAGCGGTGTGTTGACTAGGCAGTAGACTAGTAAACTTTTTTGTTTACCCGTGAGCCACATGTAGCCTTGCAGTTGGTAAAAATAGTCCTTAGTCGGTATTTCAGTAGCAAAGAACGGAAAAGTCGTAGCATCCCAAGAACTTTTTACGTCTAGAAGTATGTCGTCCGTGTTTACGTCGGGCGTACCCATTACCCAGTCGTTGCTAAAATGTTCGTCGTTCTTCAAGATAAAGCCCAAGTCTAGGACGTCGCTAGCTAGTTTAATGCTTTCGTCTTCGACTAGGTTACCTTTATCGGTGTAACGCGAGTTAAACGTTTTGACTATTCCGTATTTTGCTAGCAATACTTGTTCTTCTACGTAGGTCTTAGCCGTTTGGCTTAGTATTTCGCTTTTAGAACGCGGTGAAGTCATTACTTTCCCAAGTGCTGAGCATCGAACTTTAAAAGTGTTCATAGGGCTTCGAGCATTTCGGTTTGTGACTCAGTTAAAGTAAAGCTAGACGTTATCTTTTCCTTAGTAACCTTACCTTCTACAATTGCTTTACACGCGTCTTGAAAGCGTTTGTTGTCAATAGCGGGTAATTTCTTTACTTGTTCGCCGCTTGCGTCCGTGTCTTTGTCCGTGACAAGTCCTAAAGACGAACTAAGGGCATAACGTCGGTAATATGTAACCCCCGAACCGAAGCTTTGAAAGTCGTTCATACCTTTAAGCGTTACGTGCGGTATTGCTACCTTACTTTCGAGGTTCTCGCCGCTTTCTACGTGGAAAATAAGCGTTACAATGTAGTCAATACCCTCTTTAGTGTCTAGCATTTGGGTAAAGCCTAGCCCGTGTTTCTTAAGTAGCGGGTTAATCTTGTCGAAAATTGCGGGTAAGTCGGCGTAAGAATAGCCAAACCCTTGCGTTCCTTTGTGAATTACTGGTACTTCTTGCTGAAAAGCCGCAAGCGCTTTAAATAAATTTTTCATGTTCTTGTTTTTTAATTGTTTTGATATGCGAATATAGTCATTATATTTTAATTCAAACTATTTTTTTGCAAAATTTTAATTTTTTCTTTGTATGTGTGTATTAAATACTTCAATTCGTCGGGTGTGTACTTGCGTGTTTCATGGGCTTTTTCGTGCAACTCTAGTAAACGTTCAGGGCCTATTCGTTTTTCTATGCCTATTTGGTATTCTAATAAGTTCCCGTGTTTGTATCGGTTGCACGTTACACATTGAGCATGCACGTTGTCTTCGTTAAACGTGACGGCTTTGTGTCCGCCCATGCTGAAATAATGCCCAGCGTCGTACTTTTCGCCTAAAGAACCGCCGCAACTTACGCAAGGTTTTCCTTGATCGCGAAGACGGACAAACGTATTAAACACCTTTTGGGCTTCTTTAAGCCAGTCCGTTGTCGTTTTAAGGTCGTTCTTTAGCTTGGCTTTAGTCTTTTTCCATTCCTTCGTCTTTACGTCTTCTACGAAAGCTTTTATACATTCGTCTTTTAGACAAAACTTTTGATTGAAGCGAACGGGTTCGAACTTGTCGCGGCAATTTTTACAACGCATTTTTTACACTTTTTAAAATATCAATAACTAGGGCTTCGGGTATTCTTGAACGTTCGTAACTACCTTTTTTTCCTTGCGTTCCAGTCTTTGATCCTCTAGGCGCGCTCTCATGGTGACATTTTTTATTTCCGTTAAAGCATTCGTGTTTTGGAATCCAGCCGTTAGGGTTGAAAACTGAAAACAAATGGTTTGTGAATATGTCCGTTGGCTTTGCGCGGTCGTCACCATATTGGCAATACCAAATAGTTGCCCTATCTATGTTCTTTACAAATGGCATTTTACGCATCATGCCGCGCGGGTTCTCAATAAAGAATTTCAGTTTCGGGTTTATCTTAAGCCATTCATTAATTAAATTAATTTGGTTGTAATTAACTGCGTCGCATTTTATAGCGTATTCGCTTACTGGCTTAGTTCCGTTTCTATGGTGGCTTATTGCAGCTATTGAATAGGTCGTACAATCTGGGCTTGTCCAAACCATGTCGGGAATAAAAGGAACGTCTTTAATAGTTAATTTTTCAATGTCCGTAACTAAGTCAATGTTTTCGTAATTAGTCCAGTCAACCGAAAAAACGTTATAACCTAATAAGTCGGCAATTTTACCTATTGATCGGCTACCCGCGTGCAGTTCTAAAATGTTCATAGTTCTACATTTTTAAATTTTAGTTCGTTTTTCAGTTCGTCGTAAGCTATCCTTAGTTGAGCGTTGCGTCTAGCTAACTGGTTTAACTCGCGGTTTAAACTTATTATTTCGTTTTGCATTTCGATTAAAACAAGTTCGGTTTTTAGTAATAGTTCTTCGCTATCCTTACCGCCGTTAATGTAGTCCTTTGCTTCTGGCTTGTCCTTTTCAAGTTTTAAGCGTACGTTTTTAATTCGTTCGCGGACTACCCAAATTGTGTTCTTAGCCCAAAGAATTTTCAAATCTAGTTCCATTTTTTATTTTTTATAGTCCACAATATCCTGAATCACAATCATTGAAGTCATCGTCAAACAAATCTAATTGCAATTTATGGTTTTTAATCTTTTCATAGGTAACTCCGTTTTTAAATGTACAGCCGTTTTTTTGTTCCATTCGAACAAACCAATCAAACTGCTTTTCGTCTCTTTGGCTCATGTGCTTTAAAAATATTTCTGATCGATGAAAACATCCAACACAATTATTTTTGTAAGCAAACCGCACGGGTTTATCTTGCCAATAGTTTTCAATAGTGTCTTTAAATATTCCGTCTTCAATTAGCGGAAAGCGTGTCATTCTATACGGAAGTTCTTTCCATTTGTTACGACCATTCTTTTCCCCAACCTTAAATTTAAAGTTTTCAACTCCGTCAACTGCTCGATCAATCATTGTTTTGGCTCGGCTCATTTCATTGGCTCGGAAGCCTATTCGCATTTCTACAGGCAACTCCGTGTTTTCGTAGCACCATTGAGCAATTGGTTTCACTTTCATATCCGTCGTGCAAAAGCGTGTCATTTGATTAGGTAGGTAATTTGTGCCGTTAGCCATTTTGTAAGATGCTATAACCTCATCGAATGTCTTATCGCTTAACCAAATAATCTCCTGCCCAATATACTGCTCTAGGTCTAGCATTGTGTAAATTATTGTATCTTCTTCAAGTGTCCCGATAAACTCATGTCCTATTCTATCGCTTACAATTTGACGAACCTTTGCATCAGGAAATAATACCTTAATGTCGTCAGTTCGAACCAATGAAAATACGTTGTAGTCAGCTGGATAATTTGCAGCTATGTAGCTTGATGTCTTACCCCCGCTTAATGAATTAATTGTTTTCATTTTAAAAAGGTTTAAAGTTTCGTAATTTTTCACTTGTCGACATAATGCCGTCGGTTATTGTTTTTTGTATGTCTTTGGGTCGGTGTTTTTGTAAGGGGTCTATTCCGTTAATTGTAAAGCCCAAACCGCTATTAAAGTCAAAAACTACTGGGTAATCAATTTCGGTATGTTTGCCGCCCGTTTCGGTGTCCTTAACTTTTTCGACGTTTACCCAAGTTTTAAATTTGTATTCTGGGTGTTTAATTAGTCGGTGTATTACTAACATGTCATCGCATCGGTTTAAGAAAGCCTTACCGCCCTCAACGTGGTCTTTTAAAGGTGCTTTTAAATGCCCTTTTAGTTCGCCTTCGGTGTATAAGTTACCGCTACGTCCGCTTTCAGTATTCGGGTGCGTGTTTATGTAGATAGTCATGCCCGTTTTATTGACGAACTGACGGGCAGTATTCATAAATTCGTAATTGCCAGCAAACGACATTTCGCGGTCTAGGCCCGTGAATGGATCAATAAGTCCAACTTTGCACCCACTTTGTGAAAATAACTCTAAAATGTCTTCGGGTTTGTACAAATTAGAGTTGTCAATAAACGAAAAGTATTGCTCTAAATACGCAACGTCGCCCGCTATTTGTGAATGCGTTAATTTACTAAAGTGTTTACCTCGATACATTTGAACCATGTCGCGCAAAATTTGCCCCTTTTGGTTTTCACCCGACCAAATACAAAAGGTTAAGTCATGCTTTAAAGCTAGGGTAAGGAAATACCAATTTATCCAGTACGTTTTTCCGACGTTGTCATGGCCTAGAATTATGTTTAGTTGCTTAGGTTTAAATTTAAGGTGTTCGTCTAGATAGCAATCTAAGCCTAGACCTTGTTTTATTTTGCCGTCTCTTACGTCGAGTAAGTATTGTAGTGCGTCGCCTTGTTTGAGTAGCATTTTAATTGTTTTTAAGTGCGGTTAGTAAGCGGTCGTTTTCTTGTTCTAGCCAATTAGCGTTAAAGCCTTTCCAAGAACGCTCTACGCAAGTACGTAAAATTCGGTTTTTGTCGCCACCGTGTTTTTGTACTTGAGCCATGAACGAGTTAAACGCGGTTTCGGTATTTACGGCTTTTAGTTGTTTACGAACTTCGACCCATTCACGTGACAACTTTTCATCAAAACCATGTTCTAAAAGTGAAGCTAAAAAGCTATATGTATTATTCTTAGTTTCTTTTATTTCTTTAGTTGTTGCCCTTTGTTTGCCCTGTTGCTTGCCATTGTCTACGTCTTCACATTGCAATTTGTCCCATTTTATAAGGGTTATAGCTTGCCATTTGTTTGTCGCGTAGCGTGCCACTTCTTTAGACCTTTCTAGCTTGTCCATTGCGACCCTTGTTTGCTTGACCGAAAGACCTATTTCTTTGGCTAAATTTTCCCAACTGGTAACGTATGTACCCGCCTTTATTGTTTGCCCTTTCCATTCCTTGTCTTTGTAATTTACCGACACAAGTAAATGAACGAGTAAACGCGTCGCGTTATGGTCGTCGTACCATTCCCAGTCTTTAAGTGTTTTGTGTAATTTTATCCATCCGCTCATCTTACTGCACTAAAATAAAAAAGCCTCGTCGGGTTTCGTGGTGCAGCACTACTCCCCAATGAGGCTTAAATGTTTTACATGGGTCTGCACACCCGTACAAATATAACGTATAACTTTCAAATAAGTTGCTTGTCTTTTAAAATTTCTTCGTAAAAACCCATTTTAATTCGTCTTTGTACACGTTTAAACGAGGCTAGGTTGTGGGCCTTGAGTATGTCCGTCTTTAGATCGTAGTCTTTTTGCGTCTTAAACACTTTCGATACGTCTGGCAACTCCGCCCCGTCGAGGTAGGCTTGAAGCGCGCACGTCTCAGCTACGTAGTCAACGTCTCGGTAACTAGTTAAGTCTTTGTGAACGCGTAACCCGTGTAAGATTGTAGCGTGGTTCTTGTTGAAAACACGGCCTATTTCCGAAAGGCTAAGCCCACAGGTACGTAATTCATTGTAAAGGTAATAACGCTTAAAAAGTACGTCGCGACGTCTTGACTTGTCTAAGAGTCCGTATTTTTCTATAAGTTCGTGTATTGAGGTAAGGCGGTTCATATTTGTTCAACTTTAAATTTTCCTAATTCGTAGCGTCTTGTTGTTAGTAAGTCTTGTTTTTTCCAATACGCTAGGCTTTGCGAGTTTAAAACCCAGCTTTCGACGGGTTTAGATCCGACGAAGTAAGTTAGTTTCCATTTCATAAGTCTAATAGTTCTTTGTTAACGTTTAACCAATGGTCGTGTCCGTATTTTACTGGGTACGAATGCCAAAGCCATCTTCTAAAATTGTCGACTATAAGTAAAGCAATTTCTTTAGCTACTAATCTATTCTTAAACAATCCTTTTTCGTTTTCTTCTTCGGGTATTTGCATAAGAGCAATATTGTACAATTGTTCTGCGTGTTCTTTTGGTGTCATAGTTGAGCCATTTTAATTTCACAAATTCGGTGGTAAAGACCAAAGTTAAAGTTATCCCAGTACCTATTGAGTTGGTAGTCTCTAAATGAACCACCAAGTCCCCTCGTCGTTGTATTCTTGAACGTAAGCGTCTTCGAATGTGTTTGCTTCGTAGATTTTTTCGAGGTAGTCGTCGCAGTCTCGCGTTTGTTTAATGGTAAGGATTTCATTGTAGTATTTTTTAGTGATTTTGTAATTAGAATAAGAGTCGTAAATTTCTATTTCGTATTCTGCTAAGATTTCGGCGTTCGTGTCCGTGTCGCCTTCATCCCAAAGAGTAACGAATAAGTACACAAAATTCTTGTCCGTGTTTCTGTATACTTCAAAGTCTTTTAGTTCTGTAACAATCATCTTATTTAAATTTAGAGTTATAAACGTGGTTCGAATACTTAGCGTAAGACTTTGGTAGTTCGTACTTAGGCTTGAAATAGGTTTGGTAGTTTCGTGTTTTTGCATCTTGGCGGTGCGGTGTTGCCGTACCAAGTAAGTAAATAAAGAACATAGTCCCTAAGATAAATACTACTCCGCTTCCTAAGATTTGCTTTTCGTCCGTGTTCAAGTCCTTAAACAAAAACGAATACTTTTTAATTAACTTCATTATTCTCAATTGTTTGTAATAAGTTTAATACTGAACCCCACGCGCCTAAAGCATAGCGTGTATGGTTGTGGTCTACGCCGTATTGGCTTTTACATTCTTGCAAGTCTTTGTACAATTCTTGTTCTTGACTGCGGATAAGTTCTAAAATTTGTTCTTTGTTCATTTGTGTTTTGTTAATTGGTTACGAGGGTAAAATTATATCCTAATATCGACATGGCAAAACTTTTTAACATATTTTTTTAACATTTTTTTTCTTATCATTAAAATTCCTAGTATTTACGGGGGTTGTAGACGCAAACTTTTTTTCAAGTTTTAAGGTTTTACCCTTATTTTGTAACATAACGTACCCTATAAGGTACAAAACACCACTTTAAAGTGCGTTTTAATACCCGTTAAGGTGTAAAATTTCCACCATAAAGTCGGAATTTTGCCGTTTATGCAGGTTATAACCAACAAAAAAGCCAACCCCGAAAGGCTGGCTTCAAAACAGAACTATGAAAAAGTTCACTAATTTACTTAAAAAAGTATTCGTTTATTGATTTTGTTAATAGTCCGTAGTTAAAATGTATAAAACCAGAACGTCCTAGCTGAAAGTTTGTAGCAACCCAATTAGAAGACGGACTAAACGCGGGGTAATTGTAATACTTAAAAACGTCCGAACTTGACGCGTCGAATAAGTATTGGTGTGAGTCGCCCTTTTCGAAAATGATTTCGTAGCCTTTATTAAGTAGGCCCTGACTATTCAAATAACCTACTATTTTGTTTACTTGGTTTGGATCAATTTTTGGTTTAAATCCGTGTTTTAAATTGTGCGTGTCTTTACCATGAGTAGAAACAAAGCAATAATTTCCTACTAGTTCCCAGTCAATGAACGACGTTTGGTTAATTATTTTAACGTTTTTTAGTTGCGTTTCTACGTAGTGTTTAACCGCTTGGTTCACGAAGTACGCAAAGTCGCCGCTATGGTTGTCGTTACATACGCTTCTAAATACAATCAATTTGTAATGCGGTGCAAGGGCTTCTAAAAGACGAACCTTAAACATAAAGGCCACGTCGAAGGCTTGTTGGTTTGACATGTTTTGAGGCAACGCATGACCGCCCCTAGTTGTTTGGCCGTTAAACCCGTCTAAAAAGTCGCCTAGATCCGAAATGTAAAGTACATTGCTTTCTTGTTTTTCTAGGGTGAAGTTTACCATTTCAGTGAGGCGGTCGAAAAGAATTGTTTCGTTCCATTCGGTTGGGTACATGTTACGACCCTTGTCGCTTGCGTCCATGCCTACGTGTACGTCGGTAAATACTAGCTTGTCAAATTCGCCTTTTAGTTCGCCTTTATGTAGCTTTTCAATAGATAACGGCGGTACGTCTTCAAATAGTTTCTTAAAATCAATCTTATTAACGTCGAACTCGTTACCAAAAGACGGGTTCTTAAAAAAAAGACTGGCCTCTTTGTTTTTGAGCCAGCCATGTTTTACATCTTTTTCGTTAAGTCCTAAGCCATTGGCTTGGTTTTTAATTGCGCGGTATTGTTCAACTATTGCAAACTCATCCGCCTTTAGTCTTATACGTGGTATTTTCATAGAATAGTTTTAAAGTTACGTAGCAAGAACGCCGTAAACATTCCCACTACAAATCCTAAAACTAGTAATAAAATGTTAGGTTTAGTATTTTTGCGCTTTTCAGTTTTCCATTTAACGACCTCTACTTTTTCAATCATTCGTAGGGTGTCTCGTTTTAACTTATAGGCAATTCTCTCCTGAAATCGCGTTAAAGGCACTTTAGAGACCTTATAACGAACGATTGTATCTTTTTGAACTAATACCCTTTCCCACATAATAGAGTCCCTTAAAACGTACGGAATTGAGTCAACCGAAGTTATTTGAATTGTGTCGGCAACCTCGTCGCACTTATAACCTTTTTTAAAGGCTTTACGGACGTGGTAATTTACCGAGCAACTTGTCGCAAGTATTGTCAATAAAAGCGACAAAATAACGGAACTAACCGCCAATCTCGAAGTGCATCCAGTCATAATTCTTTTCTTTACCGAGTGAAATAAATCCGTGTTTGTAAAAAATGTCAATCATTTGCTTATACTCAGGACGTGCAAAGCGTGCAGTCTTAGCAGTCTCTTTCAAAGTATTTCGAGCAGGGTCTAAATCGATTGCAATACCCCAAGCGTGCTTTGACCAAGACGTACCCCCTCGCATTTTACGAAAGTTAAAACAACCGCCGTAAAGGTCTATTCCTAGTTCGACAAGGCGTTGATACCCGTAGACCTCTAAAAGTTCGTTAAACACGTTTAAAAACGCATCTGCGACAAGTTTATGGCAACGCATCTTTGTTACCATTGTCTTAGTGTCCCAAGCTATACGCATTGGGTAAGGAAGTTTAATAGTAGTTAAATACGTTCCTGTTTCGTTAGGTTGTCCGTATTTTGCTAAGGCTTGGGCGGTTGTTATCATTTGTCTATTTTTTTACTCCATACAGTTAAACCTA
>Ga0255142_1000566_pt1 | contig 10643 bp, 19 predicted proteins | sample Atl_Cont_RepB_0h_FD_183181 | JGI IMG/M metagenome (GOLD analysis project Ga0255142, IMG submission 183181) | Freshwater microbial communities from Altamaha River, Georgia, United States - Atl_Cont_RepB_0h | ecosystem: Environmental > Aquatic > Freshwater > River | place: USA: Georgia | collected... | reverse complement strand
TGCCTGTCGGCCTCTTCTTTGTCTGTGAATATCTTTCCGCAGATGCTGCAACGGTACATCTTGCCCACCGTCACAATCGTTTGTCTGTCACCGCGTAGGCCGTGTTGCTTACCCGACATCGTGCGAATGGTTTCGATCATTTCTTGTTGCTCAGTGCTCTGGAGTAAATGAAGACTTGCTGCTTGTCGTTGATGTTGCCCTTGTCCTGTCTCTTCTTGGCGAATTCCTCACCCTGTTTGAATCGTTTGAGTTGTTCGTCTCGCGTCCAGATTGACGGTTGACCTTTGTAGTCGAATGCGTTCATTGTGGATTACCTCCGCAATGTGGGCATCGTGTAATGATTGTCAGAATTCTGCGTTTGCATTTGACGCAAATATAGATTGTTCTCATGTTTGTTCTCCTCTGGCTCTAATGGCTTTGGCACAAGCAATATACGCACCACCTAACATATTTAGCCCATCAGGATGTTCCTCACACACCTTTGCACAGGCTTCTCTTTCTTTGGCGGCAACAATGTTGGCAAAGGCTTCAATTTTTTTCATTGTAGGTTTCCACCCAAAAACGCCAGCAGATTCTTCAACAAGCATTTGAGCCTCTACAAGCAGATCAATCAATTCAGTCGGTGTCATTGCTTTTTCCTCTTTGCGGCACTCTCAATCAGGTACTTCCGCAGCCATAGGCCGCCACCCAATTTGCGCCATTCTTTGAATTGCTCCTGCGTCAACCGCGCACCGATGATCTTGGGGTTGGTGGTCAACTCTGTTTTCGGGCGTGGCATTCACTTATCCTCGGTCTGATCCAGCAAGAATTTGACAATGCAAAACAGTACAAGCAGCGTGACGGCGATGCCGATCAAACTGGCCAAAAGGAAGTTGATTATTGTTTCCATCTCAAAACCTTTGATTTGTGGGTGGGTTCTTCAACCGCTGGCGCATTGCCGAACTTGGGTGTCCAGCCGTACTTGCGCCAAATCTCTTGTACATCAGCACCGCGAGTCGGAACAAATGCAGCGTCAAACACATGAACAGTTGGCCATGTGATCTTTGTGCCGTGTGGCGGTGTCCAGTTGAGCTTTCTCATTTTTGCACCGCCAGCAACTCCATCTCAACCTCTTTCACGCGGTCACGCAAGATGCTGACCTCATGCTCCAGCTCGGTGATCTTGCGCTGCATACGCTCTCTTGTCATGTTCTCCGCGTGTGCCCAACCGATCATCGTGCCCTCGGTGATCGCCATGCGTGCGAGCTTGGCGTATTCATCGCGGGTGAGGAATCCACCGCCAACTTCCATGGGTGGGGTGAACTTGTTGACAGTACGGTCAATTTCCATTTGCATTGTTTGAGACACGGTTTTCTCCTTTGGGTTGTTCATTTTTGCTCTCTCGCGGCAAGCATTGCGTCTGCTATTTTGTATGCCTGTGTTGAACAGAAATACATATCGCCACCTCTATGCGTCATTGCTTGCATAGCCTTTGCCGCAAAGTAATCACGCAATGTCATGCCGCCATGAGGAATGATTCCTCCACAATCAGAACCTCTATATTCAACGGTATGGGGAAATGCTGGTGGGTTGTTCATGATGACCACCATGCGACAAGCAGTGCAGCCAAGCCTACGCCAATCGCTAGGCACAGCAAGTAGTCCAAGGCGGCATCGGCGCGTTTGCCGAGCTTGCGGTGGCTCTCCACCGTGAATGCGTGTTGTGTGTGGTTCATTGTGGTGTCTCCAAGGTTTCATCGGGATATATTCTTTGCTGGCGGGTATCAATCCACACATCAATGTCGGCGCGTCTCCATGCAACTGCCCTGCGTCCAATGCTGATGGGATGAGGAAAGTCTCCGCGCTTCATGTCCAAGTAAATAGTTGCTCTTGATTTTTTCACCATGTCAATGACTTCAGGCAATCGTAAAATTTGTTCTGACATATCTCACTCCATGTAAAAGATGGGGGACGATGCCCCCTTGGGTTATGAATAGGACAAGCCTTGGAATTCAAAAGAATCCGCAAACTCTGGCGCAGCAGATTTGCGTACCTCAATTGAAACGCAACCAACGCCATAGCGTTGAGCCAAATATTCTTTGGCATCGGAAGTGTTGGCAACAACCAAAATGGTTGTAGCGTTGAAGTCAAAAGAGGAGAAAGTGAAATCGGTCATGTGACCTCCGAAAAGTTGAATTGCGTTGTTGATGAGTGAATCATAAATGATTTGACTACCTTGTCAACAACTATTATTTAATCCCACACAGATTTGTCGGGTATTCTGCCCCTACAATGTGGGTTGCGCGTTTCTGCTTTCGCGCAGTTGCCTTTGGGGATCGGTTCGCTGATCCCCTTTTTTGCCTGTACACTTGACCATCTTCACAAAACATGGTTAACATCATACACATGAAAATTGCACAGCAAGCCATTCAGGACATAAAGCACAAGATCGAGGCAGCGGGTTACCGTATGTCCGATCTGTGCCGAGTCGCAGAGATTGATCAGGCACAGCTCTCGCGCTGGGTTAACGGCCAAACTGAGCCACTTTACAGCACCGTGGTGCGGCTGGAGCAGGCCGCCAATGCCTTGATAGAGGCGCGTTTGCAGGTGCTTAACAAGGCCATGGAGGATGCCGTCAAATGAGCCGCATCATAGGGATTGATCCTGGCCTTTCAGGCGCGGTGGCGGTGCTCACAGGCTCTGACAGCCTACGCATCTTGGATATGCCCACTGTGACGGTGGAGCGCAACGGCAAGTCCAAGCGGCAGGTCAGCGCCAGCGAGCTGGCCGAGATTATCTACACGCTGAAGTCTGACGATTGTCATGTTTTCGTTGAGCGTGTGGGTGCAGTCAGTGGCCAAGGTGTCACCAGCGTGTTTTCGTTTGGCCGTTCATTCGGCATGATCGAAGGCATCTTGGCAGCGTTCAAGTTGCCTGTGACCTATGTCGCGCCAGCCACTTGGGTGAAGGCCGTTGGCCGTGGTCAGGGCAAAGATGCCAGCCGCGCACGCGCCATGGAACTCTTTCCAAATAACCAAGCCGACTTCAAGCGCGTCAAAGATGACGGCAGATCGGACGCAGCGTTGATCGCATATTGGGGCAAGCATCATGCAAGATAAAGAGAGACAAGTCATGCGCGAGCACATCATCTGGTTGGGCACTCAACTGGAAGAACAACGCAAAGCCAATCAAGCCAAGGTGGTGCTACTCAAACGCATCCTTGACCCCGAAGACCTTGGTCACGCTGTCAGCCATGAGGTGCGGCAGCTCGCATATCAAATCATCATCAACGATCACCACTTGGAAAGAGACACATGGCAACAAAACAACGAAAGCTAAGACCATCGGCAAGCTCACGGTGGATTGCGTGTCCTGGCTCAGTGAAACTCTGCGCGCAAGTACCGTTCAGGCCGTCAGGTGAAGCCGCACAGCGCGGTACTGCCATTCACGCGCTGGCAGAGACTTGCTATCAGCTCGACACCGATCCCATGAAATTCATTGGCGAGGAGATCGAAGGCGTGATCTTGGACGCTGATGATTGTCAGATGGCACTCGACTACCTGAACGAGATTTGGAACACTGAGGGCGTGACAGAGCGAATGAATGTCGAGTATCCAGTGAAATACCAATCAAAGGAATACATTCAGATTGCGGGTACTGCTGATGTCGTGGGCTACTCCATGAAATCAGGCAAGGTGTATGTCACTGATCTCAAAACTGGCAAGGGTTATGTGTCCGAAGACAGCACACAGCTCAAGATTTACGCACTGGCGTACACGCAAGGCATGGGACGCGATTGGATCAAAGAATTCCATTTGACCATCGTTCAGCCGCACTCAGGTGAGCCGCGCACCATGGTGATGCCAGCAGCCGAGCTGTGGGATTGGGAAGAGAAGGTATTGCGTCCTGCGATGATCGCCACACAGCTCGATGATCCACCCTTGTATATGTCGGACTCAGCCTGTCAGTGGTGTGACGCGAAGACGATCTGCCCCAAGCAGAAACAGCAATTCGATGTCGTGGCCACACAGACAGACATCACCGCGATGAACAAGGAAGAGATCGCAGAGGTGATGAAGACTCTGACAGTTGAGCAGATCAGTGCCATTCTGGACAAAGCACCGATGGTTGAGAAATTCATTAAGGCGGTGGAAGACTACGCGATGCAGGCCATGGAAAAGGACGGCATGGTGCTGCAAGGCTGGCAACTTGCACCGAAACGCGCAACGCGCAAATGGATAGATGGCAATGTGGCTGCCGAGAAACTGATTGCATCAGGACTTACCCGCAATCAAGTTTTTGAAACAAACCTAATTACTCCAGCGGCAGCAGAAAAGCTACTGCCAAAGGAACAAAGAGTTATCTTGGACGAGTTAACCGTCAAGGTATCAAGTGGACTCACGCTTGCGAGAGATCGCTCGTTGAGTCAATAATGCAAACCCTGTAACTTTTGAAAGCGAAACGCAAAATGCTAAACCTCTCTTCTGCTGGCGGCTCTGGAAACTACATCCGCTTCTCACCCCAAGCCAATGCATGGACAAACAACAACGGCGAGGAAATCCAACTCAAAAAAGTTGTGTTCGACATCAATGATGTGCAAACAGGATGGCTCGCACTTGGTGTCGGACTGCGCGATTGGCAACCCGATGCATCTCTCGGTAAGAAAGGGCCGCAACCGTCCCCTGATCACAAACGCGGATTCATCATCAAGTTTTACAACAAGGAAATCGGACTTGTTGAGTGGTCATCGAATGGCGTGGGCCCGAACATGGGACTTGAACAACTTTACACCGCGTGCGCGGCACAGCAAGCCGCCAATGCTGGCAAGTTGCCTGTGCTGGAGTACACAGGATCGAAGTTGGAGAAGATCGGCAAAGGCACGACACGCATTCCAGCGTTCAACATTGTGAGTTGGATTGAGCGTCCCGCCGGCATGGATGCGGATGGCGGTGGCGAGTCTTCAACGCCATTTGATGCGCCTGCACCGAAGGTTGCGCCAGTGGTTGCGCCAGCTCCCGCGAAGTCAGCGATGGCCGCAGCCGTTGGTGACGATGAGATGTTTTAACTGATCGGCTTTAAGCACCGCTGGGTAGCACCAGCGGTTTTTTTTCCTCTAAAAAAATACAACATGAAATATCTCTCACTTTGCAGTGGTATTGAGGCGGCAACAGTAGCATGGCATCCCCTTGGATGGGAGGCAGTAGCGTATTCAGAGATCGAAAAGTTTCCATCTCAGGTGCTGGCGCACCACTATCCACAAACGCCAAACCTTGGCGACATGACGAAATTTAAGGAGTGGTCAATTGAATCAAATGTCGATCTTCTCGTTGGAGGAACACCCTGCCAATCATTCTCAGTCGCAGGACTCAGAAAAGGATTGGATGACCCGCGTGGCAACCTCATGCTTACCTATCTTGCCATTGCTGACAAATATCGCCCCAGATGGTTGGTCTGGGAGAATGTCCCTGGAGTCCTGTCATCTAACGGAGGAAAAGATTTTGGAGTCTTCCTCGGGGCGCTGGGCGAACTCGGGTATGGGTTCGCCTACAGGGTTCTTGACGCTCAATACTTTGGAGTGGCACAGCGCCGCCGCCGTGTGTTCGTTGTCGGATACCTTGGAGACTGGCGACCTGCCGCAGCGGTTCTTTTTGAGCGCCACAGCCTGTCAGGGAATCCTGCGCCGAGCCGAGAAAAGAGGGAAGGTGTTGCCACCAGCACTGGAACAGGCGCTGCAAACAGTAACTGGCCAGCCGAAATAAGTAGCACGCTTGATACTACCTTTGGAACAAAACAAGGTTTGGAGAATCAGCACATTAATGCTGGTTGTCCGATGTTTGTTCCAGCGCAACCCATTGCACTTGCTGAGAACACCATTGGCAGACAACCACAAAACGGTGGAAATGGTGATGGGTTTACTGATGGCGGTCCGATGTACACGCTCAATGCCACAGGTGTTCATGGTGTGGCACAACCTGTTTACGAAATGCACGGTCAGGACAGCCGTGTGCGTGACCTTGGCGACACTTGCAGTACCGTCACAAGCAAATGGGGAACTGGTGGTGGGAATGTGCCGGTGACAACGCAGTCAATCTGCCTGATGGATCAAGGAGGCAGTGTGATGAATATCGAAAACGATATGACAGGCACATTGAGGCGTGAAACGCATGGGCATGAGCCTATTGTGATGCAACCCACAATCGTCCATGGCACACAAGACCCATGCGTGTCGGACATTGCATTTGCTCAAGGCAGAAACAATGGTGGTGAGAATGTCATGGTGCAACACATGGCAGTACGCAGACTCACGCCAGTAGAGTGCGAGAGACTGCAAGGCTTTCCCGACAACTACACCGACATCAAATCTAAAAACAAACCCACGCCTGATGGTCCAAGGTACAAGGCTTTGGGCAACAGCATGGCAGTGCCTGTGATGGCATGGATTGGGCAACGCATACAAGAAGTAGAGGCAATATGCAAGCAGAACAAATAGCCAAGACGCTCGGCAACGCGAAGAAAGCCAACGGTCAGTGGGTGGCGAGTTGCCCTGTACCGTCACACGGCAAAGGCAACGGCGACAAGAATCCATCACTCAGCATCAACATCAATGACGAGGGGAAGCCCTTGTTCCACTGCCACGGTGGATGCAGTCAAGAAGAAGTCTTCAGCACCATCAGGGCATTGAACTTGCTGCCTGAACTGCTGGAGAAGCCTGATCCACTCGCCAACATCAAACCCATACCGCGCAACATCTTGGAGCAGGAATGGGCGTATCAGGATGAGGACAGGCAAACGGTCTTTGTCAAGCAGCGGTACAAGATAGGGGAGTCTGGAAAGACTTATAGACTCTACAAAGTTGATAGTGATGGCAGACGCTCCACAACGCTTGGCGATGCTCGGATCGTGCCCTACAACTTACCCGCATTGCTGGATGCGAAGACAGCAGGCCGCAACATCTTCTTGGTGGAAGGCGAGAAGGCAGCGGATGCCATCAAGTCGATTGGCATGATTGCCACCACCGCACACACAGGTGCAGGCAGTTGGCCAGATGCCATCACAGAATACTTTGCTGGCGCTCAAGTCATCATCGTGCCCGACAACGACATAGCGGGTTGGGGATACGCCTACAAAGCGGCAGAGGCAATCCTGCCTATCGTCAAGTCACTGAAGGTTGTTGATCTCGGCTTGCAAGGTCAAGGTGACGATGCCTTTGAATTCATTGAGGCGGGTGGCGGCAGGGCCGAGCTGGTGGCGTTGGTCAAGGCCGCGCCAATCGTGACAAGCATAGATCAGGTAACGATGCCCGAAAGATTGAATCCGATTGTCAATTCTGTGGCAACAGCGGTGCAGCAAGTGACAGCACCGTCAGAGTTTGACATTGCCAAGGAATTTGAGTCAGAGCCACCAGCACCAGCCGAACAAGCCAAACCGTCAAAGCAAATACAGATTGAGCACTGGGATTCCATCCAAGATGAGCCAGTGAAGTGGCTGATTGACGGTGTGCTGCCTGCGGGTGCGTTCAGTGCGCTCTATGGACCGCCAGGCTCATTCAAGTCGTTCATCGCGCTGGACATTGCACACGCCATCGCCACAGGTACGCCATGGATGGACAGAGAGGTCAACGAGGCAGGTGCTGTGCTGTACATCGCCGGCGAGGGTTTCGGCGGTATCGGTGCGCGGATCAAGGCACTCAAGATTCACCACAACACTGAATCAGGCGCACCGATCTATGTCGTCAGGCATCAGCTCAACCTGAGATCAAGCATTGAAGACTTCAACGCGCTGGTGCTGGCCATCGAACAGCTGGTGCAGCAATCGGGCATCGAATTCAAGCAAATCGTCATTGACACGCTGGCCAGAGCCTTTGGCGGTGGCAATGAGAACTCCAGCGAGGACATGGGCGCGTTCATCGTGGCCTGTGGACGCATCCAAGAGATCGTGCAAGGCGCAGGACTGATGATCTTGCACCACAGTGGAAAGGATGCCACCAAAGGATTGCGCGGTCACTCAAGCCTTTTGGGCGCAGTGGACACCGAGCTGGAGCTACTCAGGTTTGAGGACAGCATGAAGGGAATCGTCACTATCAGCAAGCAAAAGGACGGTGCGGACAACGACAGGATCGGCTTTGAGATGGTCACAGTCGAGCTGCCAGCACCGACAGGCGCATTGCAAATCGGTGAGCCGCAGACCAGTTTGGCGGTGCAGCCATGCGAACTCGGACAGTTTGACGCGCTGAAAAGGGATTCAAAAGGCGCATCCAGCAATGCGGGACACGGCAAGAATCAGGTCTTGTCACTCCAATGCTTGGAAAATGCGATTAAGAAGAATGGCTTCTTGAAGTTAATCGAAGGTTCTCAGCGCATGGTGGTGGATTTAAGCCACTGGAAGACCGAATTGTGGTCAAAAATGGGCTGCACTGAGGAGGACAAGGACAGCTTCAAAGTCACTTGGCAGCGGGTCAGGAAGGACTTGTCCAGACATGGACATGGACAGATCAGCGATGGATTTGCGTGGTTGACCGTCAAAAGTGAATCAGGCGAATCGTTCTGAGGCTGTATGAATATACAGGGAACAGGGAACAAACAGGGAACAAACAGGGAACAAATGTTCCGCACAAGGGAACAGGAACAAACCGAGAGTCTAGGACTCGGAGGTTTGTTCCCTATTGTGTGTTCCCTATTTGCAACAAAACGGAGGAAATAGAAATGGCGGTAAAGAAGTCACTTAGACAGCATCCAGTGGTGGAGCATCCAAGCCAACAAGCAGATGCGTGGACGATTCATGTGCAATCAAGATTGGTGGAGTTGGAGGCTGTGAAGGCGGCCAGCGATAGGAAATGGGGAGAAAATCGACTGATTACTTTAGTTGACAGTGAGCTGAGAGAGAAATTCTGGACTCAGAACAGCAGAGTTGAGCAGGCGATTGCGGCAAAAGACAAAACGAGATTCGATTCCAGTTTGGCGGGAATGATCAGGGCTTATGGTGTGCTGGAGGCTTGGGCTGATGAACAAGGCATCACGCCAGCCAATGATCAGATTCCGAGAATCGAGTGGGAGTTGCAGACAGGTCAGGTCATGGTCATTGTCAGATCGGTCAGCGAGACGCTGGCTTTGCAGCGGGAGAGACAGGAACTGAGCAACCATTGCATTTGGTCAATGCAGGAGCTGGAGGTGATCTTCAATGATCCGCTGGTGCAGGAAATCATCAAGGTCAAAGCCTTTGAGCCATCCGCCAAGGTGGTGAGCTTCAAAGCCAACAAAATCGGTGGAGAATCAGGCTTTGACGACTTTCCAGATGACTTTGATGTGCTGGAAGGTCCAGCAGCAGAAAAGAAATTCGATACCAAACTTGCAGGGAGATTGAAAAATGCAGCAAATTAAGCGATTAGCGGGCTTGATCAAGGAAAAGGTACTGGATATCGTCCAGCGGATTAAAACGGCTTTAAAGAGGGTCTGAGCGTGGTTGGTAACCCAAAACGAAGACAGGACATTGCTTTCCTCAACCAAATGCCAGAGGAAATGATTTTCAGCATGGTTGAAAGCGGCAAAAGCATTGCCAATATCTGCATCGAGCTGGGGATCAGTAAGCGTGCGCTAGACGATTGGATTGAGGAAAATGATCACGGTGCTATGATTACACGCGCGCGCACGCGCGCAGCAGACCTTTTGGCGTGTGAGACGGTGGAGATAGCGGACGGCATGGATGTCGATCACGCGCAGCGCGATGTCCAGCGCATCCGAACGCGCCAGTGGCTGGCTGAACGGTGGGATCAGAAGACTTACGGATTACAAAAAGCCGCGCAGGTCAACATCAACATTCAAGACTTACGCATGGCGGCACTGCGCCACACCGAGGTGCTCGAGGACTTATCCACAGAAAATCGCAATGATTGAACACATTCACCTGTGGATAACGCAAATCTGCCTGCTGATTGAGCAAATCAGAGCCAGTTATCCACATTTGACTTAACATAATGGACATCGTGTTAAATGGATTTTGTAAGTTGTCTGTAAGAAAGTATATAAATCAATGACTTGCATGAACAGTGGGCTGTGGATATCTTTTTCGCTGTCAAGTGGCGCTGGCGACCGACCTGCGCCTGGCGCGGCTCGATGCCCCCCCCTTGCGATTCTTGGCGGGGGCGGCTGATGACGCACCTAAACACCTACCGAATCCCATAACCCGATGACCACCACCCCTACCCCCGCCGCCGCAAAGAAAGCCGCCCCAAAAAAAATTTCCAATGATTTGGTGGCCAACAACCCTTTTGTTGAATTCGTCAAGCTCTACAAGAATAACCCTGTCCTGTTTGTGCGTGAAGTGCTCAACACCGAGCCTGACCAGTGGCAAATTGAATTCTTGAATCACATCGCGCAAGGCAACCGCCGCATCTCTGTCCGATCAGGACATGGCGTTGGCAAGTCCACGGCAGCCAGTTGGGCGATGATTTGGTATCTGTTCCTGAGATTCCCTGTCAAGGTGGTGGTGACTGCACCGACAAGCTCACAGCTCTACGATGCCCTATTTGCCGAGGTCAAGCGTTGGGTGAAGGTACTGCCACCGATGCTGGCTGAACAGCTTGATGTCAAGCAAGACCGCATTGAGGTGATTGGCGCAAACGAGGAGGCGTTCATCTCGGCAAGAACATCACGCGCAGAGCAGCCCGAAG
>Ga0255142_1000546_pt1 | contig 10961 bp, 6 predicted proteins | sample Atl_Cont_RepB_0h_FD_183181 | JGI IMG/M metagenome (GOLD analysis project Ga0255142, IMG submission 183181) | Freshwater microbial communities from Altamaha River, Georgia, United States - Atl_Cont_RepB_0h | ecosystem: Environmental > Aquatic > Freshwater > River | place: USA: Georgia | collected... | reverse complement strand
CCGCTAGAAAAAAGTTGTGTAAATCACTTAATTCCTCTGAAAATCCGTGAAAACTATAATTTCCTAGACTTTGAGAGGCTGAATAGCAGCCATCAATAAGAGATATCCTTGCTACACAAGGGGTTACTAGCCACTCTCTCTCCAGCTGCCCACACTTCTGCATGGCACACTTCTGCCAAGGCTCTAGCGAGCAACGTTGCATCCTCGTTAGGACACAACTCTTTTAATGAAATTCAACAACAGCATTCTTCAAAAATATATTTCGGGCACCGGCTCCGTCTCTACAAGCTTTCAAACCGCATGAAGGACAAGAAAATACCTTATTTGAACCAAGTCGATCATGTATTTCACCACAGTTGGTACAAGTCTTGCTTGTGTAATCCTCCTGGCGGATGTACACCCGCGCACCACACATCTTGGCACTGTGCAACAGCCGTTGACGGAACATAAAATGACTCATAGTCATCATGCATCTTGCAGTTTTATTGCGGATGCAGCGACCGTCTGTTTTGCAAACCATCTGCTGAGTGGCAAACTCAGGCAAGATGATATCTGTGTAACGTTGGCATAAATACGAGGCGCATTTCCAATGCATCTCTGCCACAAGGTTTCGAATACGATACCTTAGCCGCTGTTGTGCCTTCTTCATTCGAGCAATCTTCTGCTGGACTCTCTTCTTCTTTGACCAATGCCATCTATTATTGACCTTAGTTGACAGTAGATCCGTTTTAGAAATAAGAGAGTCGAGATGTTGGCAGAGACGAGTGATGCGGTTACTGGCATCAGCGCCAAACTTCAAAGATTCTCCTGATGGGTCATAACTTGTGAGAAAAACTCGGTTTCCTGGGTCCAGAGCAGTCCACTGAGCGGGTCTGTCTTGGTTTTCGACAAGTACCTCGCGTCTGTATGGACAATGCATCCAAAAACGACCGAGTCGATCCATGGTAATAACCACATCTTTAACCAATGATATTCCATCTAGCTGTCCAATAGACACTGGAATATCTAGCATGCCGTCTTCAAAATTGACTCCTCTCTTGATGCACACGTCTTTGATCATAACCTTTGCTTTATCAGGGCAGATACGCAAGCATTCACTCTCGCCCCTTGAAAATCTCAAATGAGCACTCTCAACCTTCAAAACTTGACTCGCATCCTTTTTTGATTTGAACCGGAGCCTAAACTCATAATTTCCTCCATTCTTGACCCTCTTGGCATGGTTTGACCAAAAGGCTTCGCACAAGTCCTTTGCAGCCAGCTTCCGACAAGCAGCAGGCATCTGCTTTAGCCAAGGTTCCACAATGCTCTCTTCGTTGCAGACAGCTGCCCGCACAAACCCGTGATAATTGTAGCTCTTCGGTGCCTTGGTAGATTTTGAAAGAGCAAGAGCCCTGTTATATAACACCCTGTAGCATCCCATCCACTTCTTCAACACAGTTTTCATTTCAGGACCAGGATAAAGTCTAACGGTGCGACATGCATTTGCCGCATTTGCCTTCTTGGCTTCCTTCTTCTCCACTGCCTTCTTTCGCGCTGCTAATTGCTCTACAGTTGGCTGTTTCTGTTTGTTCTCCGCCCTCCTTTTCTCCGCCGCCTCCTTTCGCCTTTCTCTTTCCTCTAATTTTGCCTGCCTTTTCTGTGCTGCAGCAGCTTCCCTTTCCAGTTGCTTCGCAGATTTCGTCTTTTGTCGCTTTGGAGCTCTGGTTAACTTCCTCTCTTCCGCTTTCCTTTTCTTTTCTTCTGCTCTTTTCGCTGCACCTTCTTTCTTCTTTGCCAACATCTCCTCTGTCAGCTCTGCTTCCGTTGGAGCGATTCTGATATGAACGCCGGCCATGTAACCTGCTGATGAAGACGGTGAGAGTGGCCATGAGCTCGTTTGTGAGCTCTGCTTCTGTGGAGTCCACTTCTGGATGGTGAACCAGGAGTTCGACGCCGTATTCCTGTAACAGCCAACGGACCAGTGGAAAAGCGGCTCTGCACAGCCGATCAGGGAAGGCAACCACAACTTGTCTGATATTTCCTTCACGTGCTCGTCGTAGAATGGACAAAAAACCTTTTCTGTTCCAGTTGAGGGCACTCCCGACATCTGTAATGATTTGGTAGCCTTTGTAGTGTTGTTGCATAAATTCAATTTGGTTTCGCAACTCTGTTTTCTGTCCAGGCGTAGACACCCTGCAATAGCACACTCTTTCACTTTGAGTATATGGTTTTTGTTGTTCCAAAGAGACGTAGCTTGAGACATCATACCTTCTGTGCCCACTTGGTAATCGAATTGAATTAATTTCTCCTCGATCGGACCATCCCCGAAGGGTGTCCTGGGAGACTCCAAGTAATACTGCTGCTTTTCTTCCTGGTAAAAATGTATTTTTGAAATGATGTATGTCTTTATTTTCAGGTCTCTTAGCTTCTAAAATTGTAGCAGTTTTGGCACGCTGGCCCTACCTTGGCTTAGGAGAAAATTAGGAAAATCTGGACGCAGAAGATTTTTCAAATGAATCATAAAATTTCCTAGTTTACTTGTTAACTGTTAATATCCCATAGAAGATTTCTCTGACCACGAGGCAGAGGACAAGTCCCGCGAGTTCGATGTCCCAAACCTTGGCGAACTCGGCCCGGCACCCCGGACCTCTCCCTGGCCAAGGACCCCGCTATTGCCGCTAAAATGCTCAAGCACGACGATGTTCTTCACTGGCTGAACGTCGAGCATACTGTCAGCACGACCCTGAAAACGGCCTTGCAATCTGCATGTGCAGCGCGAGCCCAATGGTGGATCAAGCGCCAACAACTGTGTGACCTGGTGACTTCCTTCGCTATGGACAGTAAAGGGGACGAAGCTCGCTATGTCCTCTCGGTAATTACATTTATGGACAACGCCATGTCGCCCACCGAACTGTCCAATATCGATGCCAACGTCAACCGTGCTTTGGAAGCTCGCCCTCCCAAACCCCTGGAGCTGACCCAGCCCGGCGACATCACCCGCGCCAAGATACAACAGGGCGTGACGACCCCTATCAAGCAGGCGTTAGAGAGAGAGAAGAAAAGACGTAGGACTTGAGTTTTTGTACCGGCATTGTACAAGCATGTAACAAATCAATGCACTTCGACTCAGTACAGACGAGGGAGTTCACAAACACTGAAAGACGCTTTCAACACCAGGGTGCTTTTTATGATTTGTTTAAATTGTTGCGGAGTTTCTTGTTCTTCGATGATCCCGTCAACATCGACCATACCGCCATACCGCGCAACGTTGGTCCATTCCCCGTCTGTATGGCTCTCGACAATCCCACGCGGCTTGCGCGACGAATTTGGTTGGCGTTCATATCCTCTATCTCTAGAAAATAATTTTACAAGAATGTAACATTCACAAAAAGCTCAGGCAATATATTTATAAATTTGTGGGTTCTCTTCATCTCGCTCCAAATACTCCCGTTCGATCAGGCCCTCGATACAGCGCTTGATTTGCCTGACATCCGGTTGAAACGTTCGTTGCGACTGCTGAACGACTTCCATGATCAGCGTGCTATGATCCAATTTCTTCCGAGCTTTCATGATCCGCACGATAGCCGCTTCCAGCGCGTGCTTGCGATCCTTAGCCACCTCCCCTTGAACCACTCGCCGGTCATCCACGGGCGGCAACTGGACGCGCAGTCGACGGGCGCGATCGCTGAAATTTTCGTTGACTGCGAACATGTCCGTGGTGGCAATGGTGTCGGGGGTCTCTGGAATCTTGCGAAGGAGCCTGTACTTGCCCAGACACAGAGACTGCAACGCCCTCCGCAAATCATCCTCGGGCAATCCCGTCTGCACACGCACTTCTCCAAACGACATCGTGTCGACATCATCCAACGCCATCAGAATGACCGCTTGACTCGGCACCACGATGAGTTCATAGGTCTTGTCGAACGTCGCCTTCATGATGACCTGTCCCAGACCCATCTGCCACTGTAACCGGCGAGATTTTTGCGTGGTCTCGTCGTGAAACGCACCGAAGGCCTGCACGCCCGCCGCCAAGCACTCTGGCAACTGAATCTCCAACGGCTTGTAGTTGGGCCAAAAACCGGTGGTCAGGACGGTGACCGCAATCTCCGTCGGCAACTGAATCCCGCAGCGCTCCAACCACTCCTGGAACGCACGCTCCTTTTCGCGCGCCAGTTGGAAGTCCTGGACCATTCCTTCCAACTTGGAGGTGAACTGCTGACCACACTGCCGCTTCAGCTGATTCAGCACACTCTTCTCCGCATCCTCGCCCACCGACAAATTGCCCAACAGGCGCCGACTCAGACGCTTGCGGTAAAATTCGTAGAACAGGTCCTTGTCGCTCACGTACGCAAGCAACTGAACGACTTTCTCCAGCATGACCTCCAACTCGTCCTCACTCAGACGCTCGCCGTGCCCCTTTTTGAGCAACGTATCGCAGAAGGTGGCCGTGAGTTCCGCTGCCGATGCACCCGCCACGCGCTTGTTGCAAAACGATTCGAAGGCGTCTTTCAACGCCCTGTGAAATGCCGCGGACCTGCCAAAGCAGTTGGTGAGGTAGACCATGTAGCTATCGTGCAACGCCACGACGTTCCGAATAAACGCATGTTCTGGGGCAGTTCTCCCTTCGCCTCCTCCTTTGCGTGCCTTTGCTTCTGCCGCCGCCTCGCCAGCCTTCGCCACCAACTTCAGGCCATCCGCTTCCACGTGGCGCCGGAACGCGACCGCCAATGGATCCAGACCGTTGGGAAGTCGACTGAACAGGCGGTACATCCTGGCCAGGTCGTCCGTGCGCTCGTCACGCAGCAGGGCCGCACACCCAGACTTCTCATCCTCCACCAGGCGCATATGGTATTCTTGCAGGAGCTGGCGTTCCACTTCGGCCAACAGCTTCGGCAGCGTGCTCACGTGCAAATACCGGCGAACACGGTCTTCCTCCATCTTCAAACACGCCTCCACCTTGGCCAAGTACTCGGCCACGTCCAACGCATCGATCCACTCCGCGGCCATGCGGCGATAATAGATACCTGTCCGGTTCAGAAACTCTTGCTCAAAGTCCGCGTCATAACGTTGCAACGAACCCATCCCGACTTCTTGGAACATTCCCAGCACGGCACGAAGAAGACCGGCGTCAACTGACTCGCCGTCTCGCTCCGCATCGATCTGCTGGATGATGGCGTCGCAAGCCTTCTTCTTCGCGCACGGATAAGCTGTTTCGCGGAATGCCATGACGCCCACCTCCGCGAGGGTTGGGAGGTGATGGCGCTGAATGTGGAACCTGTCGAGGTACTGAAAAAAACGACGGAGCCAGCGCACCATGATCCCGTGTTTGGTCCACCCGTCCAACAGATGACGCAGAAACGTCTCCCCGCGGTGCCGCTTCAGCGTCGGAACCACATACGTCTTGAGATACGTGACGAACACCTTGCGGTAGCGTGCGTACAGTTCCTCCGAGTAATCGTTCGGTATTTTCTGCGTGCACATGTTATAAATGACAGTATCTGCACACAAGGAACACGCGTGAATATTGGGAAAGGTAAAATATGGCACACACGGAGACGTACAGAGTGTCATATGCTCTTCCGCGGTGAACGCCTGCACGCAGAAAATTGGGCATTTGTCAAGGTGATTTGTCGTCAAACAGTGTACACACGCACGGCACGCACCAGCGACGCATCCCCTTCCAAAATACTGGTTAGTTTCTCAATGCCTTCCTGCGCTCATTCAAAGGAGAAACGTGTCAGTTTACTATGATGCCCATATTTCAGGTCAATTCCATCCCTCATCACGCGCACCTCCATGCACTTCCAGCCCACGTCGAGCTTCACAGGCTGCGTTGTTTGAAACCCCATCACAGACATACTTTCAATTTTTTATTTGCGTTTTTTTCACAAAGGCGTCTTTATGTTGTTTAAACCAAAAAAGAAAGCGTGAAGCAGGTTGTTCCTTGGACATAAAAAAAACGTTGCCTACGCTCGCTTTTTTTTTATTAAATTTTATTAAAAAAAAATGAAAACGTTGTATGAATGGCAACGAATATGCTTGAGTCTTCCGGGGGTATCTAGTGGAGACCGCAATGTCCTTTTTTGCACCCCCACAAATTCCGGGAAAACCTTGTTGGCACAGACGCTCATCGAAGCCAGAGTGCGACAACAACGCGGAAAAAAGGCGTTGGTGGTCTTGCCGTATGTGGCACTGTGTAAGGAACAGACACGAACCTATGAAAAATTCTTGCGAGATGCATTTCCTGGGAAACGGGCTCGAACCGCGTTTGGAGGGGAACGGTCGCCTCTGTTGCTCGCACCGTCCACGGCCATCATCGTGGCGACCTTCGAAAGTGCTTGGAGCCTCGTGCAACGCATGCTCGCGCTGGATACCCGTCTGGATGACATCTTTAGTTGCATGTTTGTGGACGAGGTGCACATGATTGGCGAGGACAGACGCGGGCATTGCCTCGAAATGCTCTTGGCTACCTTTCGCGCCAAAGCCCCTAGCGTCCAACTCCTTGCGGCCTCGGCCACCGTCGGAAACGCCGCGGCCCTTGGGACATGGCTCGATGCGACGGTCTATCAAGGGACGGAGGCGGACCGTCCGGTGCCTTTGGAAAAGCACGTGGTCTCCAGAAATGGTCGTATCTGGTCCTTTGTGGACGGGACCTGGCAGGATACCGGGCGTCACGAGTTCCTTCCGCAGTTGGCGATGGATGGCATCCAGGAGGGGGGCGGTGTCCTGGTGTTCTGTGCGTCGCAACGAGAGGCCGTGGACACCGCACGAACGTTATCTCAGTGCTCTGGGACGACGAAGACGCTGGAAGGAACGGACAGTCTTGCGGATGCCGAGTTGAGAACGTGCGTTTCGGCGGGGGCAGCCTTTCATCATGCCAGTCTGAGTGCCGACGACAAAGAGTGGGTGGAACGAGCCTTCGCACGCGGAGACCTTAAGATCCTTGCGTGCACGCCCACGCTGGCAGCTGGGGTCAATTTACCGGCTCGTCGCGTCATCATTTTGCACGGCTACATTGGCGTGCCGTCCAACCTCCTGTCGGCCACCAAGATCCACCAAATGGCAGGGCGCGCAGGACGCACCGGGTTTTCGGACAAAGGCGACTGTTTCCTCCTGGAATGCCCCAAAGTGTCGTTGGCGGTGGTCAAACGTCTCATGGCTTCCGCCCCAGAGCCCGTGGTGTCTGTCCTGGACATGGACCGAGCTGTACTGGAATCGCTGGCGGCCGCGCGATCCTTGGACGTCCTTCACCACGTTCTGGCGTCGCCCTCGCCTGCCGCCCTGGCACGCGCCGTGAGTACGTGCGTGAACTGCCAGTTGGTGGTGCGAGGAGAGGGTTCCTCCGCCGGCGAGGGCGACACGGAGACCATGCTGCACCTGACGCCCACGGGATGGTGCGTGGCTTCGGCAGGGTGCGCCGTGACCGAGGGGCTCGCGCGCAAAGCCGAACTGGAACGCATGCAGGGCACTCTTTGCCTGCACCATTCCCTCCAAGCATGTTACGCGTGCACGGTCGAACCCAGCTTTCTGCGGCATGACACATTTGAGAGGCGGCCTGTCGTGGACCGCTGCATCAGTCTCCTCGGCAAGGACCAGCTTGGCCTCCTCCCCCTTGACGACGTGAACTACTGTGTCGAGAGGGCGCGTGGCGTGCTGAGGTTTGGGGGCATCAAGCAGCTGGATATCCAGGCCGCTCGCCTCGTCGATGCCTTTGCATTGCACCATCTCGTGGACGGGGTTGCTCCTGCCACCGTGGCCGCACGCTTTTCGATTCCTCCAGGCACCCTCGATTCTATGCGTCTCCTGGCCATCCTCAAAGCCGAGTCACTCGTGGCCATGTGCACCCACCTCAAATGGACGGTCTTGGGCGCCTACATCAACGGGTTCAAGGAGTGCCTGATGGCCGGAGACTCCGTAGACGTCGTCCGCCTCGCCAAAATTCCAGGGGGGCCCACGCTCGCCCAGGCCAAGAAGTTAGTGGCCGTCGGTATCACCACCGCCGAAGATCTGGCCATGGCATCGGATGGCTTGCTGGCCAGGACTCTGGGCTGGCGCGACGAGGATGCGGCGGCACGGGCGAAACTGCGAACCTTTCGCGACCGGGCCATGGCTTCGCACCACAGCAGTGCCGAGAGCTTGGTGGTCAACGAGGAACAGGAAGACCCCTTGGGCCCGGTGGTGGCGGTGGTCAAGCGCGGGCGGGAGGACGTGGAGTTTTGGGATGGGACGAAGCGGACCGTGGTCTCGGCCTCTCGAGCCTCCATGCTTTTGGAACGACTGGTGTCGGATGGCACGCGCGTGGTCTCCCCCGATTCCAAAAGCGTGCTCAAGCTCTTGGAATCGTCGCCTCGCAGCAGCTGCATTCGGGACACATCGCTCGCCGCACGAACTGTCGGCATGGCCCCCATCATGAACGCACGTGACGCTCTCGTCCTCCAACACAGCCTGCCCCCGCCCGGGCCAGTCGAAACTCTTGACGCCACGGTACACGCGCTGCTGATGGAAATTGAGCGGCGGGGGTTTGCGGCCGATGTGGATGCGATCGCCCACCACAAAACCACGGCGCTGGACACAATGGCGGACGCGGAGACCCAATTGGGAATAGAAATCGACCTGAACTCGCCACAGGACGTTGCTCGCTATTTGTACGACCACCTCGGCTTGCCGGCGCCGCCAAACCGTAGTACCAAGGATGAGATCCTGTGTGGTCTTGAATCCAGGCACCCCGCCGTCAAGTACGTGCGGAGGTATCGTCGGGAACGCGAAATTGTCGAAGGGTGCGATATGATTTTGCAGCACTCGGATGAGAGCTGCATCTTCCGTCCCAATTTTTGCATGGTGTCCACCCACACTGGCCGCATCGTCACCGAAAGACCCAACATCCAGTGCCTCCCGAAACCTTTGCGCGCTTTCCTGAAACCCGTGGATCCAGGATACCTCATCATGCGGGCGGACTACCGACAGGCCGAGCTCCGCATTCTCGCGCACTTTTGCCAAGACCCACAGCTCATGGACATCCTCTCCAGCCCCATGGCAGACCCGTTTGACCTCATGGCCGGCGACGTGGGAATTTCGCGCGAAGAAGCCAAGGTTCTCACCTATTCGCTGTTGTACCATGGGGGGTGCAGAAGCATCGCGAAAAAATTGGATTTTGATGCGACTGAAGATGCCGTCAAGCTGCGGGATGCGTTTTTCAAACGCTATCCCGCCATGCGCACATGGGTGGCCTCGTTCGAAGCCAATGCCGAGAAAACGGGGGTGGTAGAAGCGCTCGGAGGTCGTGTGCGCCGGTTTGGTGCCGCGACCCCCGAGGTTCGGCGGCAATATCTGAACACCCTCTGTCAGGCCAGTTGCTCACATCTCCTGAAAACGGCGTTAGTGGCCGTGGAAAGGGCATTTCCAGGGTCTGTGTTGCTGTGTCTTCACGACGAGTTAATTTTGCAAGTGCCTCGGGACGCTGCTGTTGACATGGCGGCGCGTGTGACGGAGATCATGCAAACGGCTTGTCCTCTGCGTGTTCCGCTCTTCGTGAAAACTAGCGTGACCTCCTCGTGGTGTTGAGTAAATGATATCTTCAAAGTTGCATTCCGGCAGATTTTTTTTTGACTATGTACCTTACCATGGACTCAATAATGATGATCGGATTGTGCTTTTTGTGCTGTATCTTGTGCTGTAGTTCATGCTGCCTGTTCGGCAAAAACATTGCAGCCAACATCCTCCCGGACAACCTGTTCTGTGCGTTGTGGCCCGACAACTGCAGCGGAGGTACAAAATAAAAGAGATCTAGATTTTCAATTGTATCGGATGTTACATTTTGAGTTGTAATTACCGGTTCAAAACAACATGTCAGCTACGATAGAAAGAGTAAATGATATCTTCAAAGGTTCGCCGCTATCATCGCTCTCACTCTCACTCTCACTCTCGCTCTCGCTGTCGCTCTCTTCGAAAACATCAAAAAAATTCTCGTCGAGCAACAAATCTCGCTGATGACTACCGTCGTGCACCAGAGCGATGGAACTGCAGCCGCTTTTACGAAAAAGGTTGAAATAATACCTGAACGAGTCGACCTCGTTCGAGTCTAACCAGTTTACACTTGGAAGGTCCATATCCACGATGAGATTAGGATTGTCCGGAAGCCTGATCTCCGAGACGGCAGGGCGATGTACGTTCAACCTCGTGGGAAGGCCGATCAGCCTGAAGACGGCCAGAGACGGACACCTTTCCAAATGCATCTTGAAAGCGTGCTCGTGGCCGTCGAAGTGGATTCTAAACTCGAACGCCCGCAGCGTTTTGGATACCACTCGCATCTCTTCCCTGATGGCGAAATCCATGAAGCTGAAGTTGCGTATGGTGACGGACAGGATGCTCGGGGCCCACGCGTCCAAGGTTTCCAGGGAAAAGAAGAACTCTTCAAAATTGCACTCCGGTTCCATGTCGTGCATCAGACACCGCGTCATTTTTGGAAAAACGACATCGTAGTCCCTGATGGCAAAAACGACATCCGCCCCGTGATCGGTGATTCCCAGCTGCTCGATAGTGGGCGCCGCGAGCTTCAAGAAACCGCCAAGCTTGCCCCTGTCAATTTTCCTCAAATTTCCGAGGCCGATCGTCAGCGACTTGAGGCCGGTCGCCAGAGCGTCCATCGGCAGCGCCCAGCCCGGCATGCGAATATTGCTGTCTACTTCAATCTTGCTTCCGTACCGACGGCCAGCACCGAAGATCGTGACGTGCGCGTGCTCGCAACGACGGTGAACCAGATTTCTGCACGTTTTACTGCATTTTTTTATAGAGTCTTTTTGCCAATAATTGAGATATCCATGATCTAATAACAACGGCAAAATATCATTCTCGAACATACCGGATAGACACAATTTTAAGGAACGGTGATATAGGAAAACATTCCTTAAATTAAGGTCCTTGGTAAAAGAAAGCGTGAAGCGTTCCTTTTTTAAAAAATTTCTTGGTAAAACTTTTATTTAAGA
>Ga0255142_1000544_pt1 | contig 11017 bp, 8 predicted proteins | sample Atl_Cont_RepB_0h_FD_183181 | JGI IMG/M metagenome (GOLD analysis project Ga0255142, IMG submission 183181) | Freshwater microbial communities from Altamaha River, Georgia, United States - Atl_Cont_RepB_0h | ecosystem: Environmental > Aquatic > Freshwater > River | place: USA: Georgia | collected... | reverse complement strand
CGACGACAGCATATTGAGGTTGACCGATTAAAGGCAGCAAAGACAGCAGAACTGGAAGCAGCTAGACTTGCCATCGAAGAACTAACGAAAAAGTTAGCTGAGGAGCAAGGTCGTGCATCTGAACAACAGGCGCTTCTACGTGAAGAGCTGGCTAAGATTCGTACAGAACTTGGGCAGGCAGCTGCTGCTGCGGCAGCGGCAAGCAGTGAGGAAGCCCGTAGAGTCGCTGACGATCTCCGCAGGGAACTGTTAGACCAGAAGGCACAATACGAGGCGGCTATCGCAAGTCTACAACGCATAATAGAGAATGGGCGTCCACAGACAAGCACTGATCTTACATCGATGCAGGACCTTATCGAGGCTCTGACAAAGGCTATCACTGACGCGAACGAACGATCATCCAACTTGCAGTTGGCGACACAAATTAGTGATGCTGCTTTAGCCGAACTTACAGACAAGTTGAACAAGGCTATGGACGAGGCTAAGCAACGAGAAGAAGCTTACCTGGCTGAAATCCAAGCGGCACGGGCCGAACTTGAAAGACTTAAACGTGAACTTGAGGCTGCGCGTGCTGATGCAGAGGACGCCGGTAGATCCCGTGGAAGGTCGCGCCGCCGTATTCGAGAGCGGCCGAATATAGACGAAGCTCCATCTGACGTGGTTAATAATCGTGTCATTGAGAAGGTACTACTTGACATCGGTGGAGATGTAGTCGAAGCTGACGCAACCCAAGTAGCGAACCGCAGACAGTTACAGACTGTATTGGTTGAACAATTCAATTTCAGTAACGATGGTGCCTATTTCTTTACAGGTATAGTCGATAACTTTGCGAGAGCCTGGGCGATGCGTCAAGTCGAAGGAAGCGGACGTGTAGCGTTAGATACACATGCTGCGTTAATGACATCTGGTCGGCCAGGGGAAGCAGTTGTCGAAGTCAGAGATGATGAAGGCAACCTTCTTGACGAAAAAGTTTATCGGGAAATGTTTAACACGGATCCTGATGTACTCAAAAGTGTTGCTGCTTATATGCGCGTGTTCTACAAAGAACGACTCGCATCGTTTGCTTTTATCAATGATGTCACCAAACTTGATGGTGAAGCAACCGGATTCATATTCAAGCGTGCAAAACAAACTGGTATGTCATCGAATGTCATCGTTGGTTTGGCTGCCCGTGATCAGTTGACTGGTATCCATGAAGTCGTACATGCGCTTATCCGTGGTATGGATTCTGCGTCACGTCGCAAGTTAGTGAACCAGCTAAGCCGTGCAGGTATCAATGAAGTTACTGATATAGATAACTTACCTACACATATTGAAGAACAATTAGTGGCAATGATGGTTGCTGATATCCAAAACGGTATGGCGCCACGACGAGTCGAAGAGGTACTGCAAAGTGATGGGACTAGAGTACGAAAGCAGGTACAACCAGCGCAGGCGCTCAACACGGTTTATCAGGGTACTCGTCGTTACCTGAATAGCGTCATACAAACAATTGCGAGTAAGAGACCAATTCGGCGCGGTCCTGATGGTACTTACACAGTGCGATGGCGTGCGCCATACACTGGTGCAAAGATTTACGCTGGAACTGGCCTATACATCAATCATAACGGAAGTAAGCGATGGGTTACTGCTAAGAAGGCTACGACAGTAGATCAGGCAGAGTTTGATCGCTACCCTGAAAGCCGTACACGCGTTGGTTTTGTAAGCGTTACAGATGGTCGTTCCGTCTTTGAGATTCCGATAAGTAGTGTTATCGAATACGGTGGATTAACCAATGGTATGAACGCTAACTTGATGGATACATTGAGTTCGTTCATCGGTTCTTACTACGACGAAAACATGAAGTGGCTTGAGGCTGTCGAGCCACAGATGTTTGAGGGCTTCACCGAGCCTGGCGATGGTACCGCTGATGAATCGGGTACAGGTGGGCCTGACGATGGTGGAGACGGTGACGGATCCGGAGATGACTTCGGAGACGGTACAGGTGACGACACCGGTGACGAAGACGGCACTGGAGACGATGAAGATGGAACTGGTGACGATGACACCGGTGACGTATGGATGCCTCGCGGTCGAATAGCATACAACACGTACGAGTCGGATAAACCATTAACTAAGCGTGATTACGATTTCCCGATATTCCTAATCAAAGACATCAATATGTCCGATGCTACGATTGAGGCGTATTCTGACCTTGCTAAGTCATTGGGTATCCCACGCGAAAACGTGTTTGTTTTCTCAAACCCTCCAAGACTTAAAGACTTTGGTCTTATCGATCCTAGTCAACAGATATTCTCTATTTCAGGATCAAACACTGCTCCTATTGGTATTGGTGTTGACTTCCGGCGACAGATCATTGAAAAGCATCCGAGCTTTGGTCCTGGTATCAACGTCCATACGTTAGGACGCATTATTCGTAGCCAGGAAACAAAAGATGCATACACCAACTTTGCAACGCAATATGCAGATGTAAATGGTGAGATGTTTGACAGTGTCCTCAAAATGCGCATTGCACAACCATCTGCATCAACCCGTGTTTACGACCCACTGCTAAGTACGGCTAATGTCGAAAACTTGGCGTACATCATGCGAACAAGTATTGATGGACTCGTTCGCGACGTTACACCAGAGATGCTTGAAGGCGTACAACCGATAACAGTTATTCGCCGTATGTATCGCAATGAGGGGTTCTCTGGTCTAGTACAGCTTGCGTCATTCTTACACAATAGCCAATATTTGCGTAACGGAATAAATCATCCTGTTGTTCACAAGTTCCTGTCTAATATGTCATCGGTGGTTAAAACGGATGGAACAGTTAGAGAAACTCTCCTTAATATGATTAAAGATCCAGAGGTGTTTAACTCTGTTCCCGAATATGCTAATGACAATGCATTCAACGTTAGGAGTACAGATGTAACTCGCGATCAACTTGTTGCTCTTTACAACGGATCTTTAACGGACAAACACATAACCGATTTCCTTGAAGGACTTGGAGATAATAAGCGGCGTGTTGAAAAATTTAGAGAACCTATTAAAGATATGCTTCAGACATTCCGCGAGTTGTCTGAATTTGGTGATTACACTTCAGCTCATCAAGCATCTATAGGTTATCTTCGTAATCTTGTTACAGTAGGTGAAGTTGCGTCAGCACTCTCCTTACATACAACTATCGGTAAAATGGCCGTTACTCTCAGCGCGCAACTTGTCCCTAATGGAGACTACAACAAGGTTCACCGTGCATACATGCAACGATTAGTTGCATCTGGTATCGAAGCCAATAAGGCTGTTGCAAACATTTGGACGCTTAACACAAAAGAAGGTCGAGGTAGCGATTTTGCCTATGCACCTAGAGGTATGGAGGGCGACTCATTTACATATCAACGTGTTAAAGGTAGCAGCGACGTACCAAAAGGTACGGTTATCGTAAGTCGTAATGGTGATGCTAAGCTTCGTAAAGAAGACGGAACTATAGTTCCGTTACCAGTCAGTAATACGGTAAAGGCACTATCCGTTAACGCCGGTCTCGTTCTTCGAGATACAAAAATGCCTATTAATAGGTATGTGCTGACAGCAGCTCATTTAATGGAATGGGGAGGTGAAGAAAATGTAAATACCGTAATACCAATGTCCCAATTCATGTTCGACAGTGTTGACACATTCGATGACGCTGCTGCAACCGATACTTTCATTCAGCAGCCAGATATATTGGCGCAGACCAAGCGTGGCATGGTTGATCTAGCAAAGGCTGACCGCATAACGATTGGTAACAATGGCAAGGTAACTGCTGTTCGTGATTACCGTGGCAACTCATCTCACGCATTCCGCTTGATGACCAAGGTCATGGGTATGTCGCCTAATCAAGCTGCTGCTCATTATGCACGTACCGAATCGCCAGAGTTTAAGCAATGGTCTGGTGGTCATCCACTTGTGGAATCGGTAGCCAATGCGGATATCCGGCCTGATGTGACCATAGGAGATGTTCCACCCGCATACCTGAGTAGTATTCGTCGCTATATGGCCGGCCAGGATGCGTTGGCCATTATGGAGGACATGGCGTCATCAGCAGTCGTAACTGACGACGATATGGATTCATTGTCGATTGCACTTGATGACTTCTATCGTGGTGAGAAAACGCCTAAAACAATCAAGCGAATCGTAGATTTTGCAGCAGACGGCAATACTAAAAACGCTTCAGTTCAAATGGCATTAAAGCTTGATATGAAGCAGACAAAGTTTGATGTTGCGCGAACAGTACTGAAAGATGCGACCGCGTACAAGGAAGCGGCTCTGCGTCCACGCACTGGAAAACCATTGGTTACGATAGGCTTTGTACCTGACACACCAACGTCGATCTGGTTGCGTTCCGCTCAAGGATACATACTTCCATCTGGTGTTGATAGGCTAACTGGCCAGAACAAGAAGATGAAGTATGTCCGTATGGACAACCCACAGGTCATTGATCTAAACGGTGGCGGTATGGATGCTGGTACCGTTAGTAAGTTACTAGCTAAGCATAAGAACCGCGACGGTATTGTATTCCTTAATGTGAAACACAGTGTTGGCGGTGACAACGCTTTGCAAAACATCGCTGTGCCACGTAACTCTCATGCAGCACTTAATGTTGCGTCATGGACCAAGAAAGATACATCGGTCAAGGTAACACGAACTGCTGAGCCATTGACCGTCATGTACGAGCGCGTCGATTCTACGGATGACATGGCATACGATGCGACTCCGGCGCCTATGCCAATTCGTGTTGACTACTCTGACATGCGCGGACCTTCGATGCCAGAGAAATTTAACCCAGTCAAGAAGCCTGAAAAGTATCAAGTACTGGGCAACATTGTTGACCAGTTCAATGACATTACCCGCCTTGTGCTTTCAGCTGACTTTGCATTTACAACATTGCAGGCTGGACTTATTCTCCTGACGAACCCAGCTGTTGGTATGAAGGCTTTGATCGCCGGCTTCCGTGGATTCTTCGCGCCTAACATGCAACTTGAGTTCAATGGAAAGACGTATGGCACTCGCAAGTTTGGACGCGAAGTGTTCCACAAGATCGGCAACGAACTGCGTGCAATGGATGTATACGAGGAAGCACGCGAAGCTCAGCTTCCTTTAACTATGTTCACAATCGATGAGCGCCTACAGGATGCTCTTGATCTTGAGTTGTATAACCTACGCCGCGTTAATCCTAACGCTACTATCGATGACTGTAAGACAACGCTTATGGACATTGACGAACTAGGAACGAACGACGAATGGTTCCTTAAAGGACGTTGGACGCAACACATTCCAGGCCAGGGAATGTTCGAGCGTTACAACGCCATCGTTCATGACATGGTTCTACTTCTTCAGTTTGATCACATGAAGAAAGCAATCATGGCACACGGTTATATACCAGGATCCGAAAAGTACAAAACTGCGCTTCGTGATTCAGCGCGGATACTTGCGGTTAGTGTGGGTGATATCAAATACTCTACCAACACCGAGACGGATGCTAAGGCTTCACGTATATTCAAAGTATTGTTCACCGCTCCACGTTGGTTACTATCTAGGGCATTGATAGACCCAGTAATCAATAACGTCCTGTCATCTTCTTACTTTGGATTCATGCGTAATGTTATGGGTCAGGATAACCCCGTATTTGATCTATACAAGGGTGATAAGGCTGCAACTGCTATCGGTATGAAGATGTGGGCGAGAATGGCAGGAGCATGGATGTTCTTGATGTTCTTCTCTCAGTTGATTGCAGATAAACTGCCTGAAGGCACTGAAGTAGAAACTAATACGGATAGAAACTTTGGACGTATTAGAGTTGGGGACTTTAGGATTGACCCTCCAGCCGGCGTCTTTGACCACTATCGTCTTGGGTTCCGCTTGGCTCAAGCCGCATGGATGATTACACCATCGGAGCAGAAGAAAGCTAAGGAAGCTGGAACTACGGTACTACGCGATACATTCGATGACCTACATCGCGAGTTCACTTACAAGGCAAGTCCTTTGTACAACTTCATATCTGGTGCATTCTTCACAGGTCGCACACCTATTGGTGAACCAATGTTTGGTGAAAGCGAAAGCTTTAAGTATGTGTATGACAAGTTCGTCAAACCTCGTCTTATTGAGATAAATGGCAGCTATCAACCTTGGATGGATGATGTTAGATTCTCAAATGCTGTTGTTGAGCGAATGCCTACTGCTGTTGCTACGATACTTGACACTATGTCTGCAACTGACAAGTATGAAGGCAACACATCTGCTTACACGATCGCGAGCCAATTGCTAAACAGCTTCGGTCTCAAGACTGAGATTAAGCCGCAGGCGGCAATCAAGGAACGCAAGCAAGAGACGAACCTGTACACCGCAGACCAAACACCTAACATTATTGATCTGTTGAAGCAGGGTAAGCCTGGAAAGGCGTTTACAGGAGGCACGTATGAATAGTAAGAAGTCTGCTGCACATCCCGGATTCAAGGCTGTGCAGCAAAAGATCGCTAAGAAGCAGGGGATTCCGATGGATCGGGCTGGCGCGATTCTGGCGTCAGCATCTCGAAAGGCCGGTCCCGCCGCCAAACGAAAGAACCCGAGGCTGAATAAGGTTCGATAAGAATCGATATGCCTGGCGCTAGGGCTACTTCATCAACTGCTAGAAAGTCTGGTATTTCATCGTAGTTGATTCGAAGTATCCCTAGCCTGAGGGCTGCATGCCATGGCGTTCTAGTATTGGTCAGGTAATAGACTTTACTTATGTCATCTCTGATACGTCTGTAACTAATACCGAGTCGTCTGGCTGCCTCATTTCTGTCGTTGCACAACACACATGTAATAAGTACTACGCGTAGCCAAGGTGTTAGTCTTTTTACTTCTCTCATAGTCCACCAAAACTCAATTCACTAAACGCACCGATTGCTGGTCTGTATTCAAGGGATACAGTTCCAATCGGTCCATTCCTGTTCTTTCGGATGATGACTTCGATTTCATCAATAGGTGATGGCTCTACAGCCGAGTAGTAACTCGCACGATATAGGAATGCCACAACGTCTGCATCGGACTCAATGTCTCCTGACTCGCGCAGGTCTGGTAATGTAGGGCGTTTGTCATCCCGCTTATCACTAGCCCTGTTTAGGGATGACAGGATTAGCACAGGTATATCAAGCTCTCTTGCTAACTGCTTCACACCACGACTTACCGCTCCTATCTCGGTAATTCTGTTAACGCCTTTAGTTTCCACCATCTGTAGAAAGTCTATGATCACAAAGTCTAGTCCATTCTTTTCCTTAAACCTAATGCATAGGCTCCGTATATCGGACATGGACATTGGATTCTTTGCTGCAACAAATAATGGTGCATCAAACAGATTAGCTCTGGCGCCACGCAGGTGCAGTATTTCAGAATCTGTCAGTTTACTGTTCGAGATACGTCGTAAGTCTATGCCTGATTCTAAGGATAGCAACCTATGTATTGTCATTTGCATGGACATCTCAATGCTCATAAACAATGTCTTTGCGTTTTGCCTACTCGCATTGCGTGCTAGTGCCATCGCAAAAGCACTCTTACCCATTGATGGACGGGCGCCGAGTACTATCATCTCACCTTTACGCCAGCCGCCGATCATGTCGTCCAAAGCCTTGTAACCACTACTTATGCCAGATACTTTGTGGTCATTCTGACGACTTGCAATATCATTGATGGCTTCTGCTATGTGGTCATCTACATGATGTACTTCGGTATTTCCATCCTTGGTGATCGACCCCATCATTAACGTTGCTTTGTCTATAATCTCCTGTGGTTCCAGGTCTGAGCTATAGCCTAGATCAATAATCTCCATTGAATGCTCAATGATTCTGCGCAGATCCGAATCACGACGCACAATCTTGGCATAGTATTCAGCGTTGGATGTAGTAGGTACGAATTCACCTAACTGCATCAGGAATGCAATACCTCCAACTTTGTCAAGCTCAGACCTTGAGTTCAGTGTGTCCATTGTCGAGACAATGTCTATAGGGTTATTCTCGCTTCCAATCTTGGCAAATGCATCGTAGATGACGCCATGGGCTTGCCTGTAAAAGCTGCCGCCATCCGGGATATAAGGTAGTACTTTAGATAGAACAGGCGCTCCCCCCAAAAGGATCGCGCCTAGTAATGCCATCTCACTTTCAATGTTGTGAGGTGGTGGATTATTCATAAAACCCCCATTCATCAGGACGTTCTTCGTGTTGTCCGAACATAAAGCCATTCCTGTATGCGAATGAATCTAATGTGTATTCCATTTTTATAAGAAGCTCAACTGGATCAGCGATACCAGCCTTAGCTTTCTTGACCATAGAACAAAAGTGTCGATGTACCTTCCGACTGCAACAGATAGCAGTGAAGTTCAGTAATGCCTCCACTGCTACCAGTTCGCTATGTAGGCCTGTGAGGCATACACCTGGACTAACCAAGCAATTTTTCCTTCTGCCCATCGGAGTCTCCAATTTGCTGCGCCCATTCATTCATGGGTTTAGTTAGCAATAACTCATATTTACTGGAGTTTAGCACGGAGACTAATGCTGATTGGATAACAGAATCAAAGCGTTCAGGTGTTACGCTACCTAGCGTTAACCAACCGCCGGCCTGCTTGACGACGTCAGCTACGATTCTAAGGTCAGGATTGTTCTCAGCCATTGATTCAAGTGCTGAATTACGCATTGACAATGGCTTATGAAGGATGATCGACTTAATCTCATTTGTAATCCTGTTGATATCAACACCGTTGAAGATAATGTCGAATGCAATGTTACGAAGTTCGAAAGGCGATGGCCTGAAATTGCAACGTGTGGCGGCCGCTTTGGTTACAGCCTTGACTACATCATCAGACCAATCACTCATCGCTAGGGCATACAAACCAGATGATCGCTCATCCCATTCTTGCTTAGCTGGCATCGCACTCATGAAGTTAGCAAACGCCACAAAAGTCTTCTCAGTCACTAATAACCTCCTCGATAATTTCCTGGGCCTCATCATCATCGTAATCTGTTAGATCCTTGATGAACCGAAGCTCTTCTTCCGTTGGTTGTCTGATTCCCATTTCAGTACACGCAACTTCTATGCTGACATTCTGTCGAACTAATCGAACTGCACCTAACACCATCTCAATGACTTCTTTGATGTTGTCACATTCGACTGTAACAGTTCTTGTGTAATGGTCGATTGTAGAACTATAGCAGTCAACATCGCCTAGTTCTTCCCACCGATAAACCAGTCTGTGAAACGGATATGTTTTGTATGTGTCTGGATCGTACATATAACCTCTCCCGATTTGTTTATACACTAGCAGGCAAGTATCAGTCAATACCCTTTGCTGCTCTGATTGCACTCAATGCTCCCTGTGAAACGACGCCGGATGATCCAACGGTATTCGCTGTAGCCCAGTGACTCCACAGAGCATGCATTGTTACCATGTCCCTGTTCTTCCATTTACGAATCAGTACTGACGTCGCACGTTGCACGTCGTCCTCCGTAACACCCTTGTGAATCATTTGCCGAAGGACTATGTGAGCTTTCCTCCACTCGGCTAATGTGTATTCATCGTTCAGTTCTGGGTACACGGTGCGCCGCCATGCCAGGAATAAAGGCAGCGCTGGATCGTCATCTTTAGGTAAAGAAACACCCTTCTTTGGCTTTGGGGGAATTATAGGGGGTTTATTTATATTTAATAAGCCTACCGAATTAACAGGCTTACTATAGTGTCCCTCAAAATTTGAGGTACCCCCTCCCTCAAAATTTGAGGTACCCCCTCCCTCAAAATTTGAGGTACCCCCAAAATCTACAGTACCCTCAAACCATTCGACCTCTTCATTGGTGGGCAGTAACACGTACAAGTTCTGCATCGGACTACCATCCGAGTCCGTGCGCTGCTTGACAATGAGTATTCTCTGGTCGCCGATTTTGACCGTAGAGAGGCGTTTAACCGTGGATCTGACAGTTGACTCGGACAGGCCACAATTCTTCGCTATTTCGCCAACAGAGACGGCCACAGCGGGTGTCTTAGCTGTCATCTGGAAAATTAGATACGTGAATACCATCCAATCGGTAGGCTGAAAGGACTTCAAGTGTTCCTTGAAGTCCCCGTACATACTTAGATTTGTCACAGCTATGTCGCGGTTATCGCCACGAAAATGCCCGAATGTCACAGCGATCATCCGATACTCCTCAATGGACAACGTTCGCATGTCTCGACGGGTTCATCTTCGCGTTGACATTTTGCATATGCCTTCAGGACGTCGGTCGCTTCCTTCGGGCTGATACCTGTCGGAACAATTACTGTTTCAATGTTGCGTGGGTTTGCTGGTTTACCGTCAATGTATTCCTTCATCTCATCTAGAGTCCAATCATTCTGCTCGGCAAGCGACAGAGCAGTGGCCTGTTCGTCCTTCGGTAACTTAGCTGCCAGTCTGTGATGGCTCCACGTAACGTTTGTTTTACGATTCTCGATGGGTACCGCTGCCGAAACCCATGAATAGTTCGCAAGAGCTTGGTATGTCAGCCCTGTGACTTCCATGGCCTGGCTGTACTTTTCTCCGTATCTGGCATTACCGTAGTTGAGCGCGTCACCGATCGAGAACTGTATGGCTTTCTCTAGCCGGGTAAGGGTTCCCATCAGTCGGATCCAGTCGTTCTCATCTAACTGTCCACTAAACGTAACACCAACATCGCTGATGTGGATTGCATCTGGAATGCTGGCAATGCGGACAACTTCTTCCCTACTCATTGTCGTACCTTTCGTTCTTTTCATTGACCCATCGCTCTATGGTTGTGGCTATGTAGGCGAGGACAAGAATGGGCGTGAACACAATGATCACGCCCACGACAGTTACTGCAACCAGCACACTACTCACTGGTTACGGTCTTGATACCAACGGTCCGTGCGCCACGTTCGACGGACAACCCATGAATGGTAGCAAAGCCTTCGTCTTCAAACATCTTGGCCTTTACATCGTCAGGCATTTGACTGACCAAGAAGCTTTTCTTCACCGAG
>Ga0255142_1000522_pt1 | contig 11549 bp, 20 predicted proteins | sample Atl_Cont_RepB_0h_FD_183181 | JGI IMG/M metagenome (GOLD analysis project Ga0255142, IMG submission 183181) | Freshwater microbial communities from Altamaha River, Georgia, United States - Atl_Cont_RepB_0h | ecosystem: Environmental > Aquatic > Freshwater > River | place: USA: Georgia | collected... | reverse complement strand
ACGGGTTACATATTTGATTATATTTCCCTCTAAATACCCAAGATTGTTTTTAACTATGTAATCCCACGGCTCGATAGTTAGCCTGTAATGTGTGCCGCCTACCTGTTTGTCGTTGGCACTCATGTGTTTTTCTCCTTGAGTTTGGCTTCGATTAACTTAGCAAAAGGCATGGCATCTTTTAGTCCACCAATTGCCCATTCTGTTTCGTCTCCAACTTGGCAATACAAATCTACAATATCATTATTCGTCAGCCCGACCCATTCTTTGCGTGGGTGTGAGCAAACACCGCCACCACCGCTTTCCATTGGCTTTCCATCGGTTGCGATGTACTGCGGTAAGTGTTCAGGGGTCATGGGTGGCGGCGTAGGAGTAGTGAGAATTGCTTGCCAGTCTTCCACTTGGGCATCTTCAAGACGCAGCCCTCGCATCTTGGCAAAATCCACAATGGCATCCACAGCAGGGCTGGCGTTATCACTATCCGATAAACACAACCTAGTGCGACGAGATGTAAGCCAGCCCATGAAGTCGTACAGCATCCCTGCAAGGTGAGAATGCAGAACATGCAATTCAATTGAGTCGTATTTCGTCACAGGCATTGGCGAACCAGAAGTTTCGGGTTGGTTCGCTATTGGGTTCGCTAGTGGTTCGCTATCAGCAACACAAGCGGGACAAGTCCTATCCCAGTGCTGCATAGGGTGGTCTGTGTGGGAATGGTTTTGTATGCGTATTGATGGGTTCTTTGGTTGTTTTGGCTGTGGGTGAAACTGTGAATAAAACATCTCCATCACAGCGTTTGGTCTGCGGTAAAAAGCCACTACCGTTGTCCCATGCTCCGTTACATCAACCCCAATTTCTACTGGCGGCAAATCAGGCTCTTGATTCTCTGCCTCCTCAATGGCTTGGCGTAGGGCGGTGATGGCTTTGTCTTCTGCGGCAGCTTGTTCTGGGTCTGCAACTGGGTTTGTGCAGTTTCCTTTAAGCGCCTCCAACGCTTGCTTCATAACTGTGATACTCATGTGTTTTCCCTTGCTCTGATTGCTGCGGCTATTTCTTTACCAAGGTTCGGCGTGAAATATTCCTCACACAATTTCGCACACGCCTCACGCTCATCTTGGCGCACTAGCTCGGCAAAGCGTTCGAGACAGTCCAAGTCATTAGTAAGCGCATAGAGGTTGCCGTTGCTTTCGAAAACTAATTCGGCCTGTTCAGCAAGTTGTTTGATTCGTTCGTTCATTTGTGCGCCTTAAAATATCTGTTGCACCAATCACAAAAGCCATCATCAAGGGTAGACCATACTTGTCCACATCCCTCGCAAATCAATTCTTTAGGCTTTTGAGGCGTTTTTTTGCCAAACCGATAAAACCATCTAAACACGTTCATTTCTTCCCCCTAGCTGAGTAAATAGAGCCCTGCGTTTTAGCTACACATTCCCAACATTTCCATCTGTTGATTTTGCCCCGTTGCATAACGCCCCCATCCATAATCCTAATTTTTTGACAAGCTGTGCAAAATTTCCTTGTCGGTTGCCCAATAGAGTTGTCCATACCATCCGCTAAACATTTTTGAAAGTTTTAATGCCACCTTTGCGTTGTCTCCCGTAAAGTTCGGAAATCGCCAGGCTTTGATCTCTTTATGCACCGGATCATCGTGCGGTATTAAATCACATTCCATCATCGAAAAAGTTTTAGATTGCATCCACACATAGACCCGCCGTGGGGACATATTCAACAGATCAGCTAGTTCAAACGCCGTAAACCATCTGTTGTTCTCTTTAAGTATTTGTAACAACCGTTTCTGATTTTTTGACACGTTCAATCCTCCCATCGGGATAAAAAAGCGTTTGAGCAATACGGCTTGGAAATCGTAAAACGTTTAAGCTGTTTGGCCTGTGTGCTGCATCCTCCAAAGTAAAACCTTTGTAATTTGTTTGCCGTAAAAACACCGGAACTTTTTTTCTCAATTCAGCCACCTTACTGATACATAGACAATCAAAAACACAACCGAGATAAGCAATGCAAAACCCAACACGGCAATGGCAAAACCTGCGACAATTTCCATAGGGCCTCCTTTTGCCTATATGTTCAGTTAGCTTAACACATCTTGTCAAGTTATTTATCACTAGGTGTTTACCCTATGTTAATAACATTGATGTGGTTATCGTGCTGAACAATAGTTACTCCAAGGGTGATAAGAGCCTTGTCTTATCGATCCTGTTCCATACCTACACAGAAGTTATACACATATATTTCATTAATCACATCGTAGATACCAAACCTACCGGAGTGAATGTTCAATCGTTTAGTGTCTTGTATCACCATGTCCACTAAACTTGTGCTGTACCCATTTAAGTCAGCGAGGCGTACGTTGGGGTGTGCAACAGCCTATGTTTACTTCCACGCAGCCCATGTAGGCCCTTACTATCGTGTGGAGTACGGATGCATGGCAAATAAAAAAGCCGCTTTAGGGTATATCTTGTTGGCCGACCCCTTTTTGTGGGGACATTTTTTGATAAATCGTCCAATGGAACTTATCAAAAAATCAAGATATACGCTAAAACGGCTTCGTTTGTCGGCCAAGACAACGATTTAATTATACACAAATTTGGTGCTGTAGGTAAGAATCGAACTCACGACCCCTTGATTACAAGTCAAGTGCTCTGCCAACTGAGCTACTACAGCAATTCAGGCCAAATCATATCCCATTGGGTAGGAAACAATTTTTTACGGCTGATCTCGCCATTAGTCAGCAATTCTAGCTGTGCAGCCAAGTACATCATCTTTTCTTGCGGAATGTTTGCTTTACGCCACATAGACACAGCCGCAGGGCTTACGCCGCACAACTTTGCTACATTTGTAGTACCGCCGCAGATGTTAATTATTTCTGAATTTGTCATGATTTAATGATACTGAATAAGCTAACTTAAATCAACACTTGACACGGCATTTCAGATACCTTAAATTACGCATACTGTCACTCAGACAGGACAACTCAATATAGGTGATATATGAATGAATTAGCAAAAGCATTAGTCAAGGCGCAGTCAGCAATGAACCATGCCGCCAAAGACGCAAAAAATCCCCACTTTAAATCTGCATACTCAAGCCTGGCATCTGTCATAGACGCTGTGCGACCTGCGCTATCTAGCAATGGATTGGCGTTTGTACAAAAGCTGCACACAGCAACCAATGGCGTGATTGTAGAAACGGTGTTGATACATGAGTCGGGTCAAGAGTTATCTTGCGGGCAATTGTTTGTACCTGCCACCAAGCAAGATGCACAAGGCTTTGGCTCTGCTATCTCATACGGCAAACGGTATGGGTTGCAAGCTGCATTAGGGATTGCAAGTGAAGATGATGATGGCAACGCTGCATCTAGGCCAAAACCATTTGTCCCTGCAAGCACAATTGATATGGATGTTGCAATTACTAAGATGCTAAGTGCTGCCAATATGGACGATTTAAAGGCCGTATTTGCCGCAGAGTACAAACTAGCATCCGCTGAACAAAAAACGGCTCTTAAAGCCAAATATGACGAAATTAAAAAGGAATTTGAATAATGGCAAACGATCTTAACCGCTGTGAATTTATTGGACGCTTGGGTAAAGACCCTGAAGTGCGTTACGCCGCATCGGGGGATGCTATTTGTAATTTTTCGATTGCTACTAGTTGGAAAACCAAAGACAAAGAGGGCACAGAATGGGTACGAATTACCAGTTTTGGAAAACTTGCGGGTATCTGTGGGGATTACTTGAAAAAGGGATCACAGGTCTATATAGCGGGGCGTATGACCACTCGAAAGTGGCAAAACAAAGATGGCGTAGATCAATATACAACCGAAATCGTAGCCGATCAGATGCAGATGTTGGGCGGCAAGCCTGAGCAATCAGAACAGCCTGTAAAGCCACGGCAAGATGCATATCGGGCCATTAAAGAGGGCAATATTGCCGATCTCGAAGATGATGTACCTTTCTAGGAAAAATTATGAAAAAGCTACTATTGATTGCGCTGTTATGTTTTAACGTCCAGGCTAAACCTATTGCATCAATGAACAACAACGGAGGCGGCAAGATTGTGTTGCTTGATGATGCGTGTGTCAAAAACGGCAAAACATACGAAAACCTGTTTCGCTCTTATACATATCACGAAAACGGTACAACTCAGGATGGGTGTTGGGCTGTTGAGCACGATACCGTTGTTGTGATTTGGGATAGCGGCGCAAAAATGCGCTATCCCGCACAAAACTTTACTATTCTTGACACAGGGAAAAAGCAAAACCTATGAACCTTACAGAACAAGCAATTCTGTCGGCATGGCGGCTTCAACAAATCGAGGAAGGTGACACGATAGACGATGCCACCAAAAAATGGATTGATGAAGCAATTGAGATGCTTAAACTTTTAGCTAAAAAGGTACGATAATGAAAATTAGCCCACCTGCTTTCCCTACATACTTAGCCGATAACATGGCCCACGGTATGACAATGCGAGATTACTTTGCAAACTCCGCAATGCAATCTTTACTGCTTGTAACTGATCCAGATGAAATAACGCATGAGCAAATATCTTGGTTTGCTTACCAAATGGCAAATTCAATGATGGAGGCTAGAAACTTATGAGTTCAGAATCAGGCCATTGGTATACCCAATCAGGCGATCCGGCCTACACGATCATTGGCAAAAACGGTAAAGAGCGCAACACTACCGTTAAAGATGCCCGTGAGCACAATCTTGTACCGTCCGTTACCACCATCCTAAACATTGCTGCCAAGCCTGGGCTTAACAATTGGCTGCAACAGCAAGTGTTATTGGCGGCTTTAACGCTGCCACGGATGGATGGCGAACCGGAAGCGGATTGGTTGGATCGGGTTATGTCAGATTCACGTTCTACGGGCCGTCAAGCTGCTGAACGGGGCACGACAATGCATGGGGTGCTTGAAAAGTTTTATCGCAGCACAGAGCCGCAAATTTGGCCTTTGTATGTGATTGAAACGGATCGAGCTATTACCGAGCATTTTGGAAAACAAGATTGGACAGCGGAAACAAGTTTTGCCCATTATTTAGGGTTTGGCGGCAAGATTGACCTAAGCGCACCAGGCATCGTTATTGATTTCAAGACTAAAGAGGGCAGTCTTGATAAGGTAACGGCTTACCATGAGCATTTGATGCAGTTAGCGGCCTATTCCGTAGGGCTAGATATGGGGGAGGCTCGCTGCGCCAACGTGTTTGTCAATGAACAAGGGGATGTAAAGATCATTGAACATTCACAGGAAGATTTGGAAAACGCTTGGCATTGCTTTGAGTGCTTATTGCAGTTTTACAAAATAAAGAATAACCTATGATCTAGGGCCGAAAGCTGTGTCCCCCCCTACACACTCCTAGTCAGCGAGTAGGCCCACCCCCAACAAAAATACAACACTTAAGGTTTATCCCTATAAATACCGCTTGCTTGTATTGTTAAGGTAGCTTAATATTCTTATATGGCATTTGCCATTTCTTAGATAGGTGCAATATGAGTGCAGCGTTTTATGAGTTAACAGATGCGGGCAAACGTAGGTTGCTTAGACAGTTAGCTGTAGAACTGTCTGCCGATAAGATTGCCGAGTTAGTAGAGCCGTATTCAAGTCGGTTATGCATTGATCATAATGATGGTGCGCCATACATTACGTTCGCTAAATCAGAACTTGATATGCCGATTGATAACCAAGTGTGGGTCATGTACATGGAGGATTATGAGATAGAAAAAATCATTTACGATAACGAATAACTTTTATATAGGTGCATAACATGAAACAAGTAGTTTACGAAATTACCGCAGAGGGCAAACGTGATTTGCTCATAGAATTAGCCTCCGAACTATCCATTGATTGCGTTGATCAGTTATTGGAAATGTTTGCAAAAATAGATGTTGTTGATAAAGGCTATCCTGTTGCCATCATTGAGGGCAAACATCATCGCTCAAACAAACACAAAATAGTGCTTGGCAATGATGAATTTGTTAACCGATATGTTTTGGAGGACGAATAATGAAATACCTACGCTACACAAAAACAGATCAGCGCATCCCTGTTGAGGGTTATGTGCTTGGCGGTTTGGTGCTGTTTGCTGTATTCGGGTTTTTACCGTTGTTAAAACTTATCTTGGGGTGAACAATGACGCAATATGATCGCATCATTCAATGTTTGAAAAAGGGTTGGATTTCCGGCTTGGATGCGTTGTATCAAGCGGGCACAATGAAATTATCAACAAGAGTTGGGGAGTTAAGAAACGATGGATGGAATATTAGAGATCGATGGGATGAATCAAAACGATTCAAGCAATACAAACTTGTCAGGCCCTACCGTAAGACGGGCAAGGATACTTGATCCTGATTTTGTATATGTCCCCGCAGCCGCTACCGATGTGCAAAAAACATGGATGCGTCTAACGGATTGGAAACCTAAACAACAATAAACTAAGCCCCGTAACAGGGGCTTTTTTTATGCCATTGCTAAGGCTTTAGATTTGCTGTGCTCAACCCTATTGAGCCACCCATTACCAAATGCGCCAAATGTCGGCAATGACCTGTAAAACGCTGCCCTGGCACTAGAGAATTCATCAATCACTACTTCAGGGTTCATCGCTTGTACCGCCGCAAGGGTTAGCGGGCCAATAGCACCATCGGGGTTTGTGCCTACAACCTTTTGCAATATCTTGGCTGATCTACCAACACCTGCATTGACCGCCATATCAAACACAACGTAGTCCACCCCACTTGGCAAATCGTCACAACGGCACGCATCCCAAAACTTACGTTTATACAATGGCTCTACTTTCTCAGGCGTAAGACTTCGCATTTCCTTTTCGCCTACGCTGTGGCCTACCCAATTTTCCCAAACAGCACGGGTAACGCCTAAGTTTGTCATGCCGCCAGTATCACCTAGATGTGATAAATCGGCATAGCCGCCCTCAGATTGCAGCATATATTGAAACGATTTTTGCCAATTGTTTTTCATTTTTTCTGTGCGTAAAACAAGGTGCGATCACCAAACAGATAGAATCCAACAGCCGATGCAAAGTTATTAACCGCTGCGCTATCTTGGCCTGTAACCATCATAAACGCCCATGTACCAAGCACAATTGCAGCCACGCCTGGGCGCATCAACCGCACAATTGCTTCTACCCACGGGTATGTAGTGCCTGATCCGCCAATGTTGTTCATTGCTTTAAACATTTCAAGATCAACATTTCGCATTTGTACATACTCACCGATGTTGACGGGTTTGTATGTGTCAGATTGAATAAACCGACCAATTAACGATTTGCCAAGGTCAACGGCAAGCGGACCAAGTGCCGCAAGAATGGTTAGCGGATCAATGATTGCACCTCAATGTAATTTAATGCGTTCCCAAATGGCAACGAAAATAGTACCTAAGCCTACTACCCACAATATCGGCTTTGCAACTTTGCCAATCATTTCGAGCACCAAAAAAGCACCCTTAGCTGCTCCGAAAGCCTTTACAACCTCATCGGTCTTTTGATCCAGGCTATCTACTTTGTTTTCAACGGCGATCAGCCTGTCGTATATTTCACGATGAGTTATATCTTCCATGCTATTTCTTCTTCGGCATAATTTTCAAAATGTCGCTCAACGGCATTGTTTTTTCCGCTGTAGTCAATTCTTTTTGCAATTGCTTTTGTTGCCTTGCGTTAATTCTTGATCCAACAATTTTACTTCCGGCATATTCGCCCGCAGCATAACCTGCCGCTGCCCCCGCTGGAGTTCCGCCGCTTAACAATGTACCTACACCTCCACCAATGCCGCCCGCAGCACGGCGAATCGCAAAATCGCTAAATTTGTTTTTAAGCAAGTTTGTTTGTACCGCTGCGCCTGGGTACGCTGTTGGAATGTGAACGATGTTAGCGGCCTCTAAACCTTTGTAAATTGCTTGCAACCCTTTAGGATCATCTGCAAATGCCACTTTAAGTTTTTCACCAAGTGCTGCGGCTGTTTTAGCGGCCTTTATAGAGTTAAACGGTTCATTGACACCACTTTGTCCGGCCCTGCGGATTTCGTCCACCAATGACGTTTTAATTTGATTTACGGCGGCTGTTTGCCCGTCTGCCCGCAATGTATCTAGTAAATGTGCAAATTGTTTTTGTTTTAATCCTGACACTTTGCTCATTACATCTTCAGATGCAATTTTTTCGTTAACGCCACGATCAGATAACAAATCACCAACGGCTTTAGGATTTTCGTAAGTATCTTTACCTTTTTTCCAATGCGCCCGAGCACGTTCATACGTTTCGCCGCCAACTTGCTCAAATACTTGATTATCAATTTTTTCTTTTAATGTACGGATTAACCCTGATGTTTCATAATTGTATTTGTCGTTAATAAATTGACGCACACCTTCCGCATCTGCAACCGTCATTGGCTGAATGTTGCCATCTTTATCCATTAACCCTTTGCGGGTCATATAAGTTTTAACAGCGGATTGCAAGCCTTTTTCTTTTTCATAAGCAAAGTTTTCATCTGCTTTAAGAAAATCACCAAACTTATCCACAGATACAGGTTTATCGCCATGTGCTGCGGCGGCATCAGAATAAAGTTTTTTACCTTCAGCAATATGTGCTTTGTAACCTTCGCCCAATGCGTCTTTAATTTTTGATCCAACTTTGATCAAATCGCCTTGTTGTTCAGGTGTGCCATATCGAGGCACTTCACCACCTGCGCTTTCGGCAACTCTACCAAAATGAGAATCAAGTGCTTTTTTCTCATAGTTGATTTGTTCCGTCATGCCGCTTGCATACGGGCCTTGATCAGCTTTAGCCGTAATGTATTGCGAACTAGCCTCTTTAGGGTTTCCTTCCAAAGCGGATTTGCGGTGCACATTAATGCCCACTTCGTCCAACACGTTTTGACGTTCCCTAACACTTGATACCGTTGGCTTTGCTGATGGCATTGGCGGGTTTTCTTCGGGCACTTTAATTGGTGATTGTTTGGCCTCTAACTGTTGTCCCAATTGGGTTTCAACTGTTGTCGGAACTTCCGCAGCACCTTTTTTAGCCGTAAACTGATCTTGCAATAAAGTGCCTGGCTCAACTCGTTCTGCAATTGGTTTTGCTTCCGGCGTTTTTGCTGCAAATTGATCCTCAATCACTCCGGCAACGCTTTTTACACCTTCCGTTATTTTTGGCGCAGCCTTAGCTGTAACAGCCATCAACCCAACGTTTGCTGCGTATTCAAAATCAGCCGTTGGAATTCTTACGCCCGTTTTTTCATAAAACGCATCGGACAATTCTTTTGCGCCTTTGCCGATGTTTTCACCAACAAAAGTCATAACTCTATTGCTGATCTCACGCTTATATGCCGGATCGTTTGCATCAATACCAAATGCTTTTGCAAATGGTTGAGAAATAGGCTCAACAATATTATGGATTGCATCATTAGCGTCAAACTTACCGCCAGTAGCCGATGCTGTAACTTCTACAATTTTTGCAATTGGATATCCAAGCATACTAACGGCTGTTGGCACAATTGCGCCAATAGTGTTATCAAGCAAAGATGCAACACTTTTACCCGTTTCTTTAGCGTAATCGCCAAACGTGCGCTCAGATGGCGGCGTTGCTGCGGGCGGCTCACCTACAAATCTGCGTTGTGCTGCGGACGATACTGCCGATGGTGTTTCTGCTACTGGCTCTTGTCCGGTAGGCGGTACAGCGGCTTGTGTAGGCTGTGTTGTAGGTTGTGCGGGCTGTGCAGGTGCAACACCAAGAATCATATCGCCCAACGCATCGCCTGTAGGCTGTGGCGTTGTTTGTGGTGCTCGTGTTGAACCTTGGGGCGCAGCTTGTTGTGTTTGTTGCTGTGATTGGGCTAACTGTGCCCCAAACGCTAAACGATCCCGTGCAATCTTTTGCACATTTTGCATACCACCATTAGCGGCTGCGGCCTCAGGACTAATGTAACCATTTTTTAAATATTGTGCTGCACCCGCTGGCCCAAGAAAATGCGACAACTGAATGTTTGGTTCTGTCGGCTCAACGCCAAATTGACGCAATGCGGGAATTTGTACTTTTTCACGCAACACATACGCCGCACGATCTTGATCTTCAGGCGTTAATTGGTTTTGTGGTTTACCTTGAAAATACGGATCATTTTTTTGAATGTCAGCATAAGCGGGGGCAGTAATAGCATACGCACCTTGTGCGCCACTTAACGGATGCGGCGGTGCATCATACCGCACACCTTCCTTTGGTCTTAATTGTGCAAACACATTTGACAAATAAGGCGTAGGAAATGACCATTTAGCGGGCGTCTCTGTAGATTGTTCCGCAGGCGCAGCTTGTCCTAAAATTAACTGTCCGAGTGCATCTGTCATTACAGAGTCCCATCTTTAACTAACTTTTGAATGTTTTGGTATTTCTGAAAATATATTTTACGTTGCTTAGGATCATTACCAAACAAATTATCAATTAATTCTTTGGCTTTTGCAGGGTCTTTTTCATCCCTAAATATGTTCATTGCCTCAAACACTTTTGAATCAGCGTTTTTAGCCCACATTTGTTTAAATGAATTTAAATTACTTTCTGTAAACTTTTCAGCATATCTAGCCGCAGCCGTTGCTTGCAAATCAATATTGGTAAGATCAGCATCGGCACGGCGAGCAATTCCAATCAATACTTTAGGCGGATAAGTTTCATCACCGTTTGCCAATTTCATTAATTGTTGACCGCCAACAGTATCCATTGATCCGCCTTGTGCACGGATGTTAGAAATCTGAATGTTTGCAAGGTCTTTACTTAATTGCTTGTAACGTTCTTCACCAAAAAATTGACGCACTTTGCGTTCAATGTCAGCGGGCGCACCTGTTTTAAACCAACTTTGATTCTCAAGTTCACCAGCAACTTTCAATGTTTCTTGAATATTGCGGCGGGCTGTTGGCAATTCTGTTTGCCTACTAAGTAACCCGTTTTTATATCCCAAATTAACTTCTGTATCTCTTGCTTCATTAGCCAAAATAGGCATAGTACTACCAGGCGCACCAGGGCGGCGCACCGGATGTTGTGGCGGCACGGGTTTGCTTAACTCTACAGTTTCAGGCGGCATACCCATTGCTTGAGGCGTAACACCACCTGCGGGCGGTTGACCTGCGGGCGCATTTGGCAATGGCGCAGCTTGTGGCGTTGTTGGCTCTTGCACCGGAACACCTGTAGCAACACCTGCGGGAGCGTTTACAGGCGCAGCTTGTGGTGGTGCTGTTTGCCCTGTCGTAACGCCTGGGTAATTTGGCGTTCTGATTTGCCCTGATTGTGGCCCGCTTTGTGCAAATGTTGCGGGTTGTCCACCGGATGTTGTAAGTTGTGGCAATGCAGAACTAAATTGCGTTTCGTTGCTAACCAAGCCATTACGCAAGTTTGAAAGCGTTGATCTTACGCCTTCAATATTATTGTTTTTTAACAAATCGTTGATTACGCCAAACGTCTTTTGCGTAGGAATCTTATTAGCTTCAAGAATGTTTTGCACAACACCTAATTGTGCTTTCATTCCTTCAGCATCGCCATTTTTAAAT
>Ga0255142_1000521_pt1 | contig 11569 bp, 8 predicted proteins | sample Atl_Cont_RepB_0h_FD_183181 | JGI IMG/M metagenome (GOLD analysis project Ga0255142, IMG submission 183181) | Freshwater microbial communities from Altamaha River, Georgia, United States - Atl_Cont_RepB_0h | ecosystem: Environmental > Aquatic > Freshwater > River | place: USA: Georgia | collected... | reverse complement strand
GCTGTTTAGAGATTGATCAGCTAAAAACTGCTCCTCTGCTGGCTATTTTTAAATGTCGCTGATAGCCAAAAGTGGACAAAATTAAAAGTCGCCCAACACCTCCCAGTTTGATAAGTCCAGCCTCGTTCTGGCTGCGCATTTCCGGATGGCCTATTGCGCGACTGACCTTTCCCGTTAAGCCGCTACCGTCCAAGTATGCGCCCCACGTGGAACCAAAATGGATCAATGAACCCATCATTCGGCAAAATTTGGCGCCTCACGAAGTTGACGAGTCAGATTCGGAAGATGTCGATGATGACGAGCCAACACTTGTCCGAGACTATCAACCTTTTCGCAGAAGTCCAGGTGTTGACTCTTCTGTTCCGGGAGATCCATCAACATGCTGACGATAAAAAAAATATCCGGTTCCGATGCCGCTGTAGACTATTACGCCAAATATGCCCAGGAAAAAGGGGAGTCTAAAGGACACTGGCTCGATCTAACGGGAGCCATCGCTTCGAGTGGATCTGAAGTTGACCCCAATGCGATGCTGAATCTACTGAAAGGTTTCACTCCTGATGGTCAAAAATCGCTTTGCCAGAATTCTGGTGATGGTCACAGTCCGGGGTGGGATTTGACCTTTTCTCCTCCAAAGAGCGTCTCTATTGCTTGGTCAAATGCCCCAGAGGATCTTCGTGCCCAAATTGAAGATGCACACAAGGCGGCTGTTGCGGCTTCTCTCAAATTTATCAACGAGGAAGCGATCAAGGTCAGAGTTGGGAAGGGAGGATCGCAGCTTCATGATGCCAAGATGGTGGCTGCGCTCTTCCAACATTCATCAAACCGGGCTGAAGAGCCCCAGCTCCATACCCATGCCATTGTATTCAATGTTGCTCAGAGTAACGTTGACCAAAAATGGCGCACATTGCATCCATACCCCATGTATCGAGCCTATATGGCCGCAGGCGCCCTTTATAAAGCCGAATTAGCGCATCAGATGAGGTCTTTAGGATTCGATATTCAAAGGACCAAAGACAGTTTTGAATTGTCTCATGTGCCCGCCGCGGTATGCGAGGCTCAGAGTTCACGGTCCAAAGCCATTGAGGATGCGTTAAGCCAGCAAGGCCTTACACGCTCCAGTGCATCAGCAGTGACGAAGGAGCTGTTTGCATTGGGATCGCGGGCGGAAAAAGGAAGTGAACGGATCGTTCGGGATTTTGAACGATGGCAGAAAGAAAACGCTTCGATTGGCTTTGGTCCAGGGGAACAAGCCAGAATTTTGATGGATGGCCGAGAGAATCCAGCAGAGCACTTACCTTTTTCCGGTAGGGGGCGTGGCGATGTGGTTTTGGATAGTTTTTCAAAACTTACTGAAAAATCTTCCACATTCAATACCTACGATCTTTATCGTGCGATTGCTGATGCTTCAATCGGGGAAGTAAGCGCAGAAGAATCTGTATCTCTAACAAAAGAGGCTAAAAAGAGTGACAATCTGATTTTCCTCGGGCCAAACCAACGTGACGAAATCCGCTATTCCACGAAAGATATGGAAGAGATCGAGCAAGGAAACATGCTGAACGTTGCTCAGAGAAAAGGGGAGGGGGCTCACCAGGTTCCAGAGGAAACTATAAGCCGTGTCCTCAAAGAACGACCCACTATTAGAAGAGAGCAGGCTGATGCCTTGAGGCATCTGGTATCAGGCCAGGATGGTGTCGCCTTCATCGAGGGTGATGCGGGTACCGGTAAAAGCTTTCTCATGAACGCTGTTAAAGAGGCCTATCAAACCAGCGGATATGACGTTCGAGGGATATCATTCACCAACAAGGCGGCGAAAAACCTTGAGGAGGGCAGTGGCATTAAAAATTGCCAAAGTGTCGATTCTCTATTGATAGAGCATCGAAAAGGTCAGAATGAGCTTCACTCCAGGTCGATCTTGATTCTTGATGAAGCGGGAATGCTTGATAGCCGAAAAATGAAAGCAATTCTAGATATTTGTAGAGACAAAAGAGCAAAGCTCATCTGCGTTGGGGATCAAAAACAGATCCAACCCATTGCTGCTGGCCAAGCATTTGGATCTATGAAAAAAACTTTTGGCGGCAAGCGTCTTAGTGAAATCATGCGGCAAAAAGATGAGTGGCTCAAAACAGCGATAAAGGATTTTTCTGAAGGTCGCGCCAAATCTGGTCTTGATGAACTCGACAAACAGGGAGCTTTGAATTTCTGTCCGAATCGGCAATCTGCTCGACAGTCGATTATCAATGATTGGACTGAGCAGGTTAAGACAAATGGCATTGATCATGCTCCCCTCATCGTCGTTACCACAAATAATGAGGTGCAGTCGCTCAATCGACTGGCCAGAGAGAAATTGGTTGAAAACGGCATTATAGATCAGGGTGTCAGCTTAAGTCTGGAGCATGGACCAGCCAATTTTGCTCCTGGCGATCGCATCGTCTTCACTTCGAATTTTAAGAAAAAAGGGGTCTACAATTCGGCTGTTGCGACCGTTGAGAAGATAAAAGCTCCTAGTTCATCCAAGAAACCGGCAACCATGACAGTCAAAACAGAGAGTGGCCGGCGGGTGAAATTTGATCTCAGCACCTTCAACTCATTTCGGCATGCCTACGCGATCACGGCGCACAAATCTCAAGGCTCGACTGTTGATAAAGTGATGGTGCTCGTTGATGGTCCCCTCATGGATCGAGAGAAATTCTATGTTTCGGTTTCCCGTGGACGGCAAAGGCCTATGGTGTATGCCGATCATCAGACCCTTGGCGATCTGTCTTTTGAAGACCGCAAGAATCTATCGGTTCTTTCCCCGGACGAACGGAGCAAGGCAGAGCGGGAACTTTTCAAGGCATCCTTAGCCAAAATGCTTGGATTGTCTCATGAAAAGGATACCAGCCAGGATTACTCAATATCCCGGAGGGAGCTATCACTAGCCCTGAAACAGTCGCCAGAACGCGATCAAAATCCTTGGCAAAGGATTAAAAGCAGGGTTTCCGAACAGCTTAGAGCTTTACAAGAGAGGATATCTCATATGATTCACGACCATAGTACGCAGGAAAGGCAAGATTTAGGGCAGAGTTCTGGCAAATCATCTTTGGAAAAAGGCGCGTCTTATGAAAGATAAAGATATAACAGTTATATTTTTGATTGAGAGAGTGTCAGGAAAAGCATAGAATGGCCTGAGTAGTAGGATGGGGGCAATCGCTTGCCAGTTAAGACTTTGAGGGATTTGTGATGACTGAAGGAATGGTTCGTGAACATGCGACTCAAAAGCAGAAGAAAATCCATGATAGAGAGCAAAAACGGACAAAGCCGCGTCGAGAAGTTCCAGATGTGGCCCCGAAGGATGAGATTATCAAGGTCAATATAGATTTGTCAGAAACCATGCTTCGAGAATTGGATCAAGTGGCTATTTTGCTGAATATTTCGCGTCAAGCAGTGATTAAGAATTTTATCAAAGATGGACTCGATCGGCACTTTATGGGGCAAAAAGCTAGACTGTAAGTGCGGCAATATATATGGGAGTTATTTGAAAAATGAGTGCGAGAAAATTGTTTATTATAGATTTCGACGGGACCGTGGTTGATTCGTATCGTCTAAGCATGGAATGCATCGCGCAGTATAAAAAGACCAAGATAGACGATTTAGAGGGCCTTAGAGGATCGCCAACCATAGAGGTCATTCGCAAGTTTAATCTGTCGATAATAGATCTATTGCGGATGATTTTCTTTGTGCGTCGTGAGTTTTATCGTCGAATTGAAGAAATCAAGCCATCACCGGGGATCTTGGATGCGATGCGATCCATCAAGTCCAGTGGCGCAGTCATACAACTTATTTCGTCTAATAGCCGCCGCAACATAGAGAAGTTTTTCACACTGCATGGGGCTAAGGATTTATTAGGTGAAATTGAAGTTTGTTATACCATATTTGGAAAATCGAGAAATCTTTCGCGAATGGTTAGATCGAGTGGAATAGATAAAAACAATATTTTTTATGTTGGTGATGAAACTCGTGATATAGAGGCAGCTAAAAAAGTTGGAATTAGGAGTATCTCGGTTCCATGGGGATACAATAATCGGTCTATTCTTGTTCAGTACGGCCCAGATCGAATGCTGACGAAAGCAAGTGACCTCTTGGGGTTAGTTTAGGGGTGATCATTTGAAGCGACATTTCTTAAAAATGATTGCTATGTTCGTGTTGCTCACGGTTCATACCGCGAGCGTCCGAGCTAGTGATAAGTTGCAAAGTGATCCGTGTCGCGCAGCAACGGCCCTTCACATTCTTATGGATTCCGAGTGTCGTGCTGATGATCTAGATGGCGTATATTCTAGACTATTAGATACACACAGCGTTTTGCCTGGGCAATCCCTTAATTTCGGGTATTCGACAGGTTGCCTATGGATTCTTGCAAGCGTGACGCCATCTCCTTCCGTCGATTTGTGTTGGTTTGAGGTGGGAAGTTCGTACATCAATCAAATACAAGTATATAACATATCAAAATTAAGCGGCATTTTTCCGGTAGCGGACCTTGGAGACAACAAGCCATTTAAGGACCGCATCATCAAGCATCGGAATTTTGTTTTTCCTTACCAGACAAGCTTGGAAAAACAGGAATTCCTGTTCCAAGCGCAGAGTGCTTCCACTTTGAGTTTTGCACTTCGAATTGGCCTAGCACAAGAAATGGCGGAGCATTATTTCAATGATTACATCATTGCCGGCCTATTTTATGGATCGATGATCTTTTTTGCGATTTATGGGTTGTGGGCTTATGTTGTTCTGAAGAAAGTTAGCTTCTTGTTTTATGGTGCTTTTGCAGCATCAATTGCACTTTTTTTCTGTGCTAGGGATGGAATTGGCTTTCAATTTTTCTGGCCAGAAAATATCTGGTGGCAATCACACGGAGTTAGAATTGTTGCGCTCATTTCTGCGGCGCTGGGCGTGATTTATGCGAGAAGTTTTTTACACCACAGCCTTTTCAGCGTTGGTTGGGCCGGAAAATTGGCTACAGCTTATTGGATATTGATAGCCATAGCTTTGGTGGTAGTATGTGCTAAACCATTATCAGAAACTCATTCTCTCGTTATAGTGCTATCGTCTCTATCACCAGTTTTAATGGCCACCTTGGCTATTTTCAGTGACGGTATCAAAACTTTTGTCGGCCGCTCTATTCTTCTTAGTTCTCTAGTTTCATTTGGTGGCGTTTTGATCTATAGCCTCAGTGTCAATCACCTAATACTTACTTCTATTTATACTGAGTATGCTATGCAGGCTGCTTCAATCATAGAGTTTATGATCATTGCATCTGCCATTGCTCGGCATATTTCCGATATTCGCTTAGAGAATTCTCGTGCGGAAATCGAAAAATCAAAAGCAGTCTATCGAAGCGAAATGATGGAAAATCTAGCTCATGATTTAAAAAATCCTCTCGCAGTCTTTGAACTAATAGCGCGTTCAAAAACATGGGAAGATTTTCTTAGTTGGCGACTAGACCTCGAAAAAGCGATAGAACGGATACATGGCATCATCGCAAATTTCAGAAAAGACCACATTCTGGATCCGATCAAGCGATCGACCGCCGCGCTGAACTTAACAGAAATTGCGGCCGAAGCAGCCAAGATCGCTAATTCAAATAGTGTGTCGATCACAGCAGATCATTCACTTGATGATTTGAGCCTATTTATAGACCATGTTGCGATTGAAAGGGCTTTATTTAACCTCATCAAAAATGCAGTAGAAGCTGGAGCTAAAAATATTCATCTAGTCTCCTTTTGTCGGGATAATGATGTGGTTCTTGAAGTTCAAGACGATGGTCCTGGCGTGGATTCTGTCTTAATAAATGACCTGTTTCAAAGGGGTAAATCTTTTGGAAAAGATGGTGGACAAGGAATTGGCCTCTACAATGTAAGACGAACAGCTGAGGGCCATGATGGTACTGCTGAGTATTTAAGAATAAACGAGACAAGTACCTTCCGCATGTTGTTGCCGAGTGCTGTGATGGCTGATTTATCAGATCAACGATCTTCTGCTAAAACACCAACTATGTTGGAGCAACCAAAGCATCTATCAGTGTTGGTCGCTGTTCGAGATATTGGACGAAAAGATGCACTTTTGGCTGCATTAGCCAACTATCCTTTCAAAATCTATCTTAAGGATACCAAAGAAGTTATTCCTAGTTTCGTGTTCACGGACAATCACGAGATCATGGAAAAATATATGTCGATCGGCGTGCCAATCATGATGGAAAACGGCAAGGATGATCCTGAAAAGATTGCTCGGCAAATTGCAAGGAGGGTTCGAAGCCAGAAATTGCCAAGAAAATTCGTGGAAATCATGGAAGCAAAAGACAGTGTGCCGTTACGAGGGGGCGTTGAATGCGAAGATTGCTAATCATAAACGCCGATGATTTTGGAATGGATGATGCCACCACAGACGGTATCATCGAAGCCCATTTAAGCGGTGTCGTTAGCTCTACTTCTGTAGTGACAAACTGTGAAGGTTTTGAATACGCTGTCCAACGTCTCAAAGAGTGTTCTACCTTAAAAGCAGGGGTTCACCTCAACTTTTACCAAGGAAAACCACTAGTAAGACCTGATAATGTGTTTAGCCTGATCAATCCAGAGACTGGCAAATTTGATTCCGCAACTATTCAGTATGAAAACGTAGATCCAGACCAGATCAAGGATGAATTTAGGGCTCAAATTCAAAGGTTCATCGATTATGGTATGACTCCAACCCATATCGATAATCATCGTCCTGAAATTTATCTGCATTATAATTTATTTAGGGCTGTTGTCGAACTGGCTGAGGAATTTCAATTGCCTCTGCGATTGCCTTTTGATGCCAATTTTGCTGGAGGAGACAAAACTCTGGCATCACTAGCCAGGGTCACATGGGAAATTGTCGAATCTATCGGCCAAAGAATCCGAAGGGATGTTTTAGAAAAGAAGATCCGTCATCCCGATTATTTTTTCTACGAGTTTACAGCCACGGGTCGAACAGAAGAGTCCTTGGAGAGAATTCTTCAAAAGCTTCCAGTAGGCTGTAAGCCTTACATCAACGGGTATTGCTTCATCTCTCTATCCCCTCCTAACTCATCCCCATCGTAATACTCTCACCCAGTTCAGCTAGCGTCAGTCGCCAATCATTGACATCTTCAAAAAAAATCAAATTCCTTTTGCAAGAATTTGCCACCTTTTGTATTCATAGCTCTGAAATTACTGTCTATCTTGAATGTTGCGCCTGAGCTGGTGAGTGCTATGAATACTGCTGCTGATAAACGTGCCTCTCGAAGTCGTTCGTCTAAAGTTGAAATCGAATCTCTTATTGCATGGGCTGAGTCTGCCATAAAAGCAGGACAAGAAATCCCAGAAGGACTCATCTCTCTGCTAGAAAATGTCCAGGAATACAAAGATGCGCTTCTGTCAAATAACAAAAGGCGAAGCGCAGTTTTGTTAAGGCGACTACGTCTATCCATGGGGATCCTGCCGAAATCAGAAAGAAACCGCCAATCAGGTGATCTTCATGGCAATAAAAATGTTGACGGATGCAACCGTTTGAGGCCAAAAACCAAAGCAGAGCGATTAATGGCTGAGATTGCAAGACTTAAACACCTTGAAGAATGGCACAAAGATCACTGTAAAAAAAATAGGACCAAAAAGAGAAAGTTGCAAAAGATGCTGAATGATGGACGGTTTAATATTGAAGACTTAGGTGATGATGAAGAGTTGAGCCCAGAAGAAGTTGCTGAAAATGCTAAAGAGCAGGCTGAGCATCACGCGAGGGCTTCGTCTGGTGGAGGGGCAGCCCCTGAATTTAATCAGCCCCATCAGGATATCGTTGGTGGTGGGATCGCCGTCGTCGAGACTGACTTTGAATCGGTCGAGGTGCAATATGACCCGGATCCCGATGAAGTTCTTGTTCAAACCTTCGCTGATCCTAAAAGAAGAGTGCGTTATGACCTTGAAATTGTGCTTACTCGCGTTGAAATCGAGGTAGAAAAAAAGGTTTTTGAGCGAGATGGGGACCGCAAAGTTGTCAGCGGATCTACCCACAGGATAGGTCCAGAAAAAATGAAGGTGACATGGAATTTTCTCGCGCAGATCGCTGTTCAATGTAGCCACGTGTTTATCCCCTTCAATCGTTTGGCTAAAGTTCTTTCGACGGAAGAGAAAGTTTTTAGTGCGAGTGAGATTTATCGATACTTTCATTATGTTGCACGGAGATGCCTGCCTGTTTATAACTTCCTCGGATCGTCAATAGCAGATAGCTCTCACTTCCAAGGCGATGATACCAAGACAAAAAATCTCGAAGTCATCGGGGCTTTAGCCGCAAATTTGGATCCTAGGGATTTACCTTGGTCGACTTATGCCACAAAAAAACTCGCTACTGAGACCATAGACAAAGAAATAAAAAATGGCAAAACTTTGGATGAATTGCCTTTGGCACTTTTAACGTCTAAAGAATGGGGTTTTGCAGGCAATAAAGCGGGAAAAAACGAACCCATTGTCCAATTTGTTACCAGCCTGATCCTTGGTAGAATCGATTCCAAAGACCCTTTAAGCAGTGTCGCATTTTTTAGGTCCCACTTCGGTCATTTCGGGCTCATACTTGATGAAATCTTGGGTCACAGGTTACCCAAAAACAAACAAATAACCATCATTAGCGACTTATCGAACCAGAATTTAGTTCGAAACAACAAGGTTCTTGAGCGGTTTTCATTGAGTTACGCTGGTTGTCTCTCTCATGCACGACGGCCCTTTGCACAGTTTCAAGATGAAGACCCATTATTTTGCGGTCCAATAATCAATTTATTCACACTGATATTTATCCATGAAAAGGTCCTAGACCTATATGGTCGTAACGCCGAGAACATTTTGGCCGTTAGAAAGCACGACGTTCTCCCTTACCTTGAAGAGATGAAATGGTATGCCGAGATACTGAAGAAGAAATGGCCCACAAGCCATCCTTTAGGGAAAGGAGCCGATTATTTCTTAAATCACTTTGAAAAGTTGACTCGAAGTATCAATGACCCCATGATTCCCCTCACCAATAATTTATCGGAATCTTTGCTTCGACCAGAAAAGCAAATCCAAGCTGGATCGATGTTTAGAAACACTATTGAGGGGCGTATCGCACTCGATATCAATAGGACTATTGGTCAGACTGTTTTGTTAACTGGTCATAAACCTCTCGATTATTTCAATTGGCTTTTGCCCCATTCTCCAGAAGAAATCGCCGTTAATCCCGAAAAATTTTCGCCACACGCCTTCGCTTTACTGCCTCCAGAGAAAAAGGCTCGCATCCCCCGCAACACCATAAAGGGTCAAGTAAGAGATTTAGTAACGGAGCTTATTGACTTGAACCCGGAGTTAGATGAGTAGGAACCCAACGTTTCAATTGTTTTGTGACCATAAAGTTTTTGCCTTCGAGCAACATTCCTAGCTCACTTTGAGTGAGGGTAGATTTGTTAGAATTAAAAATGGATTTTATTGAAAGAGATCCGCCCTCAAATCGACGGGAAATCTCATAAAGCCCATATTCATCGCCAAGAATACATCGAATTTGGTTTCCTCTTTTATGAATAAAAACCAAACAATCTCCCTCATAGGGATTCAAAAATCTCTTATAGGCTTCACCCAAAAGCCCGTTCATATGCTTTCTGAAATCGAATTTATCCCAAATTAAAATTATTCTTTTCGGTTTAATTGGTAGCATTCCAATGACCCCAAAGTTTACAGCCCTTTTGAAAACGAAATAAGAAGGCCATTTGTTTATCTATTAGGTCGTTAAAAGTCCAAACTTATAGAACAATTAAATCCCTTAAAAGCGCAGTCAATTTTCAAAAACCGCTTCACAGCAGTAGCAGCAATAGGTGGAACAACATCAAGAATTTTAACTAAAGGCCAACTAACTTTACCCCCCTCAAACTGGGATTTTTCACGGGATCTTCTACGCCAAGAATACAGAATATTTTCAGAGAGCCCTGTGGCCTGGGAGAGTAATTTGGGAGATAACCCCTGCATCAATAAATTTCGAGCTGAGCTTTTGATATTATCGGGGTAAAGTCGGTGACCGTTCGGTCCAAGCTCTCGTGGGCTCTTTGCCACCAAATCACGTAAAGAATCAACATCTCTTTGGTAGCTTTTGTGTATTGTGTTTTGCCTTTTCATGATGCCTCCGAAAATGGTTTGCTTCATGAAGGCAACTTAAATCACCTCAGCAAGAAAAAAAATACCCGCTGAAGGTAGGCTTACAGTAGGCTTATCAGAAATCTGTACCCACCCCGGATTAAAGGGCGAAAGACAGCTTGAAGAATTATCCGTTCTTAAGAGCTCGAATATAGCGAGAAACATTCGTGAACTTGGGATTCAACTCTGCTCATTTGATATGCTACGCCCTTGCATGGAAGGGGGGACGAGTTGAAGTTTTTCCTTCTTTTTATACTACTGAGCCTTTCCCCTCCTCTATCGAGTGTATTTGCTGATTCAGCGATCAGGATTGATCGCGGCTGGCAGATTTCATCTTTTGATAACCATAACGCGGACGGTGATGGTTCATGGCGGGATGTTGATCTGCCGTGTATTTCGACGTTTGATGTGGATGACTGGAAGATCAGGGCAAGAGTCAATCTCCCAGAATTTAAGGGAAAAGATCCCGTCATCTTTATAAAAATGCTTGATCAACCCTTTGAGGTTTTACTTGATGGCAAAGAGATCTACCGATTCGGAGAACTAACGAGTCAGCGAAGGGAGTTTCTTGGTTTACCTTGGCATATGATTCCCCTCCCTGAGAACTTTCACGGCAAGAGCATTCTTTTCACCGTTCGCAAGTCTGCTGATCCAAAATCAGGTCTATGCGATGAAGTGGTTCTTGGATCGCGGGCAGACCATATTGCGCAAATGATCTCGAAAAATCTTGATATCGTGGTATTAACGACAGTCTCGTTTATGGCTGCGTTAACAAATTTGATTGTGGCCTTGTCCATGCGATCCTGGAAGCCCTATGTGTCATTTTCAATGTTCGCTATGGCGGTTGGTACATGGGTCTTTTCAAACTCAAGCAGTCAAATAAAGCTTTTTTTGATCAACAACCCCATCTTTTGGGCTTGGCTAGACTTTACATCGCTCTACCTGATCCCGGCATTTGTCCTGCTATTTGCGTATCAAGTCTTTGGAGATCGTAAGGGGAAAGGCTTGTTGGCCCTTGCCATAATTCATTTCGTATTCACCCTTGGGGCAAGCCTACTCAGCTTCTTCGGAATTATAGATCCAAAATCAGCCCTTTTTCCCTACAATTGCCTTGTGCCAATAACGATAATAGTTTTGGCAATATATACAGTTATTTTTATGATGAGAAAGCAGGCCGATGCAGGATTGATAGGGGCCGGTCTTCTTCTCATGATCGGTTTTGCCATTCATGACCTTATGGTTGGATTGCAGGTCCTTCCGTGGTCCAAACATACCTTGCAGTTTGGACTCACATCGATGCTGATTCCCTTTTCAATCATTGTTGTGAGGCGGATTCACCAAATCCTGGATCAACAAAGAGAGGCCGAATTTAATGCTTTAAAAGATAGGCAGCGGGC
>Ga0255142_1000517_pt1 | contig 11609 bp, 8 predicted proteins | sample Atl_Cont_RepB_0h_FD_183181 | JGI IMG/M metagenome (GOLD analysis project Ga0255142, IMG submission 183181) | Freshwater microbial communities from Altamaha River, Georgia, United States - Atl_Cont_RepB_0h | ecosystem: Environmental > Aquatic > Freshwater > River | place: USA: Georgia | collected... | reverse complement strand
AATCTGCGCAAATATTGCCAACAAAACTGGTGATTATACCGCTTATAAAATCTTGCGCGATACACTCCTGCAAGAAGCAAAAAAGCTGATGTCAGCGGATGGCGAGGAGGAGAAAGAAAAACAATATTCTGAAAAGTTACAGAAAGAGTTAAACCAAATCCTTCTAACTCGACAACCAGACCAGTCCATAAAGCCGGTTGTAACAGAATTGATAAAAGGTGTTTGTGCCGATTTCGAAGATCTTCAAAGGAACAACAAGAATGGTTCCGAAGAATGGATTAAAAATAATTCACACCGAATCAATTTATGGCAAAAGGCCGCGGAAGCAAACGACCCTCGTGGTCAGCATCTTTTAGCTTTATGTTACATTTTTGGTTTAAGTGTCAAGGAAGACAATACTGAACCCATAAAGTTGTTCCGCAAAGCTGCAGAGCAGGGATTTGTAAAGTCACAAGTAGCACTTGGAATTTCTTATGAGTGTGGCAGAGGAGTTACGGAAGATAAAAAAGAAGCTGTAAAGTGGTACCTTAAGGCTGCTGAGCAGGGAGATGCCGAGGCCCAGCACAATCTTGGATATTGTTTTTTCAAAGGCGAAGGTGTAACGAAAGATGGAGCAGAAGCCTTAAAGTGGTTCAATAGGGCGGCGGAGCAGGGATATGCAAGTTCACAATCCTATCTTGCTTATTGTTATGCCTATGGCGAAGGTGTCGAGGAAGATAAAACAGAAGCTGCAAAATGGTACCGCAAGGCTGCTGAACATGGAGATGCCCTTGCACAGTTCAACTTTGGACTTTGTTATTTTGATGGAGAAGGTGTCCAAGAAGATAAAACAGAAGCTGTAAAATGGTTTCGCAAGGCTGCTGAGCAGGGACATGAAGAGTCTCAATTTTTTCTTGCGTATTGTTTTGCCAATGGTGATGGCATCGAGGAAGACAAAGCAGAAGCAGTAAAGTGGTATCGCAAGGCTGCTGAGCAGGGAAATACTTGCTCTCAACACAATCTTGGAGTTTGTTATTTTGATGGTGAAGGAGTTGAGGAAGACAAAGCAGAAGCCGTGAAGTGGTACCGCCTGGCTGCTGAGAAGGGCTTTGAAGAGTCACAACACAATCTTGGATTTTGTTATGCCAAAGGCGAAGGTGTTGAACAAGACAAAACAGAAGCTGTAAAATGGTACCGGGATGCTGCTGAGCAAGGATATGCCCCAGCACAACGTGCTCTTGGGTTTTGTTATGAGTTTGGCAAAGGTGTCAAGAAAGACAATGAATTAGCCGTAATGTGGCTCAGCAAGGCTGCTGAACAAGGCGATACAATGGCATTAATCTTTTTAAAATGGTAGCTGATTTTTTTAATGAAGCCAAGCCAAGGTGGATGAAATGGAACCAAAAGTTTGTAGAAAATTAAAATGAAGTTTTGTTGCCTTTAGAGTACCGGTACAGGTTCCAATTAAGCTTCGCAATTCTTGAAACTAACTGGTGCTATGTTTATCTTTAAATCAGCCCTTATAAAGCCTTTGCATTCGAGGTAGGAAGAAAATTAAATACCCAAATTTACACTTTTCCTTTTTCTATGAGGTGACGGTTAAGGAAGGTTTTCTAAATCGTTTAAATCTTTATATCTTCCCGCGGCTTTCTTGTTAGTCTTTAGGCTGATCAGGTCGATGATGGGAGTTTCAATCCCGCCAATGTTTGCAACAATGCGATTTGGATAACAATCTTCAAAAAGTACCCCTGAGATGGTGGTGGATATTTCGATTCGATAGGGTGGATTCCCCATACGAATGATTTGATCTTCTTTAAGAAAAAGGGCAGGGGTCAAACTTGTAAGGTCGAACCCCAGGCTTTTTAATGCCGAAACAACTTTTTCGGCATTTGTTTTCTCCATATCCACCCAAATGTCCATATCTCCAGTAGCTCTGGGAAAGCCATGGTATGCACTGCATAACCGCCAATGAGCAGGTATTTAACACGATTTGCGTTCAACAACTTCAAGAACTCTTTGAAGTCCGGTGGTAGCTGGATCATAGCCATAGTTGATTTGCCTGAGGGTTTCCAATGCGGCCAGCCTTTCCAGAGGTGTTTTGGAAAGCCAGTATTCCTTGTCGGTGCTGGTATCCTTCAGCGGTGAAACTGTAAAGGAAGTCTTATCCATCTTGATGGAACTAATGTTTCTCATAAACGCAAGTATAACAAGAATTTCCAGATGGGTGAACTTCCCATGGGATTATAATACCTGAAAGCTAAAATTTTAAGGTTCACCTGGAATGGGCAGATAGATTCATCGGGATGCGAGCCATTTCGGGCACCAAGGCAATTCAACGCCAAGTACTTTGCTGCTATCACACCGAATGCCACCCAAACCCCTGCGATTATTATCTAACAACTTCGGGCCAATCAGGTTATCTCACGAAGTGCATTGCCCTCTTCCCAGCGGGAAGAGGGTTGGGTGATGGGAGAATCTATCTAAAAAACCAATACCGCCGATTTTCCTAATCTTAGGGTAAATAGCGGATTTTCTGGAATTAGATCGGTTTTTTGCTTAGGCTGATGTCTTAATCAGTTTCCTGCCTTTGGTGTGCTCATTCTTTCAGAAACGGGAATATCGTCATGAAGCGAAAATTGATTGCTGGGGTGCTGTCGACATTTGGCGCAGCGGTTTTGGCATTATCGGCGGCCGAGGTGGTGCCACAGGATTCACGATTAAGTCCGCCCAAGGACTTGAATGGTTATTTCCCATTTACTCCGCCAACTGACAAGGCATCCTGGGATAAGAGGGCGGATTATGTGCGCAGACAGATCCTGGTTTCACAGGGTCTTTGGCCCATGCCCACCAAGGCACCGTTGAACACAGTGATTCATGGCAAGGTGGAGCGTCCCGATTACACGGTGGAGAAGGTCTATTTTGAAAGTGCGCCCGGTTTTTATGTGACCGGAAACCTTTACAAGCCCAGGAATATCAAGGGTAAGGCTCCGGGTGTGTTGTTTGCCCACGGACACTGGAAGGATGCCCGGTTGAGTATCGCCGCCCCAGAGGCTGTGTTGAAGGAAATTTCGATTGGCGCCGAACGATTTGAAAAAGGTGGCCAAAGCATCTTCCAGGCCATGTGTGTGCAACTTGCGCGCATGGGTTGTGTGGTATGGCAGTGGGATATGCTGAGCGATTCCGATGCGATTCAGATTCCCCGCGAGGTGGTTCATTCCTTTGCCAAACAGCGTCCTGAAATGAACACGACCAGCAACTGGGGGCTATACAGTCCGCAGGCGGAATCCAATTTGCAAAGCATCATGGGGTTGCAGACTTGGAATGCGGTTCGGTCTTTGGATTTTCTGCTTAGCCTGCCCGAGGTGGACCCCAGCCGAACAGCGATTACCGGCGCCAGCGGTGGCGGCACCCAGACCATGCTGCTTTCCGCGATTGACGACCGCATGAAGCTTTCGTTCCCGGTGGTCATGGTCAGCACAGCGATGCAAGGGGGCTGCACTTGCGAGAATTCCTGTTTGTTGCGCGTGAACACGGGCAATGTGGAATTTGCAGGTTTGTTTGCACCCAAGCCCCAGGGTATGACCACTGCCAACGACTGGACCAAGGAGATGGCGACCAAGGGTTTCCCAGACTTGCAAAAGCTGTACGCCATGCTGGGCAAACCCAAGGATGTCATGCTGCACCGGGGCGAGCATTTCCTGCATAACTACAATGCGGTTTCGCGCTCGGCGTTTTACACCTTTGTGAACCAGCACTTCAAGTTGGGGTTGCCTTTCCCGGTGGTGGAGCGGGATTTTGAACCCCTTTCCCGGGAACAACTTACCGTGTGGGATGCGCAACATCCTGCCCCCAAGGCCGGAGACCCTGATTTCGAACGCAAGCTTTTGAAATGGTTCACAGAGGATTCCCGTAAACAGTTGGAAAAGGCTGCCAGCACTAAAGATGGATTGGACAAGGTTCTTCGTCCCGCCATTGAGGTGTTGATAGGCAGGTCTTACAGCAACGCTGGAAATGTCGAATGGGACATGAAAGATAAAAAGACGAATGGCGATGTGGTGGAAATGACCGGATATTTGAACAACAAAACCCACGGGGAAAGTCTCCCTGTAATCTGGCTTTATCCGAAGGATTGGAAGGGAAAAGTGGTGGTATGGCTGGATGATGCTGGCAAAAACAGCCTTTACAACGCTGATAAAACTTTGAAAGCCGAGGTGATGGAACTTGTGAAGGCCGGTACGGCGGTGATGGGTGCTGATCTTTTTGCCCAGGGTGATTTTTTGAAGGATAAAAAGCTTTCCGGCCAGAATCGCACCGTGGCCAATCCCCGGGAATTTGCCGGCTATACCTATGGGTACAACCATCCGCTGTTTGCCCAGCGTGCTCATGATGTGATGACCATGGCCAAGTTCCTGAAGACAGCAAAGATAGGTTCGCATCCCCAGCCAAGCTCGGTTGGTGTTGCGGGTTTTGGATCGGTTGGGCCGGTGGTTCTGGCTGCCAGGGCTCTGGCGGGTGATGCCATCGATCGTGCGGTGGTGGATACCCAGGGTTTTCGCTTCGGGAAGATTCTGGACTATAAGGATGCCATGTTTCTGCCGGGTGGTTCCAAATATCTGGATGTACCCGGTCTGCTGGCATTGAATGCCCCCCATGCACTTTGGGTGGCAGGGGAAACAGCCGAGTCGGAAGTTGCCAGTAATGCTTACAGCAAGGGTGGAAACATGGCTATTTTCAAGGGCGAGGCTTCCAGTAAAACCGCGGATGCCGCCCGTTGGCTGGCAAAATAACCTCGCAAAGTTAGGTTCCTGACAATCCAATCGATTACGCGGGCCAACGCCTCAAAGGGGGTTGCCTCAAGTGGCTTTGCGATTGTTCCGATGAGGAATCGGGGATATAATTTTGGAATACCCACCGGGCTTGTTCAAGGGCCGACTTATGAAGCTTTCTTCCAACATCGGATGTGATGGATTCCGCAAGCGAATGGCGGAAAGCCGCAGGGAATTTCTGCAGATAGGCGCGTTGGGCCTGGGAGGATTTTCTTTGCCATGGCTGCTGCGTGCCGAGCAGGCATCTGGCGTAGGCAAGTCGCACAAGGCGGTCATCATGATCTACATGGTGGGTGCCCCTCCGCATCAGGATATGTACGACCTGAAGATGGAATCGCCTTCCGATATCCGCGGCGAGTTCAAACCCATTAATACCAATGTGCCCGGTATTCAGGTATGCGAGCATCTGCCAAGAATTGCCAGCATCATGGACAAGCTGGTGCCCTTGCGTTCGGTGTATGGCTCCCCCAGTGGCGACCATGACTCCTTCATTTGTTACACCGGCCGCACGGTGAAGAATCAGCCTCCCGGCGGTTGGCCTTCGATTGGCTCGACCATTTCCCGCGTGCTTGGCCCGGTGAATCCGTCGATGCCGCCGTTTTTTGGCCTGGCACCGAATGCCGGGCATCCGCCATATGGGTCACCGGGGCATCCGGGTTATCTGGGTGTGGCGCATGCGGCGTTCCGGCCATCGGGTCCGGTAAAGGATAATCTTCAGTTGGATAGCGTGAAAACTTTGCAGTTTAAGGATCGCAAATCCCTGCTGGCCAGCTTTGATGCCATGCGCCGCGACACAGACCTTACTGGTTCCATGACTGCCATGGATGCGATCAACGCGCAGGCGATGGACATACTTACCTCCAGCAAGTTGATGGATGCGCTGGACATTTCCAAGGAACCGCTGCCTTTGCGCGAAAAGTATGGCAAGGGCGATCCCAAAAACTATGGAGATGGCGCACCCAGGAACCTTGAGCATTTTCTGATGGCCCGCAGGCTGGTGGAGGCAGGGGCCCGTGTGGTGACATTGAATTTCGGTCGTTGGGACTTTCACAGTAATAACTTCAGTGAATGCAAGAACACGCACTTCCCCTGGTTCGATCAGGGCATACACGCGCTGGTTACCGACCTACACGACCGTGGCATGGACAAGGATGTTGCGGTGGTGGCGTGGGGCGAATTTGGCCGTACCCCGCGCATCAACAAGGATGCCGGGCGAGACCACTGGCCGCAGGTGGGTGGTGCATTAATCGCCGGTGGCGGATTCCGCACCGGGCAGGTTGTGGGTGCGACCGATCGCGATGGCGCTGCCATTGCCAAGCGTCCCATTCATTTTGGCGAGGTGCATTCCACGTTGTACCATCACTTTGGCATCAACCCCCATGCATTAACATTGAATGATTACGCCGGACGCCCGCACTATTTGGTGGATGACTGGAAACCGATGCCAGAGCTGGTGTAATCAGCTTCGCTAATACCCTTGATATTCGAGGTTGCCCTTGGCCAGCAATAACAAAGGTCCCGTGAAAGTGGGGCTTGTTGGTTCTCAATTTATTTCCAGCATCCATGTGGAATCCCTGCAAAGGTGCAAGAATGCCCAGGTGGTTGCGGTGGCTTCCCCCACGCCGGGCAATGCCGCATCGTTTGCCAAGCGCCATGGCATTCCCCACCACTTCACCGATTATCGCCAGATGCTTGGGATGAGCGACCTCGACATGATTGTGATAGGCGCCCCGACCCATCTTCATTGCCAGATTACGCTGGATGCCGCTGCACAAGGGAAGCATGTGGTTTGCGAAAAGCCCCTTAGCATGAATCTGGATCAGGCAGACCGTATGATTGGCGCCTGCAAAAAAGCGGGCGTGTGGTTGATGTATGCCGAGGAATTGTGCTTTGCTCCAAAGTATGTGCGGCTGAAGCAGTTACTCGATGAAGGTGCCTTGGGTAAGCCAGTGCTTCTGAAACAATCGGAAAAGCACGATGGCCCCCATGCTGCGCATTTTTGGGATGTAAACCTTGCCGGCGGTGGAGTGACCATGGATATGGGCTGCCATGCGATCGAGTTTTTCCGCTGGATGCTGGGCCGGCCTGCGATCAAGTCGGTATTTGCCCAGATGAGCACCAGTGTGCATTCCGCCAAAACCCAGGGCGATGACAACAGCGTTATCCTGGTTGAATTTGAGAATGGCGTGGTAGGCCTTGCGGAAGAAAGCTGGACAAAACTGGGTGGCATGGATGATCGCGCCGAAGTGCATGGTTCCGGTGGGGTGGCCTATGCTGATTTGTTGCATGGCAATTCCATAGAAACCTACAGTGCCACGGGCTATGGCTACGCCGTGGAAAAGGCCGGTTCCACCAAGGGCTGGTCCTTTGCGATCTATGAGGAAGCCTGGAACTATGGTTTCCCTCAGGAATTCGCGCACTTTGTGGATTGTGTGCAGAATGGCACCACCCCGCTGGTGACGGGCGAGGATGGCCGTGTGGTGCTGGAGGCGATATTTGCGGCTTATGAATCTGCGAGAACAGGCTGCAAGGTAAGCCTTCCTTTTCATACCAAGGCTTCCAAGCCCCATGACCTTTGGAAAAAAGCCTGATCGTTTCGATATCATAATCCTGGTATTTGTTGTTACATTTCCACGAATTCCGGGGTGAATCATGCTGAAAGCATGCGTGATGTTGATGGTGCTTGCCGGGGTTGATCCCGCAATTGTTCTCAAGCCTGATCTTGTTTTTGATGGCAACTCAACCATGCATGAAGGCTGGGTGGTGATGGTGCAGGGCGAAAAGATCGCCTATGCGGGGCCGGCCGCTGATTTGAAACAACCTTCCGATGCGAAGGTGATTGATCTGAAGGGTTGCACACTTACCCCGGGTCTGATCGATGCGCATTCCCATCTTTTGCTGCACCCATATGACGAAGCCAAATGGGAAGACCAAGTTTCCAAGGAACCAATGGCAGAGAGAATCAGCCGGGCCACGGTGCATGCCCGAGCCAATCTGCTAAGCGGATTCACCATGATGCGTGACCTTGGAACCGAAGGCGCCCAACTTGCCGATGTTGGAATTAAATCTGCCATAGAAAAGGGAATTATACCCGGACCGAGAATGATAGTTACCACGCGTGCCATCGTGGCAACGGGAAGTTACGCGCCCAGGAACTTCGCGCCGGAATGGCGAATTCCACAGGGTGCCGATGAGGCCGATGGCGAAAAGTTGAGAACATTGGTGCGCAGGCAATTGCGTGAAGGTGCTGATTGGATCAAGATTTATGCCGATACGCCTCATGGGGTTGGGCCGGATCCCAAGCCGGCTTTTTCGATCGAGGAGTTGAAGCTGGTGGTGTCCACCGCTGCCGATGCGGGGGCCCGGGTGGTTGCACATGCACAATCGAAAGAGGGAATGCGCCGCGCTGCGCTTGCTGGTGTGGCCAGCATTGAACATGGCGATGAGGGCGATATCGAGGTCTTTCGCCTGATGGCTAAGAAAAATATTGGTTACTGCCCTACTTTGGCCACTGCTGAGGCCTACGCAAGGTATGATGGTTGGAAACCAAACACTCCCGCGCCTAAATCCCTGATTACTAAGAAGGAAAGCTTCAAGGCTGCGTTGGAGTCTGGCGTGATGATTGTCAACGGAAGTGACATAGGTGTTTTTCCCCATGGGCAAGGCTATCAGGAATTGGAAATGCTGGTGAAGTATGGCATGAATCCTTCGCAGGCTCTGCGTGCTGCCACCCGGGATGCCGCAAAGCTGCTGGGTTGGGAGGATCGGTTGGGAACCATTGCCACGGGAAAGTTAGCTGACTTGGCCGCGTTTGAGGGAAATCCAGGCAAGGATATTTCATCCATCCGCAAGGTTCAATTTGTGATGAAGTCTGGTACTATCTACAGGCAACCCTGATCCTTGGTAAGGAATGTTTCATGAGTCGGCTTGCGATTGTTTTTCTCGGGCTTGTTTGCATTACCGCGCGGGCAGATCAAAAGATCATCATCGCCCATCGGGGTGCCAGTGGTTATGTGCCAGAGCATACGCTCGAAGCTGTCGCCATGGCCCATGCCATGGGTGCTGATTACATTGAACCGGATGTGGTGATCAGCAAGGATGGTGTACCGGTTGTGTTGCATGACATCCATCTGGAAAGCGTGACGGATGTTGCAGCCCGTTTCCCGGATCGAAAACGATCGGATGGGAAGTATTACGCGCTTGATTTCACCCTGAAAGAGTTGAAGGAACTCCGGGTTCTGGAAAGGTTTGATCCGAAAACACAAAAGCCGGTGTATCCCAAAAGGTTTCCATTGGGCAAAGCCTCGTTTCAGATTCCCACCCTGCAAGAGGAAATTGAACTGGTGCAGGGGTTGAACCATAGCACAGGCAGAAAAGCTGGCATCTACCCGGAAATAAAGGCGCCAGCCTGGCATCGCAAACAGGGGGTCGATACCAGCAAGATTATTCTCGCGGTTCTGCATCAATACGGTTACAAGACCAGGCAAGACCCGTGCTTTCTGCAGTGTTTTGAATTCGAGGAAGTAAAACGATTGCGCACCGAGTTGGGCTGGAAAGGAAATCTGGTGCAACTTACCGGAGCCAACGACGAACTGCTAAAGCCCGAGGGCCTCAAGGAAGTTGCAAAATACGCTGATGGAATTGGTCCACCACTTGGAGTGATTGTTTCTGGCAAAACCGTTGAAGATCGCAAGGTAACCGATTTTGTCAAACAAGCCCATGCAGCAGGCCTTAAAGTTCACCCTTATACCATTCGGACAGATGTACTTCCCAAATATGCCCGGGATGGTAAAGATATGTTCCAAATCTTCCTCAGGGAAGCGAATGTGGATGGTGTGTTTACCGATTTTCCGGACGAAGGCGCCAATTATTTGAAATCCCGCTAATTAAAAACGGAGTGTGCAAATGTCCTTATCCGTGATGCTTTCTGTTTTGTTGGGTATATCGCTTTCAGGAGTCCACCAGGAATCCAGTATTCCTGAAGGCAAGAAAAGTAGCTGGAATGGTTTGGATCGTTACGATTTTATGGTGGATGGTAAGGATTCCATTCTGGTGGTGCCTGCGAAGCCGCTGCCGGGCAAACCCTGGGTTTGGCGAGGCGAGTTTTTTGGTGCCTTTGCGGATGCCGATGTCATGCTTGCCAAGAATGGCTGGCATATCGCCTATACCAAGGTTCCGGATTTGTTTGGTTCCCCCAAGGCGATGGCTCATTGGGAGAAGTTTCATGAACACATGGTCAAGAAACAGGGCCTTCACCCCAAGCCGGGGTTGATTGGCCTAAGCAGGGGCGGCTTGTACTGCATGAGTTGGGCGGCGCTTCACCCGGAAAAAACACTGGGAGTTTACCTGGATAATGCGGTGTGTGATTTCAAAAGCTGGCCCGGTGGAAAGCTGAAAAACCTTGGCACTGGCAATGGTTCTGCTGCCGAGTGGGCCAAGGTGCTAAAGGCCTTTGATTTTGCGGATGACGCACAAGCGATTGCCTACAAGCGCAACCCTGTGGACCATCTGGAACCTTTGTTTAAAGGTAAAGTGCCCATTCTTTTGGTGTATGGCGACAGTGACAAGGTTGTGCCCCATGCCGAGAATTCTGAAAAAGTATATGACCGCTACAAAGCCATGGGTGGAAATGTGAAGCAAATTGTGAAGCCTGGGCAGGATCATCATCCCCATGGATTGAAAGACCCAACTCCCGTACTGGAATTCTTCACCCAAGCATTAAAAACTAATCCATAACAATCAGCAAAGAGGATAGATAATCATGACAGCTTCCATGGTTTTGTTGGCGGCGCTGACCCTTGGTGCACCACCGAACATTGTTTTGGTAATGACGGATGACCAGGGTTACGGCGATATTGGTTCCCATGGAAATCCTGTGCTGAAAACCCCGAATCTGGACAAACTGCGTTCCCAGAGTGTGCGCTTTACGGATTTTCATGTCAGCCCGACCTGTGCGCCAACACGTTCAGCATTAATGACAGGCCGTCATGAATTCAAGAATGGAATCACCCATACCATCTTCGAAAGGGAAAGGATGACATTAAAAGCGGTCACCCTCCCGCAAATTTTGAAGCAGGTGGGTTACACCTCGGGAATTTTTGGAAAGTGGCACCTGGGAGACGAATCTGAATATCTTCCCAACCGCCGGGGTTTTGATGAAATGTTCATCCATGGTGGCGGTGGTATTGGCCAGACTTACCCCGGTAGCTGTGGCGATGCGCCGAATAATTCCTATTTCAATCCCGCGATATTGCACAACGACAAATTTGTAAAAACGAATGGTTACTGCACCGATGTCTTCTTTAAACAAGCCATCGAATGGATGGATGGTAGAAGGAAGTCTGGCAAACCGTTCTTTGCCTATATCACTCCGAATGCCCCGCATGCGCCGCTGGATTGTCCAACAGACTATGAAAACAAGTACAAGGGCAAGGTTCCCCCGGACAGTGCGAAATTTTTTGGCATGGTGGAAAACATCGATGACAACATGGGTAGGCTGATGGCTGCGCTGGATGCCTGGGGTATTGCCAGCGATACCCTGCTTATCTTTATGACCGATAATGGTGGTACTGCCGGGGTGAAGGTATTTAATGCCGGCATGCGGGCGCAAAAGGGTACCCCTTACATGGGGGGAACACGGGTTCCAGCTTTTTGGCGCTGGCCCAATGGCATTAATGGGACCAGGGATGTGAACAGCCTTACCGCCCACATCGATATTCTTCCAACATTGGCCGAAATAACCGGAGCAAAAATTCCGGAAGCCGCGCAAATGCAGGTGGAAGGCCGAAGCATGGTTCCTTTGCT
>Ga0255142_1000484_pt1 | contig 12246 bp, 10 predicted proteins | sample Atl_Cont_RepB_0h_FD_183181 | JGI IMG/M metagenome (GOLD analysis project Ga0255142, IMG submission 183181) | Freshwater microbial communities from Altamaha River, Georgia, United States - Atl_Cont_RepB_0h | ecosystem: Environmental > Aquatic > Freshwater > River | place: USA: Georgia | collected... | reverse complement strand
CCGTGGGCGAAATCCGCTGGCGCCAATCCATCGGGCAACAGGTCTGGGCACTGAACGGCAGCGCGGCATGGCTGCGCGAGCGGGGGATTATCCCCGACGTTCATGTGATCGTGGATGCGAGGCCGGAGAACGTCGCCTTCGTAGAAGGGGCGGGCGAGCAGACAAAGCACCTTGTGGCGTCGCAGTGCGATCCTGCGGTTTTTGACGCCCTGCGGGGGCGCTACGTCATCCGGTGGCACTCCGGCGCTGACGGGCTTGAAGGCGTCCTAGAAGGCGACGCCAGCCATGCGGCAGTTATCAGCGGCGGGTCGACGGTTGGCCTTCAGGCCATGGCTCTGGCCTTCTGTTGGGGCTTCCGCTTCATCCATCTCTACGGATTCGACTCCTCCCTTCGGGAAGGTGAGCATCACGCTTACCGGCAGACGATGAACGACGGCGATTTTATCGTGGATGCCATCGTTGGGCCTCACAAGTTCCGTTCCACGGCGTGGATGGTGCATCAGGCGCAGCAGTTCGAAAAGCTTGCCGCCGATCTAGCCGAACGCGATTGCATCATCACGGTCCATGGCGACGGGCTGCTGCCGACTGTGGCCCGAATGATGGGGGAAGCGCCCGCGTCTCCCTTGCATGTCCGTGCGGCTGAAATCCTGTCTAGGCTTCCGCCCGGCAAGGTGCGCGGCGCTGAGATAGGCGTGTTCCAGGGCTCTCTATCGGCCCTGCTTCTTGATGACCCGCGCGTCCATCTGATCATGGTGGATTCGTGGGCGGCGGATGGCGCGGATTATGTGGGCGAGAGTGGAGATTGGCACGCGCGCCTGAACGGAGAGCAGCAGGACGGCTTCATGCAGGCCGCGCTTGCGCAGACGGCGTTTGCCGGCGAGCGCGCAACGGTCCTTCGGCTTCCTTCCGTATGCGCTGCGGCTGCGATTCCTGATGCGTCGCTGGATTTCGTCTTCATCGACGCGGATCACTCCTATGAGGGCTGCGCGCGCGATATCGCGGCATGGCTCCCGAAGCTCAAGCCCGATGGCCTTCTGTGCGGCCACGACTATGGCAACGAGGATTTCCCGCAGTTCGGTGTGAACCGTGCCGTTGACGAGTTCGTCGCGGCGCGCGGGCTCACGCTGGAACTCGGCGGCAATTTCACTTGGTTCACACGTCTCAACCGTGCCGCATCAGAAGCGGCGTAAGGAGCGACTATGCCTGAAATCCACTACACCCCCGTCGAAGGGCTCAACGTCGGGTTCTTCGAGGAAGCGGTGCATCAGCCTCTTGCGTCTGAAAAGGCCGGGCGCCCGATTTACAAGACCATCGAGAAGGTGTCCATTATCCCGGCCGGCGATCAGCGCACGATCTACAGCGACATCGTTGACGACCGGCACCGCAAGCGCTGGCCTGACCTCTACAACCGCTGGCGGGCGGGTCAGGACGCGCCGGGCCACTCCGGTACGCCGATCAAGGAATGGCCGGCGGTGACTGCCTCTCAGGTCCGGGAAATGGAGTTCTTCCATATCCACACCGTGGAGCAACTCGCGGAACTTTCGGACGAGGTGATTTCCCGCATGGGCATGGGCTATGCCCAGCTGAAAGAAAAGGCAAAGGCGACGATTGCCCGCGCATCCGGCGATGCCAGTGTGCAGGCCATCGCGGCAGAAAACCAGCGCCTCAAAGACGAACTGGCGCTTCAGGCGGCCCGGCAGGACGAGCAGCAGCGCCAGATGCTGGAGCGCATGCGCGATCTTGAGCAGCGCCTGTCGACCCGCGCGGCGCAGGCCAATGTTCTCGGGCCTGAGGGCTTTGGCGCGGCGCGTGAAATGATCGACGCCCCCGTGACCGCTGCCGATATCGTGGCGGAACTGGACGCGGCCGATTTGACGGTGCCTGAGGCGCCGCGCCGTGGGCGGCCGCCCAAGATCCGGGACTGACCCGCATGCAACTGCTCGACATTGTTCAGAGGGTGTGGAAGCGCCTCCCTCTGAACAACATTCCCGGTACGGTCGTGGGCAATACGGACCCTCAAGTCTCGCAAATGCTCGAAATCGTGCAGATGGTGGGTGAGGACTTGATGTCCCGCCACGAATGGCAAATCCTCTACCGCGTCCAGCAGTTCACGACCGTCAGCAGTCCTTTCTCCTTTCCTATCCCCGAGGACTGGAACCGCTATCGTCAGGATGCCTCTGTCTGGTCTTCGGCGTCCTATCTCGTGCCTTTGGACGGCCCGTGTTCGGATGACGTGTGGCACCTGCTTCTGTCCACGCCAGGCATTCGCTTCCCCGGCTACTGGCGCCTTGCTGATCAAAATATTGACGTTATCGGTTCCCCGAACGGCGGCGATATCAGCTTCAATTATTCGTCGTCGCACTATGTGATCGGTACCGATCTCGTGCGCAAGGCGTTCTTCACAGCGGACACCGACAGCCCTCTGTTCCCCGATATTCTGATCCGCCTCGGCTGCATCTGGCAATGGAAGCAGTCCAAGGGGCTGGATTACGCCGAGGACATGCGCACTTTTGAGCTTCAGCTTGAGCGCAGCATCGCGGCGGATCGCGCGACGAAGCCGGTTACAACCCGTCGCTACCTTACCCCGGACTCTCCGCCATATACGTGGCCCGGCCAAGTTGTGGTCCCGCCATAATGCGCCAGGCTATTCGAGCAAAAGGCGGCGGCGTTGGCGTGCGCGGCGGCGGACGACAGGTCACGAAGACCTATGTTCGCAATCCCCCCACAAAGGGATGGGTGACAAATCAGAACATCGCCAATATGGACGAGGAAGCGGCGGTCATTCTCGACAACTTTTTCCCCGAGGCGCGTGACATTCGCTTGCGCGCCGGTTCTGTCGAGCACGCTTCCCTTCCCGGTGCCGACCCGGTTTTGACCGTGGCGGTTTATGAGCAGGGAGGCGTAACCACGATTTTCGCGGCACAGGCCGGAAACATTTACGATGTAACAGCGGGAGGCACGATCACGGTTCCCGATGTCACGGGCCAGAACAGCGACTATTACATCGGCCTGAACTATGTCACATCGGCGGGGCAATATCTCTATCTCGTCAACGGGGTTGATGACCCGCAGATTTACGACGGATCATCGTGGACAACCCCGACTATCACGGGCGTGACCGCCTCTGACCTCAATTATGTGTTCGCCTACAAAGACCGGCTGTTCTTCCTCGATGGCACATCTGACGTGTGGTTCCTCGACCCGGATTCGATCCAAGGGACGGCGCAAAAGATCGCTCTAGGCGGCTATCTTAAACTCGGTGGCACGATCATCGCTGGTGCCGCCATGATGGTCGATTCCGGTTACGGGCCGGATGATTATGTGGTTTTCATCTCGTCGGAAGGCGAGGTTGTGACCTACATCGGCACCGACCCGGCAGACGCGAATGCGTGGTCGCTCAAGGGCATTTTCCGCATCCCCCGGCCGATTGGCATCCGCTGCGTGTTGCAGCTCGGGTCAGATATCGCGGTGCTGTGCTCCGATGGCGTGGTGTCGCTTACCCGCGCCTTCCAGCTTGATCTGGCGGCGCAGGAACGGGGTTCGTTCTCGTCCAATATCCGTGAGGCGTTTTCGGAGCAGTATGCCCTCACGGGGTCTCTCCGAGGCTGGCAGCTCATTTCGTGGCCGGCGGCTCACATGGCGGTTGTGAACGTCCCGATCACGCTAGATGTCACATCTGAACAGTACGTGATGAACGTCCTTACGGGCGCTTGGGCGCGCTACACGAACATGAACGCTTCCAGCTTCGCGCTGGCGCAGAACACGCTCTATTACGGTTCGACCGATGGTCGGGTCGTGATTTTCGAGCGTGGCAATAGTGACCTCGGCCAGAATATCAACGGCCTAGCCATCCCTGCCTTCTCCTACATGAAGGCTCCTGGCAATCTGAAGCACGTGAAATACTATCAGAGCTTTTTCCGGGGCTCAGGCGGCTACGCGGTTGGCATGAATATTGCCGTAGACTTCAACCTTTCCGACCTAGCGGCTGAAAACCAGTCGCCCACGCTCACCAACCAATCCCTTTGGGATACTGCCATTTGGGATTCCGCAGTCTGGTCGCAGCAGCCGGACGTGTTTGTGTCATGGCTGGGCGTGTCTGGCGTCGGCTATTACCTTGCCCCGGTCATCCTCGCCACGTCGGTTGACGATGGCACCGGAGCGAGCACCGACTGCCGGTTCCTGTCCCTGAATATGCTCTACGAGGAGTCGGGCGCGACGCTGGGATGAGGCTTGTTCTGGATCGGCGCGAGGAAGTCGCGGCATGGGTGGCGGCACATCTCGGCATCGCTCATTTCGATGAGCCATATCAGGCCATTGGTTTTGAACGCTCCGGACAACTCGTTGGCGGCCATGTCTATGAGGGCATGACCGAGCACGACATTCGCATCCACATCGCCGGCAGCGGCGCCGTGGCGCGGGGTTCGTGCCGTGTCTTCTGGGATTATGCCTTCAACCAACTGAAGCGCAAGCGAGTGACGGCCATCATCCGCTCTCGGAATGACCGCATGCGCTCCATTGTTGAGCGTCTTGGGTTTCAACGCGAAGGCGAATGCCGCCTTTACTTCGGCGACGATAACGCCGTGATTTATGGGCTTTTGGCAGATGAGGCCAGCCCGTGGATGAGGACTTGACACATGGGCAAATCTTCTGGAAAAGCTCCCCCGCCGCCGGACCCGAAGCAGACCGCCGCCGCGCAGACCGGAACGAACATCGGCACGGCTATCGCGCAGCAGGCCCTCAATTCCACCAATCAGGTCACGCCTTACGGCTCGTTGACCTATCAGGTGACGGGCTCCACGACCTACAAAGACCCGTACACGGGCAAGACCTACGAAATTCCGAAGTACACCGCGACCACGGCCCTGTCCCCCGAACAGCAGGCGCTGTATAATCAGCAGGTTGGGCTCCGTGGCGACCTGAACACCTCTGCGCAAGGCATCCTCGATAGCGGGCGGTTCAATTCGCCGGTCGATCTTTCCCGCGCGGCGCTGGACCCGTACATTCAGGACAACTACCTCGACGATTTCAACAAGCAGTGGGATGCGAACCGCTCATCCCTTGAAACGCAGCTGGCGAACAAGGGGCTGAAGCTGGGCTCCGCTGCCTATGACAAGGCAATCCAGGACTTCCAGACCTCGCGCGGGAATGCCTACGACAACTTCCTGGGCGCGATGTACTCCAATGCGCAGAACGCGCTTTTGGCCGAGCGTGGGCAGGCTCTTAACGAGCTTTCCACCTTCCTGACCGGAGGCCAGCAGGCCAATCCCTCATTCCAGAACACGCCTCAGAGCGGCATCAACAGCACCGATGTCGCCGGCCTCATCAACCAGCAATATCAGGCACAGCTTAACCAGTACAATCAGGAGCAGGCCAACAAGAATTCGCTTCTTGGTGGCCTTTTCGATCTCGGCGGCTCACTCCTGACAGGCGGCTGGATGCTGTCGGATCGTCGCGCGAAGGAGGATATTCAGAAGGTCGGCGAAATCGAGTTCGGCAGCGAGGATGCCAACGGCGTCGAACGCGAGACTGAACTGCCATTCTACTCCTTCAAGTACAAACCGAAAACCGGACTTGGCGGGGGGCTTATGCAGCTCGGCGTCATGGCGCAGGACGTGGAAAAGGTCATGCCGGAAGCAGTCGGCAAGACCAAAGGCGGCATGAAGGCCGTGAACTATGCCAAAATTGCAGAGGCCATGAACAATGGATAATAGCATGATGAATGGCCTTGGCCGTCTGGCGATGGGCAATGCCGGCGGTATCCCCGCCACTCGCCCTCAGCAGCCTCCCACCGATCCTCGCGAAGGCATCGCCCGCGCTTTGATGGAGCAGCGGATGATGGGCTCAGACGGCCCCGGTGGCGGCGGCTCCTTGCCGGGCGTGGCCAACAACCCGGACACGTGGATCGACAACGCCGCGAACATGGCCGCCGCCGGACTGAACGGGTTCATGAATAACAAGCGCCGTGGCGACATGTACAACCAGGATCAGGCGCGGATTGCCATGCTGGGCAGCGATGCCGGAATGGGCATGGGCGCGCCGAGGAAATTCTTCGATCTCTCCGGCCTTTTCGGCAGCTAAGGGGTAACCCATGGCCTTTCTCATTCCCCCCGGCATGACAGACCCGGTAACCCCGCAAACTGTGCAGCGCCGCCGGCAGCTTGCGGAGGCCATGCTGGCGAACAACACCAGCGGCCCCGTGCGCCATTGGACGGAAGGTGCGGCGCGACTGGCAAAGGCCCTTATTGGGGGCGCGGGCCTGCGTCAGGCGGACGAATTGGAGACCAAGGGGCGGAAGGAAGCGCAGGACTCCATTTCGCAGTTGACGCAGGCACTCATGGGTGAGGAGCGCGCGCAGCCGTCTCAGAGCGGAAACCCCTCTTATCGCGACGCCATCTCCTCGATTGAAAGCGGCGGTCGCTATGACGCCGTAGGGCCGACGAATCCTAAACTCGGTCGTGCGTTGGGCAAATATCAGGTGATGGAAGCCAATGTCGGCCCGTGGTCGCGCGAAGCGCTTGGGCGCGAGGTGTCGGCGGACGAGTTCCTGAGTTCCCCCGAAATTCAGGACAAGGTGTTTGACCATCGGTTTGGGCAGTATGTGAGCCAGTACGGGCCGGAGAAGGCTGCACAAGCATGGTTCGCTGGCCCTGGCGGCATCGGAACCAATCGTCAGGATTCGCTCGGCACGAGCGTTCCAGAATACTCGCGGAAGTTCATGGCCGCAATGGGCGGCGGCGATCAGCCGGCTATGCCGGAAGGCGCCACGCCGACCTCTGGGCAGCAGCAGCCCCAAGGCGGTTCGCGGCTTCAGCAACTTTTTGCAGCGGCTCAGAACCCTTGGCTTGACGAAGGGCAGCGCGCGCTTGTCAACACCCTGATCCAGAACGAACTCAAATCGTCCAATCAGGGGCTGGAGAATATCGACCTTGGCGACCGCATCGGGTTCTTTGACCGGCAGGGCAATCTCGTCCGCTCGGTTCCGAAGGCTGGACAGCAGAAGGCCGCGACCTATGGCGTGATCGGCAAGGATCAGTACGGCACGGAACAGTATGGGTGGATTGACCCTATCACCCGGACTGTCACCCCGGCGCCGTCTGGATCTGGCCAAGAGGCTGGCGCGGCGCCTGTAGACGCACAGCCCCTAGCTCCGCCGCCTCAAGCCCCCGCTCCCGCTCAGGAGGGCGCTCAGCAGCCTCCTATGGCCGCGCCTATCCAGATTCCTCCGGCGCCGCCGGGTGTCAATCCGAAAATCTGGCGCGACGAACAAACCAAGCGCTTGGCCGAAGGCGCGGGCGATAACCCGAAGCTGACCGAGCAGCAGAGCAAAGACGTGGTTTACCTGCGCCGTGGCGTGGAAGCGCTGCGCAATCTGAACGCCGTGGATGAGCAGTTGGCCAGCGGGATGCAGTCTACTCTTGGCGGCCTGCCTCTTGTCGGCAATTACCTCACCTCAAAGGACTTCCAGTCTGCGCAACAAGCCGGGCGGGAATTTCTCGCTTCCGTGCTCCGCAAGGACACGGGTGCCGCCGTCACCGATGGCGAAATGGACACGTACGGGAAGATCTACCTTCCCCAGCCCGGCGATGATCCCGCAACCATCCAGCAGAAGAGCGCCGCGCGCCAGCGCGCGCTTGATGCCATCTATGGTGGCCTCGGCACAGCCCGCACGTTGTTCCCCGATTATGGCCCCGTTGAAGACCGCGCAGCAGGCGCCGACGATCCGGGCCCAGCGCCTGAGGGCGTCGACGCTCAATCGTGGAAGTACATGACCCCCCAGGAGCGCTCTCTATGGAAATGACCGTCGAGCAGCAGCGCGCCATGGCGCTAGCTAACGCTAGGCGCCGCGCCGAAGAGGCGGGCGGTGGGGAGCGCGATAGCCTGCTGGGTAAAGTGGATTCCGCAGTGCGTGGCGCCGCTGATGTGCTTTCCTTCGGTCTTGCGGATGAGGCGGCCGCTGGCGCGGACGCGCTTCTCAACCCTCTTTTGGGGACGGGTCAGCAAGGCGAAACCATCTCCGACCGCTACGCAAAAAATCTGGCGTCGCAGCGCGCCACGGATCGGGCCGACGCGGAAGAGCGCGGGGGCTATCGTCTTGCCGGGCAACTGGCTGGGGGCATCACGGGAGGCGCCGGGCTCGCCAAGGCCGGCCTGTCTCCCGCCGCCGGGGCTATCCAGAGAGGCGCGGGTCTCGGGCGCGTTGCCGTCACTTCGGCCGGCGAAGGCGCCGTTCTCGGTGGCGCGCAGGGCTTTGGCTCGGGAGAAGGGGGTATCGGCAATCGTCTTTCCAGCGCGGCCGGTGGCGCAGCGCTTGGTGGGGCCGTTGGCGGCTCGGTTCCTCTCGCCGTTTCAGGAATCAGCGCGGCGACAAAGCCGATAGTCGCGCCGATTGCGTCGCGAATTATGCCTGATCGCTATGCCGGTCGCGCTCTGGCGGAGGCGGGGCGCCGTGCTGGAATGATGCCTGGCGATGTGGCGCGGGACTTGGAGGCAGCTCGTGCCGCCGGTCAGGACGTGTTCACTGTTGCGGATGCCCTCGGCAACTCAGGTCAACGCATGCTTTCGACCGCCGCTCGAAACCCTCATGATGAGCGTCAGGCGCTAGCCGAATTTCTTCAGTCTCGACAGGCTGGACAGGGGCGCCGCGTTACCGGCGCGCTGGCGGATGCTTTCGAGGCTCCCGACACCGCAGCGCAGCGCGCGGCCACTCTCACGGCGGCCCGCGACACGGCGGCTGATGCTGGCTATTCCGCCGCCCGCAGCGCTGCGGGAACAGTCGACATCACTCCGGCCATCGCCAAGATAGACGAAGTGTTGGCGCCTGGTGCGACGGGGGTTCTTTCGCCTCGTTCCAACATCGCAGACGACAGCGTTGAGGCCGTTCTGAATCGGGTTCGGCGTGCGCTCACTGACGACAAATCGAATCTATCCGATTTCAACGCCATCCTGCGCGCAAAGATGGATGTTGATGACATGATCGGGCGCGCTACTCGCGCCGGGGCGGGCAACCAAGCGCGGCTGTTGACCGGAGTGAAGCAGGAAATCGATAGGGCTCTTGAAGCCGCATCGGCTCCCTATGCCTCTGCCCGCAACGCTTTCCGAGAGGGCTCCCGCGAAATAGAGGCCGTTGACACCGGGCGACAGGCCGCGATGCGGGGTCGTCCCGCCGACACCATTCCAGCCTTTCAGGCCATGACGCCGGGCCAGCAGGCCGCATTCCGGGCCGGATACGCTGATCCCTTGATTGAGGCGGCGCAAAGCGCGGCGGCGGGGACGAACAAAGCGCGACCACTCATCAGCGACGCCACGGCGGCGGAATTTCCTGCTTTCGCGGCGCCGGGCCAAGCCGATCTTCTCGGGCAACGTCTCGCGCGTGAAGCGCGGATGTTTGAAACGGGTCAGGCCGCTTTGGGGGGCTCGCGCACGGCCGACAACCTTGCTGACGCCGCCGACATGGCTCAATTCGACCCAAGCGTTGTATCTAAGTTGGCGCGCGGGAATATCGTTGGCGCGCTAATGTCTGCGGCCTCAAGCGTAGGGAACAATGCCAAGGGCATGAACCCCCGTGTTCTGGAGCGTCTGACGCGCGCGCTGATGGAAACCGACCCGGTAGCGGCCCGCGCTGCCATGGAGGCAGCGGCAAAGCGCGCGACATCGGATAATCAGCGCAGGGCGATCATTAACTCAATGCTGTCAGCGACCGGGACCGCTGGAGCCGGGCGTTTGCCGGCGCCATGACTCGGGAACCTTGTTACCGGTCATCTCTATAGCCCAACACGACAACACAATCCCGCTCAGTACCCCTAGGGCTACCCACTTCCACGGGACAGGACCGTGATACGCGAAGAACCCAGCCCAAATTAGGGGCAGCGCTACCATCCAAAAAGTCCATATATTCCAAATGGATCGGTCGCGTTTGTTCTCGTCTGGATCGTGTTCGATCAATTTCATGCGGCTGTCTGCGGCCTCATTTCCAAATGCCCCGTAAAGGGCGGCGGACCAAACCAAAATCATACCCGAACCAGAAGCCTCGCGAAAGCGGGGCTTTTTTCATGGAGTAGCCTATGCCGCGAAGTTCAGGAGGCGTGTGCACGCCGCCCGCTGGCACAAGTGCCATTTCAGGCACCACGATTGAAGCGGACCCGTACAACAATCGCGGGAGCGACATCTATTCGATCCTGACGGACAGCCTGTCGCGCTCTGGCAAGGGCGGCATGACCGCCGATCTCGCCATGGGAACGAACAAAATCACGGGCCTGGGAACGGCAACCGACCCGACTGACGGCACCAATAAGACCTATGTAGATACGGCCCTAAGCGCGCTACAGACGACGCTTGACGCGCTTATGCCGCCTATCGGGACCGTGATTGACTTCGCGGGCACGGAGAGCCCCAATTCCAACTGGCTGCTTTGCTACGGTCAAGCCGTCAGCCGCACGACATACGCCACCCTCTTCGCGCTCCTTGGGACAGCCTGGGGCGCGGGTGACGGCTCAACCACGTTCAACCTTCCCGATTATCGAGGCCGTCTCGGCATCGGCAAGGATAACATGGGTGGGACGGCGGCCAATCGGATCACTACGGCCGGGTCCGGAGTCGATGGCTTGACCCTAGGTGCAAGCGGCGGCGCTCAGAACGTTGCGCTCACCATAGCGCAGCTGCCCAGCCATGACCATGGCGGCTTCACGTCATGGCTGGGCGATCATACGCACGGCTATGTCCGCCCCAACCCGACAATCTTTTTCGGTGGCGGCGGCGGTCAGAATGTGCCTGTCGGCGCAAATTCTACCACTGACCCCGGCGGGTCCCACAACCACACCATTACGGCGCAAGGCAGCGGTTGGGCGCACAACAACGTGCAGCCCGGCGTCGTCGTCAACAAGCTCATCCGCGTCCTCTAGGAGGCCAATATGCAGAGTTCCTTTTTCGCCCCCGGCGCGACGGCTCCCGTGTCAGTCTCTGGGACCTCGGCGCGAGTTGCTATCCCGAGTGGGGGCACGCAGCTTTCGGTGCTCCACAATTTAGCGAGCTTCGTTTTCATGAAGTTTGGCGATAGTTCGGTTACTGCCTCAACGACGGATACCCCGGTAGAGCCGGGCATTTCCCGAGGATTCACCAAGCCGGGCGGTGTCACGCATGTTGCGTTTATCACGTCAAGCGCGACGGGAACTGTATATGTGACCGCTGGCGAGGGGTACTGATATGGGCTTGGCGCGAAGTCGCGGACGGTCCATGCGCGATGGCGGTGTGCGTCATCCCGATGTCGATATGTGGATGGCGACCATGGGTGCGCCGGGCGCAGCGGCGCTGCTGGATTTCGCGGGACAAGAATACGGCTTCCGCTCGGCCGCCGGCGTGCCGCGCTGGGGCTCGATTGCGGCGGATATGGTCTTTTCCCGCGCGTCGGCGGCGGGGCGATGGCCGTCTGCGGGTGAGTACGAGATGGTTGGCAGTGGCGTCCTGCGCTACGACCACGATCCGGTCAGCCGTGCGCCGCTAGGTGTGCGAATCGAGGGGGCGGCGACCAATCTCGTCGTCAACTCCACCGTGCTTACAACATCTCGCATGCTGTCGGTGACGGCACAGACGTACACGCTTGCAATGGAGGGCGCCGGGTCTATTGCCCTCTCCGGCGCCTATACCGGGTCTCTTTCCGGCGGTGCGACGCGGCAAAGCTTGACTTTCGCGCCCTCGGCCGGGTCACTCACCCTCACGCCGACAGGTGAGGTGCTACGGGTCCAGCTTGAGGCTGGTACTGTCCCATCCTCTTACATCGTCACGGGAGCAAGCGCCGTCACACGCGCCGCCGAGCGGCTTTACCTAGATTTGCCTTTTGACCCGGCGAGCGAGGGCGTCACTATCCTTTGGGATGGTGTGTTGCCGGCGTCTCCTGCAAGCATTCCCGTTGCTTTTGGGCTGACTAATCCTTCTGGCGTCGCAGATCGCTTGATGCTTTATGCGGCTGGTTCGACCGGGTTCGGCGCTGTCGGCACCTATGTGCACTCGGCCGGCTATGACGCCTATTTCGCACCTCCTCCGACGTGGCGCACGTTCACTGCTGGAGCGCGTCGCCGTGTCGTCGTGCGGTTGACGCCTACAGCCCTTTCGTTGTCGCAGAATGGCGATGCCGTGACATCGGCAGCGCTTGTCACACCAACTCCAACCGGCTTGACGCGATGTTATATTGGCGGTGTGTATGGCGGCAACCAGTGGAACAGCACCATCAGCCGTGTCGCGGCGTGGCGGGGC
>Ga0255142_1000477_pt1 | contig 12531 bp, 9 predicted proteins | sample Atl_Cont_RepB_0h_FD_183181 | JGI IMG/M metagenome (GOLD analysis project Ga0255142, IMG submission 183181) | Freshwater microbial communities from Altamaha River, Georgia, United States - Atl_Cont_RepB_0h | ecosystem: Environmental > Aquatic > Freshwater > River | place: USA: Georgia | collected... | reverse complement strand
AGAGTAACTTCTCGCAAGTCGCGATTTCCAGAGATTGCAAGCGATACTACCGGTGCCGCGCTAATATCAAATCGGTCAATAATTGGGGTGTCAGTGCCTGTGGGAAGTTGTTTAATAACCGACCGTACCTTGGCTTCAACTTCCTCAGCCGCCATTTGCCCGTTTTTTTCAACCCTGAATTGGATTACCACCTGAGATATTCCTTCTTTGGTGGTGGAGCGAAGTTCGTCAATCCCAGATACGGTATTTACCGTTTCCTCGATAACCTTGGTAATGCTTGTTTCCATTTCCTCGACGCTGGTTCCCCGTGAGGTAGTGGTCACAATAACCACAGGAATGTCGACATCTGGAAACAGGTCAACCCCAAGGCGAAAATAGGAAAATAACCCGAGAACAATGGGGGCTGCCACCATCATGGCGGTAAAAACTGGCTTTCGAATGCATAAATCCCAGATTGCCATTGGTAACTATGACTCTTGGTTTGGCTATTTGTTTGCTGTTTTTTCTGGCCGGATCTGAACCAGGGAACCATCGTGAAGATTATTTTGGCCAGAAATAATGATTTGATCTTCAGATCCTAAAGTGCTTTCAACTTCAATCAAATTGCTTTTCAACCCATTTAGATCCATGGTGATCCGTTGGATAATATTAACATCGACTTGCTGTGCGATATTGTCATGTATCCTAAATACTTTGTTAATTCCTGCAAATTGAATTATTGCTTCCTCTGGCACAAGCAGTGCGGATGGTTTTTCTGCTATTTCTATTTTTGCTTTCCCAAAGAAACCTGGCCTTAATTCGCGATTAGGGTTGGGAACACCGATTTCAACTTGAAATGTTCTGGTTAATGGGTCAATAGCAGGGGAAATTCGCTTTACGGTTCCTTCAAATACCCGATCCGGAAATGCTTCCACTTCTATTTTTACATTCTGGTTGTTTTTTATCAGGGAGAAATCCTTTTCCGGCAGCGCAACATGAAGTTTCAAAATTCTGTCAATTACCAGCTTAAACAAGGGTTCCTGAGGTGTTAATTTTGCCATTTCCCCCGCGGAAATTCCCCTGGAAAAAACAACAAATGGTATGGGGTTGGAGGAAGATAATAGAGAAGTAAAATCTTTTCCGCCTGGATTGTCAATTATTGGCGTTAATATTTTACAATCCCGTAGCTTTTGCATGGACGTTTCAAGCAATGCCTGTTTGAGATGGATCGTTGCCAGAGATGTTTGCGCGTCAAGAATCGCAGTATCAAGGTTGGCACGGGCAACCCGCGCTTCCGTTTCTGTTTGGTCACGATCTTCCATGGATGAAGCGGTGCCTAGCCTTCGAAATCTTTCTTGTTTTGCAACGCTGTTTTTTTCAAGGATTTCAGCTTTAGCCACAGTTGGTAACTTTCGGAGATCAAAATTGCTTTGTGGTAAAGATGTCAAACCAAGCCTTGAAAGTTCCAATTCGAGTGATTTTTTTGTTTCTGAAACATTTAGCAGACTGTCTGTTTCATCAATTTGAAGCAAAGGCTCACCGGGAAGAACTTCATCTCCAATGTCATGGAATAACTTTTGAACCCTGCCTTCAGCTTTTGGAAGGATACTAATAGTTTCTAATCCTTTGAACGAACCTGTGGTGGTTAGGATTTTTCTCGTGTTTTTTTGTAAGACCTTTGATGTTGTAACCCAAACTGATTCTTCTGCTTTTTTAGCCTTTTCGGTTGAGGTTTTTTTCCACACCAAATCCGGTTTGTAAATGATCACGAGAATAAAAAGCAGAAAACACCATATGATTGGTGTTATGAAAAAATTGAAAAGCTTTCCGCTATATGCCATGAAGTCCCCGTTGATCCGATTGGGATAATAAGTTTTTATCAGCTAATATTTGATTTATCAATTGGTCTCAAGAATCGCAGTATCAGACTTATTAAAAACAGGGATATTACCCCAAATGTACTTAAAAAAAATAAAATCAGTGGCTCAAAAAAATAGATTTGAGTTAGTTTCGTAAGATAGGGCCATGCATAAAAGCAAACGATGGATGATATGGCCAGGGAAGGCCCGAAGGGAAAAGCCTGTTCACCCTTGAAAAAAAGTTGCAGTAATCCAAAGAAAAAAGCAGGTAAAACGGATAGAAAAAATGCAACGACTACAAGCTGCCATCCCCAGAAAGCCCCAACCATCATCATTAAGTCTGCATCCCCCAGGCCCATACCTTCCATTCCACGTCCCAAACCAAAAGTGAAACGTACAATTCTCACCAGAAAAGTTCCTGCCAAAGCTCCGATAATTCCCTGTAATAACCCTTTTAGCCAAGGCTGGTCCGGAAAATTATCCATTGGAAACCATGGTGGCCAGGGAGTTGCCCCTCTTGGAAGCAGTGGGTTTAATGGCCAATCCTTGGTTCTAGAAAAATCATCTAGAAAATTTGAAATATTTTCCGGAAAAGGCCATGGTTGAAGAGTTGAAAAAACCAAACCCCAAATAGTGCCAGTTATCGTTATTCCTAATGGTATTTCCATGCAATCGATGTCAGTTAAGGAGGCGGTAATTAATAATGAAATTACAACTGATTGCGAAATGAACATGACCCAAATTTGCCAGGGAATTACTCCATGCGATATTTGCCATTTTTGATTTTGAACAAAATCAAAGTCCAGCAGGTTGCCCAAAGTATTCAGATAAAAAACACCAGAAAATATCAAGCCCATGGCAAGTTCCACAAGCATGTAACGGATTGAATAGGAGGAATTGCATTTGCGACATTTCCCGCCCAATATCAAATATCCAAGGATGGGTATATTGTCCTTCCAATGGATGGGTTGAATGCAAGAACCACAATGAGAACCCGGCCAGAAAACACTTTTTTCCAAGGGAAGTCTGTAAATGCATACATTCATGAAGCTGCCAACACTTGCGCCCATGCAAAAAACAAGTATCATCCAAACGATTATCGGAACGGTCATGGTGCAAGCAGCTTTCTATAGATATTGGCAGCTATCATCTCCGCTAATTCATGAGGTTTCTTGCCATCAGTTTCAATGATTAAATGTGCGGTAATTTCATAAAGTGGCTCACGCTTTTCCAATATGGTTTTAATTTCAGCTTTTAGGGACTCTTTTGAGCCTGGTTCATTTTGATTGGTTAGGGCAGGTCGGTTTACTCCCCTATTTTGGTCAGTCCATAGCCTTTCAAGTAAAAGATTTTCCGAAGTTTTCAGCCATACACAGAAACCGTTTCGTTTCAGCAATTCCCGATTTGATTCAGCCAAGATAACTCCACCACCTGTCGCCACCACTTTTGGTGGTAGATTAGATATTTCTTTTAAAATCGAAGATTCCATTTCCCTGAATTTAGTTTCGCCTTCAGATTGAAAGATATCAGGTATTTTTCTTTGAAATTTTGTTTCTAAATAAGGATCCGAATCCACAAAATCCATTTCTAATAGTTTGCTCAATTGAGCGCCAACCGCTGATTTTCCACTCCCCCGTGGGCCTATCAAGAACAAATGTTTTGAAAAAGTTGTCAGGCCCACAATTATTTATCCCTTAATGCCGATAAAGCTGTTTCCCGAATTATATCCAAAGGGGCGTTCAAACCAGTAAAAAAGTAAAACTGCGCAGCAGCCTGATGGACAAACATTTCGATACCTGGAATGGTTTTTGCACTTGCTTTTTTTGCATCCAATAAAAATTTGGTTTCAAGCGGATTGTAAACGGTGTCAAACGCAATATGTTCCGGTGTAAAACGCTTTTCGTTCCAGGCAGATTCATTCGGGTTTGGGTGCATACCAAGAGAAGTACATTGAAGTAGAATGCCTTTTGAAAACTGATGGCGATCTTCCCAAGGAATTATTTTCAACGACATTTCCCTTGCGAGAGCCTCCGACCTTTCATGAGATCGATTTGTGACGAATACATCACAGCCCGCTTCTTTGAGGGCATAGGCACCTGCTCTTCCCGCGCCTCCTGCACCCAGGATTAATACAGGAATATTTGATAAGTCATTTCCCAGTTGATGCTTTAATGCGGAAACTATAGCAAGAGCATCTGTGTTTTCTGCATGGTAGCCGTTTTGCGAGTGAATTAGGGTGTTGGCCGCACCAATTCTTTCAACCATGTTGGATTTTATGGAGGAACGCGCCGCCGATTCTTCTTTGTGGGGAATAGTGACGCTTAAACCTTCCAACCGGATATTTGGTATTTGATCAAGAAAATCTTTGTATTCGGATTTGCTGACGTGAAAAGGTAGATAAATACCATCAAACCTTGCATGGCGAAAGGCTATGTTATGGATATCAGGACTGATGCTTTGAGATATCGGATCTCCAACCACACCATATATTTTTGTCTTTTCGGAGAGAGTTTTTAGGGAATAAAGTCTATTAATCTTATTTAGTGTCGGAATTCCCGGTGCATTTGGCTGATTCAATGAATGTGTCGCGTACATCCATGGGGCGCCTTCTTGTAAAGAAAGAATCCTGCTTGGAAAGCCTTTGGTGCCCATACCAAAAAGAATTTTTTTAGGGCCGTTTAATTTGTAGAGTTTAAAGAGGTTAAGCCAATCTTGAAATGTATTTGATTTACAAGCAATTTTGATCATATCGGGATTTAAATCCCGGAACCTTTGGAATAAATCTTCTAAGTTGCCCGGTGTTTCATTGAAATTGTGATATGAAAGCAAATGAATTGTTTTAGCTGATTTACTGATTTTATTGAAAACATCTTCTTCAATATCAACCGCGGCAGCACCAAGATCACAGGCTTGTTGAAGTAGATCAATACGATGATCTTCAGGACCACTCCATTCGCCGCCATCTTTTTTTCTTCGTATGGTTACAAGACACGGTATATGGCATGATTCAAGAATGGTTTTCAAGTTATAGTCAGACTTTAGAAAATCGATTCTCAATTCAACAAGATCCGCCCCGGCATTACTCGCAGATTTAATCTGATCAACCAATGAACTCTGATCATTTTCTGAAATCACCGCGCAAATTCCATTTTTAATATCAGTAACTTTTATTGCGGGAGTCATTTTTATTCATGTTCCTGAAAAATTTATGATTTAAAGCTCATATTCGCGATTTATAAATCCTTCTACCTTCCTAAGAATGATAAGATATCATGCATCTAAAGTGAACTACGCCTTGATTGAATTTTATGAGCATATACGACAGAAATTATTATCAGGAAGAGGAAGGTTTCTCCTTCCATGGATTCAGCAAGGGTTTTAATGCCTGTAAATGGATCATTGGAATTTGTGTTGCTCTATTCGTTCTTCAAATATTATTTCGTAATGGAGTAGGTAAAACAGAAAGAAGTTTGACTGATTATTTAATTCTTGAGCCCCAACTGATTCTCCAGGGAGAAGTTTGGCGGTTAATTTCTTATGGTTTTATTCATAGCGTATCGGAACCATTCCACATTATTTTTAACATGTTAATGTTGTGGTGGTTTGGAAGGGAAATCGAAGAATGTCTTCAACCGATTGAGTTTTTAACCTTTTATCTGGTAAGTATTGTTTTTGGTGGATTGATTTTTGTTGGATGTTCTTTTCTGGGATTGCATGGAAGAGGAGCAGTTTGCCTGGGGGCCTCTGGTGGCGTAACCGCTGTAATGGTGTTGTATGCGTGCTGGTTTCCCAGACGCACAGTTTTATTTATGTTTGTGATTCCAATGCAAGTTTGGTTGCTGACAATCATTCTTATTGCTGTTGATGCATTGAATTTGTTTTCCGGTTCCCAAAAAAATATCGCCGGGGAAGTTCATCTCGCCGGAGCAGCATTTGGCTTGGCTTATTATAAATTCTCCTGGACTTTATCATCTTTTAACCCTTTGAAACTTTGGAAGCAATGGACTGGTCCGAGGTTAAAAATTTACAAACCTTCAGGAGACACTCGCAACCAGGTTTTGGAATCTGGAATTAACTTTGAATTTAATGAAAACGAAAAGTTGGATGAAATATTAAAAAAGATTTCGGTGTTTGGAAAAGAAAGCCTAACTGCTCAGGAAAATGAGTTTCTGATCCGAACAAGCCAGGCCATGAGAAAAAAAAGAACCTAGGGGAGCTAAGATGCCTTTGTATGAATTTGCATGCAAATCTTGCCAAAATGAATTTGAGATTCTTGTTTTCCCTGGTGAAATTGCCAAGTGCCCTTCTTGTGAAGGTAAAAAACTGCAAAAGAAATGGTCTTTGCCTGGTAGTATAAAAGTGGAAAATGGGAGCCTTTGTGATATTTCCGGGCCTCCTTGCAACCCAAAGTGTTGCAAAATTCCTCAAAGCTAACGATAATATATTTATTAATAATTCTGTTCCTCTCCCGATGAGTCTATTTAGACTTCACAGGGGGAGATTCTGATGATTGTCAAAAAGGCGAAAGATTTAAGTTTGCCTTCAAAGATACCTAGCAGCGAAATTCACGATGCATTGCTTTTAACCTTGGAAGAAGCAAGTACTCTTGTTTCCGATTCCAGGGAACCAAGGGAAACTCTGGATAATATTGTCGACCTAATTGCTCGTCGTTTTCAAACGGATGTTTGCTCGGTTTATTTTTATGAACCAGGTAACTCGGAATTAATCCTTGGGGCTACTGTTGGTTTAAAGGCCGAAAGTGTAGGGTTGGTCAGGCTTTCCATTACAGAAGGATTAGTAGGCTTGGTGGCACAATCCTTTAAACCTGTGATGGTTGAAGATGCGTTCTCTCATCCTAGGTTTAAATATTTCCCAGAGGCTGGCGAAGACCCTTTTCATTCTTTTTTGGGTGTTCCTCTGGTCAAAGCTGGGGCTTTAATCGGTGTTTTAGTTCTGCAGACCAAAGAAAACAGGTCCTTTTCGATAAATGAAACAAGAACTTTGGTGGCAGTAGCTGGACAAATTTCAACGATTGCGTTGGATGCCAAAATATTGCTTGAATTGGCAAAGGAAACTCAGGGTAAATCCGCCCCCTCGTTAAATGACACTATCTTGGAAAATAAAACCCTTGGCGCGGTAGTTTTAAGCCCTGGAATTGGTTTGGGCAGAACGTTTGCCCTTGATGATTTGGATCAATGGAGAAATAACAAAAGTGCTGCTCCTGGAGGCGAGGAAGAAGAAAAGTCTCGCCTTTTAATGGCTATGGACCAGGCCAGACTTGAAATGGCTGGCATGAGCAAAAGGATTGCCCAGCTTCTTGGACAGGATCATGGTGCTATTTTGGATGCACAACTTATGATCCTAAGGGATAGAACCATAGAAAAAGACCTATTTCTAAAGCTGAAGGAGGGCCTTAGCGCAGAAAATGCGGTTGTTGCGACTTTGGATAAGTATCTTGAGGCCTTTCAGAAAATCAAAACACCATTTTTTCAAGAACGAAGCTTTGATCTTAAAGATGTTTTTTTAAGGATAATGTGGAACCTCAAGCCGGTAAAAAACACCAACAGACACGGCGACAGGGTGGTTTTGGTTTGCAAGGAAGCGTCCGTGATGGAGCTTTTTGCGGTTAGCCCGGAAAAGCTTGCAGGGGTAATTGTTGAAAAAGGCGGTCCAGAATGTCACGCTGCGATTCTAGCCCGAGCGCTCTCAATTCCCATGGTGCAAATTCCAACCGGTTTTGATGCTTTGTTGACTCCGGGGCAGACCGTTTTGGTTGCCGGGCCAAATTCCAATGTTCTTATTAACCCCACAGATGAAACGATTGCTGAAGTAACCAAAATTGTTGCAGAGGATGTAGTTGAATTCGCAGCCCCTGTTGCCTGTGATATCCCGCCTAGGGTATTGGTTAATATCAACCTTCTTTGGGAAGTACCCTCCGCCATCAATCTAGGTGTTGCGGGAGTTGGCTTGTTTAGAAGCGAGTTTATGCTCTTGGCTAGGAGAACCGTTCCAACAGAAGAAGAACAAGTTGAGGTCTATAGCAAGCTTTTGAAAAGTATGAACGGCAAAAACACGACCATTCGAACATTTGATTTGCGGCCTGATAAGGTCGCTTCATTTTCGGATGTTGGAGGGACTGCTTCACGTGCTTACGATTGGAGAAGGGTCTTGGAGTCGGCTCCTTTGCAAAAGTTATTCATGGAGCAACTCAGGGCAATTATGCGAGCCGGGGTGGATGGAAACCCGAAAATATTGATTCCGCTAGTCGCATCCACCGAAGTTATGGATTTAGTGCTAAAAATGTATCAAGAGGCTAGGGAGTCCCTGGTTCAAGAAAAAATAGATTTTATTCAGAATATACCTTTAGGGCTAATGATTGAAACCGCTGCGGCGATACCCATGATCCCTTTCTGGTCTGAGAGTGTTGATTTTCTGGCACTTGGTACCAATGACTTGTTCGCTTCCGTTGTAGGTATTGACCGAAATGAGGAAAACCAGAACGTGTTGAATGACCACCTGCATCCTGGTTTTTTAAGGTTGGTGCAGTCTGCGATCCATTACGCACATGAAGCTGGAAAAACTATGACAGTTTGCGGCGAATTTGCTTCAGAGCCACTGGGTGCTCTATTTCTTGCATCCATGGGTATTGATACCATCAGTGTTTCTGTTCAGAAATATAAGCCAATATGCAATATTTTAAACAAAGTGAATCGTGAGGAGCTTTTGAAATTCTCTAACAGTTTTATTGCAATGAAAAAGGGTGATGATGTGCGAGGGAATCTTGAGAGAATTTTAAAAAGTAGATAATTGAATGCTTAAGTCGGTATCCAAGTTCATTAAAAAGTGCCGAAGAGAGGACTCGAACCTCCACTCCCTAACGGGAACTAGCTCCTGAAGCTAGCGCGTCTGCCAGTTCCGCCACTTCGGCATGATTACAATCCTAAGCGAACTGAAAGAACCGTCAAGGTTCTGGTGTGAAAAAAACATAAATATCATGAAGTTTAACGTCTTAAAGTACCGAAACTTCACCAGATGACTCGGTTTGGTGCTTTTTAGGAACAAAACAAGGGTAACGGCAAGTTTTCCAGAAATCTCCCAGCCAAGCGGATAAGTCTTCACCTTTGAACGTTTTGAAAGATGTATTGTTGTGATCTGTAGGCCAAATTTCCTCTTCCGCAAACAAATAACCCAGGAAATTTGCTTTTGCCATAATTTCTGTGGCCAGAAACGAAGAGTTTGAACTCGGCCAGCACCTTTCCAGGACTGATGCTCTTAATGCTAAAAAGGGAAATGACGGGTCTTCGTAACGAATTCCAAAAATAAATCTGCAAAGCCAGTTTTTGAAGATTTCCCTGAAACTTTTTGGCCCTGACAATTGGCTGGTGGGAATACAAAATAGTACTCGTATTACAACAGCTTTTAAGAAATGAAAAGTTTGTTGCCAAAGAGGGTAATTTAAATATTTTCTTTTAAGGCCAGCTATGTGACACAGGTTGAGAGTTTTGAGAAGTTTTTGAACAGTCCCTGTTTTTGCAAAAATTGGTGCTGCAGGGCTGAGGATTACTGCTGTTTTTTCTGGTTCCCGGATGTCCGGGATAAAGTCTTCCGGTTTATTTGGTGTTTTTGGTGGTTCCACTTTGAAATAACCATCTTCAAATTTGGTTAAATTTAATGGGCATTTTGTGTCTGGTTGTTTTGGGAGCATTGGGTGTACTGTGATTTTTATAGGAAGGGTTTTGGCAACATTAGCCCATTGGCGAAGGGAGCTTTCTAATTCATTTAAATCAGTTGCAGGGCAAATCAGGTAAATATGCAAATGATTATTTAGCGGAGGCAGAGTGCATTGCGTTTGGTTTTGCGGTGACATCCGGACTTCCAAATTTAGTGAATTTTGCAAAAACAAAAGGTCGGGAAAATTCAGTCTCTTCTCGTTGAAATAAGATAACTTTTTTCCAATTGTCATGCGAGGAGGATAATTCTCTAAAGTCCTTCGGGGTGGTTATTACAAAAATGTTGTCCCTGTCAGTTGTGCAGGAAGAAAAATCCTTGTGTCCTACAACGGTTTTGATTGGTTTTCCGCAATGAAAAGCGAGTGAATGTAGTTCGATATTGAAAAAGACTAGTTCTTCCTTTGTAAAATCCCTTATTAGGGCCGCTGGGGTGCGAAATTCCCTGAAAGGTTCAACGGATGGCAAATAATGGTCCATGTAGATAAGCCATCCTATGGATGATAAAACGGGTGGAATTATCAGGAAGATTTTAATTAATGCCGTTCTTTTTTTTATTTCAAGCTGGGTTAGATAATCGTTTAATCCGCAAGAAAAAAAAATTGCCAAGCCAGGGTACGCTGGAAGCAGGTAATCCGATCTTTTGTACGAAGCCAAAGACAGAATGGTGAAAACCATTGCAAACCAAATCGCGCCTATTTGTGCGGTTTCAGATATGATTTTTGATTTTAATGCTAGTAGTGCAAGAAAAATAATCAAAGGGGTCCAGGGAAGGAAATCGATGGATGATAGAAAAAAGTAATACCAAATTGGGTGTGATCTTAGAGTGCCATTGCCCAGGGCGCGGGTGAAATGATGGTATCCCAGAAAAGTTTTTAGAAATTCTCCCTCGGCGTATACATCGATTATGTAAAAAGTCGTTGATGCTAATAGCAATGTTATAGACCAGTAAAACATGATTCGCGAGTCATTAACTTTTTTAAAAAATGATTTGATACGATTGTTTGGGTCGGATTTACAGGCTTGTAAAGCTAAAATTCCCAGGGTAATTCCTGTTCCCAAAACTAAACCGATCAATCCTTTGCATAGAATTGCCAAATACAGTGATATGCTGCTTAATGTCATCCAAAGGTGTTGGTTGTGTTGTTGGTTTTTGGAGAATTCTATACTGATTGCCATGATGGTAATCAGTAAAGTTAAAAGCATATCTGTTCTGCCAATGCGTGATGCCCACACGAAGTGCTGGCAAGTTAAAAAGAATATAAAGCAAAAGACTGCTTCTCTGATATTTCCTCGGGTTATTAAATACCAACAGACCAAGCAAGTTGTGAGAAGGGCTGATATGGCGCTGGGCAGTCTTACCGAAGTTGTGTCCGGGGTGGTGTCTCGCAGCCAAGAAATGAATGCTATTATCCAATAATAAAGGGGGGGCTTTTGTAATTCTTTTTGCCCATCATAAAGCTTCGGGCTTAGAAAATTGTTGTCTTCTAAAATGCTGGCTGCATCCATAGCAGCCCTGGCTTCGTGGCTGCTCCAAAAATCCCTTTCGGAAAGGTGATGGAAAAGTGAAAAATAAGTTGTAGCTAAAAGGATAACTCCCACGAGGATTTTAAAAACGGGGGAGTTTTCAGTAAAAATTAAGGCTTTGGTTTCAAGCCGAAAGTCGTTGGCCATGAGCGTCATGCAATCTTTGATAAGCGGGTGATGTGGCCAGTAATTCCTTATGAGTTCCCAGAGCTGTTATGGTTCCAGATTCAAGAACCATGATCCTTGATGCGATTTCCAGCGTGTGTAATCGATGTGTGATCACAAAAGAGGTTCTGCCCTTCAAGAATTCACGCATAACTTTGTGAATGAGTGCTTCGCTTTCCGGATCAGACTGGCTGGTAAATTCATCCAAGATCAAAATAGGAGGATTTCTAAGGATCGCCCGTGCCAAAGCTATTCTTTGTTTTTGGCCTCCTGATAGCTTGTTGCCCGCTTCACCAACGGGAGTGTCGTATCCTTTTGGAAGTTTTGTTATGAAATCATGGGCAAATGCTTTTTTTGCCGCATTTTCAACCGCAGACCTCGAAGCACCGCGTGTTCCGTAGGCTATATTGTTGTAAATGCTGTCATCGAAAAGAACGGTATCCTGGGTTACCACACCAATATTTTGCCTTAGAGAACGCAGGTTGATTTTTCTAAGATCCTCGCCGTCCAGAAGAATACTGCCGTGATCAGGGTCGTAAAATCTGGGAATCATTCCCATTAATGTGCTTTTTCCAGAACCATTATGACCAAGGATGGCAATCGTTTCTCCTTGGAAGATTGAAAGATTCAAATTCGAAATCAATGGGCGTTCACGGTCGTAACTGAAACAAACATTGCGAAATTCCAGAACTGGCCCATTAGTATTTAAGCCTGAGGTTTGAATGGCTTTGTTGCTCGTTTGTTCAACAACAAGTTTGTCGTCTTTTTTGGACAATCTGGGGCCATCAATGTTTGGAGTTACCTTTGGAGTCTTATCCATGAAATAGAAAATTCGGTCAGAGGCGGCGCAGCCTGATTGAATTTTTGTGAATACACTGGATAGTTTCCTTACAGGATCGGCAACTGCGGCAAGTAGTACGTACAACTGAAGAAGGGTTTCAGGTTCGATGGGGTATTGGCTCATTCTCATGCCAAAAAGCATGGTTTCTTGTTTAAGGACCAGATACGAGCCAGCCAATAAAGCTCCTACAACCGCAGCCATTCCCAAAACTTCAATAATCGGGCCTGAAGCAGCATCAATATTCACCACGATCATGGATTTTTTGTAATAGTCAAAAGTGGCGCCCCGAAAGCGCCTTCTTTCATAGGGTTCCATGGTATAAGACTTTACCACCTTGATGCCTAGAAACGTTTCCTGAAGAATTTTGTAAATACTGGACATTCTTTCTAATAACTTGCGGGTTGCCTGTTTCATCAGGCGGCCAATTTTTCCA
>Ga0255142_1000471_pt1 | contig 12611 bp, 30 predicted proteins | sample Atl_Cont_RepB_0h_FD_183181 | JGI IMG/M metagenome (GOLD analysis project Ga0255142, IMG submission 183181) | Freshwater microbial communities from Altamaha River, Georgia, United States - Atl_Cont_RepB_0h | ecosystem: Environmental > Aquatic > Freshwater > River | place: USA: Georgia | collected... | reverse complement strand
TTTAGTTTTATGTATCTTTTGCTTGTTTTTAGCTTTGAGCTTTTAGAATGTTGCTTAGGTCTTTTCTTTCGTGTTTTCCTAAGGTGTGCCGTTACGTTAGTCTGCTTTTTCATTTTCTTCTTTGTTAGAATCTAAGAATTTACTCATTGATGACATTCTATCAGTAGTCCAAACGGAATTACACACAGCGTATCGTTTAGATGCATCCGGAAACACGTGCATAGACTCCGGGTCTGCCATACATCTTTCTATAAAGTCTTTTCGTGATTCGTCACTCTTGGGTCTTGGCATTTCTCTTTCGTCTTTTAATAGGTTTAACTTCTTCTACTGGTTCTTCTATAACCTCTTGTTCTATTCCTACGTATTTTATTGGTTTGTCTTCCTCAAATAGGTAACCTAAACCAATAGAAACGTAATAAGAATATTTTTTAGGGTCTATAGTAGCTACTACTATTTTGCGATTTCCTAAGATTCCGTCTTTTTGTACGATAGTTTTATCGATGTACTCTAATTTAATCTTTTTCATATTCCTCTAATTCTAAAGCTAACTTAAATAAACACCACAATACTATAAACAACCCTCCAAAAACACGAAATAACTCCATATAATTAAGCATTAAAGCAAAACCTCCGAAGATTGCAGAAAAAAAAGCAAGTGTTGCAAGTAAATTAGCGTGTGTCATAACTATATTGAATTTCTTTTATGCCTTGTTTTATCTCTTTGATTAAGAAATGTGCAGCAGTCATCGAGATATTGAAGTATTGACTGAGTTCTTTTTGAGTAGTTAAGCCTTTGTCGTAGTATGCCTCGAAAATAATTTGTTTGATTCTATCGTTTATTCCGTTGCGATACATTTCTATTATTGACTTCTTACGGATGTATTGTTCTTCTAACTGAATTTTCCATTCTAAGTCCGTGTTTTCGCAGTCTTGTTGCTTACCCTCTTCGATTGCCGTAACTCGATCGTCATTGTTACTTTGACTTGTACTCCAAAGAATCTGACATTTTATAGTGTTTAGAAGGTAAGATTTAATCTTTTCCGGACAAATAGTATCGTCGTTTATGCTGAGAACGTGAAGGTAAGAGTTATTTATTACTGTATCCGCGTCGATATGGCTGTTCATTCTTACGAGGAAGTAGTTTGTATATCTTCTTACCTCGTCGTAATTACTTTGTATATACTTGTCAAGAACGGCTTTCATACCAGGTGCGAAAATCCGTATACCATACGCGACGTCTTACCGATTGACAAAAACATTCTTTGTCTTTTATTCCGGTTATTCTTTCTTTAAGGTTACGTAGTTTAATAAGATTCGTCTTTGCGTATCTTTTAGTTTCGTCGAGTGCGTGAATCTCGTTGATTAATGCCTTGTCAGCGTCTGTAAACATTCCGATATGATATAAGCTGTTAATGAAACTATACAAGCGTAAAATAGATTTTGTGTAGCTATTAGCGTAGTCCAAAACGATACACACTTCCAGCATCCGAAAGCACTATGTAAATACATCGTCAAAGATGTAATAGGTAAACGTTCAAAAGTTTTATCAATAAGAACTTGTATCGGTTCGAATGCCGTAAACCACCAACTTAATGCTAATAAACTAATCAATTCCACGACGTAAATATAAACATAATTTTTAAATACAAAAAAAACCCACTATAAAAGTGGGCTTCTTCCTTCGCTGTAGTATTGTCGGCATACGTACTTATCTATTTTTTGTAAGGTGGATAAGCTTACGTCTTTTCCTTCTAAGAATTTGTCTAAGTTGTATTGGTGGAACTTTTCACCTTTTAACTTTATTTCTTGTACTACTTGGTTTCGTGTTTTCTTACGCAGTAACTCTTGGAGTAACCTACGTAAAGTGTAGTCATCGATATACATAACTAAAAAGGTAAGTCATCTTTAGGTATTACTTGCTCGGGTTTAATCCATTTACCTTCGGGTTGTGTTTCCGTCTTTTTGTAAGGCTCTGAAATCTTAACCGAAAAGTAAGTAGTTCCTTTAGCGCTTTGCTTAACCCATAACGCTATCTCTTTGTCTTGACCATCTACGTTAATCGTTCCTTTGTAGTCTGGATGCGTGTCCGCCTTTTTCTCGTTTTTGAAGATTGCTCCTCCGTTTACTTTTGTTTCCATTTTTATTTATTTATTTGTTTTACTTTTTCTAAATATAGAACTGCATCCATAAGTTCTTCCTGTAGGTGTTTTAGCCATTCTAAATGACTTAATTCGTTTTCTTGTAGTGTAGTTCCATATTTCTTTATTCCACGCTCTGAACGCGCTCTAAATTCGTTTATTACTGATTCCACTATTTCATCTTTTTTCATCTTATTCTGATTTAAAGGTTAAAATTTTAATGTCCAAGTTTTCTTAAACCACCCAAAGGTTATTGATTTTGTACCATCATTATTTTTTGAGTAAAATAAAAGAGGTAATATCAAAAAGTCGTTTTCCATCTTATTCTGATTTAAAGGTTTTGTTGTAGTAATTTTCTGAACAATCGATGTTAGATTTTTCAGGATTAAAGTAATCTTCTGCAAATAAATCACCTTGTGTAAATGCACTTTTTATTTGCTCTTTCTCCATTTCTTTGGCTTGGTGTAATTGAGCTATCAAATCATCTATACACCAATGAGAAGCACCATTGTTTTTTTGCTTAATAAAGTATTGAATCATTTTTTCTACTGCTGTTTGTTTCATATCGTATTAAATAAGTTGTTATAGTAATCTCGTGCTAACTCTATCTTTTCTTGTATTTGCCATATTACTGTTTCGTCACGCTCTACTTTAAATACTTTGATTCGTCTTTCGTTAGGTATGTGGTCGAAGTTATGCTTCTTTTGTACAAAATCACGGATGTCTAAGTCTTCGTCTATCTTGTGTTGCTTCCAATGTTCTCTTCTAACTTCGTCTTCTACGATGTCGAAAGGTGTATTCATTAAGCAGTAACATAATAACGATTCAGTTTTACCCGTTAACCACATATAACCTTGTAATTGATAGTAGTAGTCTTTGTTAGGTATTTCAGTTTCAAAGAACGGAAACGTTGTAGCATCCCAAGAAGATTTTACGTCTAAAAGTATTTCATTCGTGTTTACGTCGGGAACACCGCTTATAAAGTCATTTTCAAAGCGTTCTTCATTCTTGTAAATAAAACCTAAGTTTAAAACATCATTGACAAAACTAATAGCTTCGTCTTCTACTTGGTTTCCTTTGTCCGTGTATCTACTCCAAAACTCTTTTTTGATCCCGTATTTGTGTTCTAATACTAATTCCTGAATATAAGTTTTAGCTGTTTGCGATAGGCTCTCCCCTTTTGCGCGGGGAGTAGCCATAAGTTTACCTATTTGTGATGCTCTAATTTTCATAACTCAGTGATTTGTTTAAGTTGTGATGCATCTAAGTCGAAAGTTTCAATTAACTTTTCTATTTCGTATTCTCCGTTCTTAATAGCTTCGATAGCTTTATTAAAACGTGTAGCATCTATTTTAGCCTTTTTCTTTGGTGTTGGTTCGTCTTTTACTTGTTCACCACTTGCGTCGGTGTCTTTGTCCGTAACTAAACCTAAAGCTGAAGACAAAGCGTATCTACGATAGTACGTTACACCACTACCAAAAGACTGATAGTCGTTCATTCCTTTTAACGCTACGTTAGGAATTTCTACCATAGAGTCCAGACACTCTCCACTTTCTACGTGGAAAACTGTCGTACATAGGTAAGTAACTCCTTCTTTAGTGTTTAGGGTTTGTGTGAATCCTAATCCGTGTTTTTGTAGTAACGGATTAATCACTTCAAAGATTTTCGGTAAGTCAGCGTATGAATAGCCATAACCTTGTGTTGCCTTGTGAATTACTGGGACTTCTTGTTGGAACGTAGCCAACGATTTAAACAAATTTTTCATAGGTGTTAAATTAAAATTATAAGCAAATATAAGTATTATTTTTATATTACAATCTATTTATTTGATTTTTTTTGCTTCAAGTATTGAAATTAATGCGTAGGTCTTTTCTACTCTATCGTTTTGTTCGAACTCGGTAGTCTTTGGCATTCTATTATCGGTTATCCAACTGGTTGTTATTTTAGATAAGTCAAAGACAAATATTCCATTAGGTGTTGAATTAATGTATAATGGTCTATAATTCGTGTTTATATAAGAATTTATCATAGCGAAATACTTATCCTTCTCTAAAATTAGTTCGTTATAATGTTTGTTTCTGCATTTAAGTTCTATTCGGTATTTATACCTTTCGCTTGTGCAGTCCCATCTACTAAACTTATCTTCTGAAAGTGTCAGGTCTTCAATGTAATTTTGTTTTAAGAAATCGAATAACTCACTTTCCTTCATATTCTTTTATCTTTTTTTTATAGGTTTCGATTATTTCTTTTAGTTCTTCCTTTGTGAACTTTCGTGTTACTTTAGATTTACCTTCTAATACATTAAATTCCTCTGCCCCTATCTTTTTTAAGAGGTTTTCACGATAATTAATTAAATTACCTGACAGAAAGGTATTGCAATGTTCGCATTGAAGGTGTACGTTGTTTTCGTCAAACCTTACATTATAGTGATTGTTTGCATTATAGAAATGCCCAGCATTCTCTTTTTTTGGTGGCTTTTGACAGCTTATGCAGACGTTTCCTTTATCTCGTAGTCTTATGTATTTGTTAAAGGTTATTTGTGCTAATTTAATGTAGTCTTGTAGGGTCATAAGTTCAGCTTTCATTTTAGCTTTCGTCTTTTTCCAATCCTTAACCTTTGCTTCTTGTATCCACGCATCAACACACATTTTATTGAAACAGTACTTTTGATTAAAGCGCACAGGTTCAAACTTCTCTTTGCAGTTTTTACATCTCATCGAATATCGTTTTTTGTATTCCTACTTTTTCTATATTACTCCATTGTTTTGCCATTGCTTCTGCAATACCTGGAAACGTTTTACTCCTTAGTGTTCGTCTTTCTGCAGGTGTTTTAGCTTGTAATAAAGCATTATAATACCACAAGCCTTGCTTTTTCTTTTTGCCCGTTTTCTTATCTATCCATTCAAATACTTCACCTTTACCAACTATTTTAGTAGGTTGTAATAATGGAAGGTTTTTAAGCCATAAACACGTAGATTTTGTAGCTTCGTCGCCAAATTGCCACGGGTGAATAATTTGGTCGGGTTCTCTTATATAAGTTGAAATTACCGAAATAGGGTTTTCAATCGCTATTCGTGGAATTTTAGCATCCATTAATTCGTGTACAAATTCAAGCCCTTCCATTTGATTACGGTAACGTTCTTCATTCCTGGACCCGTCTTTATTGTATAACCAACCTGCACCACTTACGGCTAAATATGTACACGGTGGATGCGCTACCATAATATCCCAACCTTCATTTATAATATCAAAAACACTTGTTTGAAAATGCCATTCCGGGTGTCCACCACTACACGGTAATAAATCACAACTAAATGCTTCGTGTCCTAACTTACGAAATTCTTTTGTTACTGCTTGACTTTCTTCACAAGCTACTAAAACACGAAGAACTTTCATAAGTCTATACCCTTAAAATTAATCTGCTTTTTTAAGTCTATAACCTGATTTTTTAAGTCAAGGTTTATCAGTTCTAACCTAAATAAACTTTTGTTAGCTATTCGGTATTCGTTTTCTAAGTCTAAGAAAACACGATGTATCTCTTTAACGTCTTTTAAACTTTGTGACATAGAGTCTATTAAGTCTTTTCTATTAGGGTGGTTTTGTTTTATTTCGTCTAATGATAGGCTTATCTTAGCGTGTAATGCTCCTATTTGAACACTTGTTTTTAGTAGTATTAAATCTTCCATAGTTAAAAGGGTAAGTTATTTTTTAGTTTTAGTTTTTCACTTGTTGACATTAATCCGTCAGTTTCTGTAATTCGTGTTTGAGTAGGTGGTTTAGGTGGTGTTTGTAATTGTTCTGAAGCAAATTCTTTAACAAACTGGTAACCATCTTGCCTATCTAAATAGTAATTCAAAGTTTCTTTATCAAATTTTATAAGCATTTTACCTATTTCACCATTCGAACGTGGTTTTATTTTATTGAAATATATTTGCGCTTCATTGTATTCAGGGTTTTCACGATGTACTGTTATCATACATTTTCCTGAATTAAACCATTCACTACCACCTTTTAAATCAAATGGAGTAGGAGCGTTTCTTTTTCCGTTTTCCTTCTCGGTTAATTTAGGATGGATTATAGTGTGAAAATGTAGATTGTTTTCTTCAGCCATATAATTCCTTAAAGGTAAAACATATTCCAAATACTGCGCATAACCTCCATACTTTTCGTAATCGTGGCTTAGGTCTTTCCAACTATCTATTGAAGCCGTGTGTAGTTCTTCGTCTTTTTTTAGTTTCACCGCCCATTCCCAAAAGTCTTTAGGTGTTATTTTACCTTTTGTTTCCTTTCGTGTTATAATGTTAAAATGTCTTAAAACCCATTCCATAGCCATAGTTATTTCTAAGTCACTAATAACATTTCTCGCATTAGGGTCAAAACTCTTACCCGTCTTTTTTTGGATTAAGTCTGCAACTATTTCAGTTGTATTACCTACGTCAGGAAAATAAACCAAATGTTTCCATCCGTAAAACTTAGAAGTATTAACTAAGCATTCCATTAAGAATTGAGTTTTACCACTTTGTGGGTATCCAGTCCAATCAGTACAATTACCTAAACTCATTGAATAAAATCTATGTAATTCCTCAAATCCTAAATACTTACCCTTTACGTGATAGTTGTCACGATGTTTGTATAAGGTTTCTACTACGTCACCTTGTTCTGCTATTTTGAATCCTTCAATCATTGCCAAGAAAATTTATTAGGTTGTTCATTAAAGTCAATTTGTTTAGGATTAAACTTAACTTCGTTTCGTTTCCATTGTGCTAATCTACGAGAATAACTCCAAGTTTTTTGTAACTCGAATTTAAGTTTAGGAATTTTATCTTGCGTTTCTTCAGTCCAATACGAATAAAAGTCGTTAAGCATATCTCTACTATAAACATCTACAAATTCTTTTAGAGAATCAGCAAATTTTAATTTGCGTTGTTCTATTGTTTCTTGTTTAATTGTTACTTGTTTATTTATACTAACAGTGCTTTGACTGTGCTTTGTACTGTGCTTTTGCAGTGCTTTGTCTAATGCTTTGGTAGATGCTTTTGTATTTTTTACAATAGCAATTATATTTGAAGAGTATTGATTTTTACTAATTTCAACCATTTCTACGAATCCAAATTCTACTAATTCATTTAATCCTGCCGAGTAAGTTCTCCAATTTTTTACACCTATTGCTTCCATAACCATTTGAGAAGGAAGTCCAAATTTATCTTTCCAACCTAAACGATTGCAGTGTTCAATAGCAAAAAAATAAATTGCATAATGAATAGGCTTTACTTTGTCCGGATTATCAAACGCCCAGTTACAGAAATTCCTACTTAAATCATAACTATTCATTTGGCTCAAGATTATAATAAAACTTTAAAATAAAAGGAAGTAATTTTTCAATATCATTGTTTGAAATTGTAACCGCCGCTCTATTTTCTCCCTCTACACATTCAAAACATAAATACTCACCAATGCTTACAAACATAACATCATTTAAAACATTTGCACATTGAAACTCTAAATAATCTTTACGCATAACTTAAATTTTTAGTACATAAAAAAACCCTCGCTTTCTCAGTAGCCTTCGACCTCTACTTCAAAAACAAGGGTAATAATACCATAGCACTTATAATGTCGAAGGAGTGCGTTTGCAAATATAACGATATTATTTAAAATAAGTTGCTTCAGTAAATAAATATTCTTCGTTTAACAATTTGCGCTTTATATCCTGTAGTTCAGTAGTGTTTTTACACTCTAAAATATCGGCAATAAGTTGACTACCGTTGTATTTCTTTTCGTCTTTTTCTATCAAATCAACGTGAATCTTCTTTGGTTCGTAGAATATTTCACGATATTCTTTTACGTTGTGTAAATACAATTCGTCTTTGAATCGTGTGTAAGCGTGATGCTTCTTTATTCCGTTGATTATAGTAGCGTGATTCTTATTGAACAGTCTTCCTATTTCTACTAAAGACATTCCGTTTTTATTTAGCATCGCGTATAAGTAGCTACGTCTATCTAAAAAAGTTCTGTATCTGGATTTAGTTATTAATCCGTCTTTTTCTATTACTTCTTTTACTTTGTCAATCTTGTTTTCCATACATTATTAAAATTAAAATTGTAAATAAATAATCCAGTAGTCTCATTCTATTCTGATTTAAAGGTTATTTCTTGTGCTTTTGCAATTTGTTCTGTTAGAAATTCAATTAATTCTTCTGTTTCTGTTATTGACAAATATGAACTCCAACCATCTCTCTCAATTTCAATTTCATTATCCGAATCAAGTTTATGGAATCTTATTCCTTTTACTAATATACTTTTCATTCTATTCTGATTTAAAGGTTTCATTGTAGTATTGTTCAAAGTTATATTCTTCGGTATCTTCTCCCCATTCATTAGCCATTACACTACCTGAACCATAACGAACACCAGCATTAAAAAAATCTTTTTTTTGTTGCTTCTCCATTTCTTTGGCTTTTTCAATATGAAATCTAAAATCTGGAGTACAATTCTCTATACCTCCAAAGTGTTCATAAATCAACCATTCTACTGCTGTTTGTTTCATAGTTCCGTGTTTTTGTAGGTTTTGTTGTAATATTGATTTGCTGTTCTATTTGAATCTACCTGCCCATTACTATACCCAACAGAGTAATCCTCAAGAGACTGCTCTTTCTCCATTTCTTTAGCTTTTTCAAACCATTCTTGTATTTTATCATAACTACATAAGTCAGGATAATTTAACCAAGTATCCTGCAACCATTCTACTGCTGTTTTCATAATTATTTTTATTTTATGTTTATTATATTATACTGTTGTATTTAAATTATACTTTAATGTCTATTTTATTGTGCGAAAAACTTGACAAATATCAGTTTATAACCTTAAATACTTTTTACAAAGTAAGCCTATAACCTTAAATACTTTTTACAAGTTGTACTTTGTGAATAATCTTTTCCCACACGTCAGCTTTTCTTTTAGCGTCTTCAGGTGAATTAGCTTGTACAATCTTATACGATAGTTCTTTCTTACATCCGTAAGTAAACCATATCCAAACTTTATAAGTCTTCATTGCCTTGTTGAATAGGAACTTTTAAACCATAAGATAAATCAAACCATCCCCACGCTTTTATCGTATGCGCTTTCGTGTATCTAAATTGCTCTTGTGCTTCTTTTAACCACCACTCTTTGAACTCTACGTGCTTTTCGTAGCTTATTTCATTTGTGTACCAATTTTCCTCTTTTTCGTACAGGTCGGTTGGTAGGTTAGCCATTTGTAACTGCTTTTTAATAGCAGCTAAAACAAACGCTTCATTTGTTGGATATTTTCTTTTTCTCATATCGAAATACTTTTTGTTTAGTGTCTATATTTATCGTGTATTCTTTAGCCTTACATACTGCTAAATACAATTCAAAGTTGAAATTCCCGTTTCTTTTCCAGTATTCAATTTGTTTAAGTAGTGTCATCATAGCTTTTCTAATTCTTTTTTTATATTTAATAAATACTCGTGTGCTATACTTCCTTCATTTATGTATAAACCATTTCTAAAGTCTAACATTTCATTAACTGTTATTAGGCAACAATTTATAACTTTTTTGTCGGTTGTTTTTAGGTTAAGTTCTTCTGCAAACATATACCTTAATTTAGCTGCTGCATTTGCACTCATATCCAATAGTTTAAATAGTCGTTATCATAGTCTTGTAAAAACACGGATGGATTCGTCTTTTGGTAGCTAATTAACTCTTCTTCTAAGTAGTCTAACATAGAATCCGATAACACGAATTTAGTAATAGGTTCTACGTCACTCCAACACTCCGACTGAATAATACTACCTAACTCTACTTCGTTGCTATACGCATCTAATCCGTAATTAGCTACTACGTAAAAAGTCAATCCATCGTCTTCCCAATTAAACGTAACTTCTCTTTCTCCGTGTACAAAACTATGTTCAATGTAAAAATTCTCTAACTTCATTTTCTTTGATTTAAGACATTATTAATTAAGTAGTAATATGATTATACCAAACACTACTATAAAAGCCGTTAAAGGGGCTAAAAAGTGGCTTAAAAACACTTTATGCTCACTCGTTCTCGGTAGGAAGTTTTCTAATCTCATTTTTTTACAAGTTTTAATAGTTGTTCAATAGACCAATCAAGTAACGCTTCGGGCTTTTCCATTGGGTTTAACGCTTGGCTTACTTTAGTTTGCTGGTAAGCTAAGTCTTTTCTTCGTGTTTTTGTTGTTTTCATAATGTTTTGTTTTTAATTATAGACCAAAGATATAAACTTTCAACATTTTACTAACAATTATTATATTCAAATATTATAAATTAAGTAAAAATACGTAGTATGTATACGTAAAACTACGTAGATAAAACTAATAAAACTACGTATAAGCATAAAAAAAGGCGATATTTCTACCGCCTAACTTTAATTAACCCATTATGAAAGAACAAATCTACAAAGGAAATTTCATACTATCAATACTTCTGACAAAAGTATCTCCGTTTTCTAAACTTCGCGCGTAATCAATAGTCAATATTCTACCGCCTACTGGCTTCATAGGTGCGCCTCGTTCAACGTGCCAACCATACGCGCCATCCATATACTCTTCTTTGTACGTTCCCGTAATCATTGAATGAATTTGTTTATGGTTAAAGTAATATCCTTTGGTAGCGTGAAAACTTATCGAATCACGGACATCGTTACGTGCTGAATTTTCGTGTATATGTCCCATTGTAAACACATCGTAACCTTCGTAGCTTTCCATAGCGCGAGTTAAATTTAATGCACCCTTTGTAACTAATCCACCTCCACCGCTTCCGTGAAAGTATTTTATTTTCGTAGTCATACGTGAATTATTACGACATACTTGGTTTACAATAAACCATCCACTGTAACCTCCAGTCATTACATTTGAAGCCGCTTTGTAATTTAACAAGGTAACGAACCGCTGAAGAATATCCGTTTCGTGTCGCTTTATTATTGCTGTTTCGTGATTACCATATCCAATAACTGTCATTAAATTAGCATAAGGTAAAAAGAAATCTACAGCAGTTTCAACTATACTATCAAAGTACCTTGCGTTGTTATGTTCTGGTCTTATGTCGTTCTTTACTTTTCTGAAGTCATAAGCACCTTGCATCAAGCAGAAAGTATCTCCGTTAAACATTATAGGAATCTCGTTCTTTAAACAATAGTCTAAATCGTGTTTTAGTAAATTCCAATCACATTTAGGATTGTCCCAATGTATATCGGAAAACATACCCATACGGAACGACGTACCCTCTACACGTAACTCGTGTATATTCTTAGCGTGTTTTATTAAATTCATAAGTTTATTTTTGAGTCTACTCTTTGAAGCAAGTAATACAAGGCGAAGCCTATAAACATTCCTAAAAACAAAAAGTTTAAGTCGGGTCTTCTTTTAGATTTAGCTTCGGCTTTAGCTTCAGCTTGTTTTGTTTTTTCTTTTATCCGGATCGTGTCACGCTGAAACTTCAACTCGGTTTTTATTTGCCACTTTGTTTTCGGAACGTAAACTTTTTTATATCGGATGATAGTATCTTTTGACGTTATTATTTTTTCCCACATTATAGTATCGTTTACTATATAAGGAATCGAATCGATAGTACTTATTCTTATCGTGTCACTTGTTTCTTCACATTTGTAGCCTTTTTTAATTGCTTTGTTTAGGTGATATTCCGCAGTACAAGAATACAAAAACACTAATAGAACTAAATACTTCATAAGCCTTTTAACATTTTAATTAATCTTGGACACGGATATACATCCGACTTATCTACTCTAACTGAATTATGCGTATATAATCCGTTTTCCCCTTTTAATGCTCGTGTGTTCAACGAAAATATATCATCGTTATATTTTAAAGATATTCCGTAAGTTTCCCCTAAATACAAAAGTAACTCACGCAATGATTCAATTTGTTTGTCTGAATACTTGTGCCACGTTTTATGGTTCTTAAATGGTTTATTTAACCAAGTAACTTCTGACTTGTCTACTACACCACCTACATAGTTATAATATTTTCCGTCTTTTTCTACCAAGTAAGCCCAGTTAGTTAACTCTATTCCTATTGAATATTTGTCTAAGTTCTTATAAGGCAGTTTCTGACCTTTAAACACGCTATCTTTAACTCCTAAGTGCCACGCCCATTCTCTTGAACTAAACGCTTGTGCTATCGTACCCTCGTAACCTATCACGAATGCAGTAGCAACTCGTTCTTTATTAGCTTCCCATCCTTTAATTGTAGCGATAGGGTTTTTATTACCCGCAGTATGGTGTAAATAGATTTGTTTTTTGTCCGTGTTTTCGCTAATAAACTGCGATTCTGGTAAACGTTGTTGAACTATTTTAGTAGTGTCCATTATTCTTTGATTTTGTCAGCTCCTTCTTTCGCTCTTAATACAAATGATTTAAGCGATTTAAGGATGTTTTTCCCCGTTACTGAGTAATATGATTCATTTATTGAAA
>Ga0255142_1000460_pt1 | contig 12805 bp, 10 predicted proteins | sample Atl_Cont_RepB_0h_FD_183181 | JGI IMG/M metagenome (GOLD analysis project Ga0255142, IMG submission 183181) | Freshwater microbial communities from Altamaha River, Georgia, United States - Atl_Cont_RepB_0h | ecosystem: Environmental > Aquatic > Freshwater > River | place: USA: Georgia | collected... | reverse complement strand
ATTGCAAGACGTTCTACTTCTCTGAAAAGATTCCTTACAGTGAAGTAGAAAATGAAGAAGAATACGCTTACATTTTTGAAAACCGATACTTGTTTAAAGAGTTATCATATTGTGTGCGGAAATAAACATGATTGGGGTCTACTTTGAAAGTTGGGGTTGTCCATGGACTGACAAACCAGAAGAGTGTGCATTAGCGAAAATTGAAAAACCAATTGAAGTAGTATACTTGTCGTTTGTACGCCCGGATTGTACGTATAAAAAATCGCAAGGAACTTGGTACGGGACCGGTTTGGATTTTTCCGTAGATTTTCAAGTGGTTCGAAAAGCCATCCAGATTTTGAAAAAGAAAGGAATCAAGGTCATGCTAGCTGTGGGTGGTGCTAGTTACCAGTTTGACGTATTCAATCATAAATCGGTTGCAGAACTCATGTACGATTTGGAATTGGATGGTATGGATTTGGATTGGGAACCTACTTTGGGAATCCAGGATGCTTCCAAGTTTGGCCCTTTGATTGCTCAAGCCAAACAGTATTGTGTTTCAGGTCAATTGCTTTCGGCCGCCTTGTTTGCGTACGGTGCTATGCAACCCGTATCAGGTGACATTTACAGAGGGGTCAACCTGGAAGGCTTACTAAGCCATGGTCACCTGTTAGACATGGTCAATATTATGGCATACGATGGTGGAAAAGATTTGGATGTGATTGCTTCGTACAATAGTGTCAAGCAAGTTTTTAAAAAAGATGTGCTGGTGGGATTTCAAGTGGGCAAACAGGGATGGGGAGATGCGTACTTGTCCATCGAGGATGTGAAAAAGGTTTGTACGTACATTCAACCATTTGGAGATGGATGTTTTGTATGGGCTTATTTCAAGGATGGGATTCCTAACTGTAAAGAGGTTCTTGCTACAGCTTCTCAAATACTTCAGCCAACACTTCAGGGTACAGCCTTTGACTGCCCAAACTGTAAAAAGAAGTTGTACGTGACACTTTAATATATTACAAATCTTTGTCTCTACACATTCCACAAATACATTCTGTAACAGAATTTGCATTGCATGAGCTGTGTGCTAGCAGTTCGCTTAATGTCAAAAGAATACCTAGCACTGTGGAGATGATGATCAGTATGGTAAGCGGTTCGTCCATCATTCAAAAGAAAGCCCACACAAATTGTATGATTATGTTACTATGGCAAACAAAAGTCTGGAAGGAAAAAATTTAGATGGTTTGAATACGGGGAGTTTTGATGCTTTGTTTGTTGGGGACAATGCTTTGATCAATGGAAATTTGACCGTCAACGGAACCATTAGTGGTGGACTTGGTCCTACGACAGATGAATACTTTGTTGCTACAGATGCATCCAATCAGTTTCGAGCTCAATCAAGCACCGTTGATATTGTTTCTACAAACTCTGCATCACCTACGTTTAAATTGAAAAACAATGCTGGTGTGACTACCACATCTACTTTGGAAGTAGGTCAAGCCAATGTGGTCAATTTGGGATCTACAGGAATCAGCAACTCTGGTACAATCAATACAGGAACCTTGTCTACAGGTGTACTCACTTCTACTAGTGGTACGGTAGGTGCAACAACAGTAACCGCTTCGGGTCAAACAACAACTGGAAATTTACTTACTACATTGGACACTCAATCTACGAGTACTTCCACAGGAGCCATTGTCACACCCGGTGGTTTGGGAGTAGCAAAACAAGCCCATGTTGGTGGACAACTTCATTGTACAGCAAACACCGCATCTTCTTCTACGACTACAGGCTCATTACGAGTCACTGGAGGTGTAGGTATTTCTGGGGATGTGCATGCTGGAGGTACTTTGAATGCCGGAACTGTATCTGTTACAACAGCCAATGTTTCTGGAACTACTACATCTGGTTTATTGACAACGAATTTAAGTGTAAATGGTGGTTCTGGCATCACTGTTTCAAACCAAAATACCGGATCAAATGCTCATACTATTATCTCGTTCGATACTGACAATGCAAATAGCGGTGTGATTTTTATGAATGGTTCTAACAGAACTAATGACGGTGGTGCTAATACCTTGGTCATGCGTAACGATGCCGGTAACTTGATCTTGCAAAACAATACAGGATCTGGTCTAACTGTGACATCTGGAAGTGTGTCAACACCATCTACGGTGACTGCGGGTGCATTTTCTACATCTGGCACAGTCACATCTGCAGGTGCTACTCTTGGTGCTACCGGGCTTACAATCAATGGTGGTGATGAAGTTTTAAAAGGTGGTCGATTATATGTAAGACAACCCACTGGAAATGTAGGTGTCGAAGTCAGATACGATGGAACCAAAGGTGATATTTACTCTTTTGATCGTGACTTGAGTCAATACAAACAGCTGAATATTCAAGATACTTTGCGAATTGCAGCCAACACATTACAATCCAATTTTATTACCACAGATGACTCTACATCACCAACTTCAGGTTCCGTTATTATGAATGGTGGTTTGGGTGTAGCCAAAAACATCTATGCTGGAGCGGGAGTTACAGCATTAACACTAAACTCTACCAGTTCTGTAAATGGTGCTACTGTTGCAAGTTCAGGGAACACCTCTGTTGGTGGAAACTTGACTGTTACTGGTACAACTACCATGAATGATCCTATGGTTCAAAATGACCCACTGGATGCTGATGATGGTAGTCCCGGATCTGTTTTTACTTGGGGTGGTTTGAAGGCTGTGAAAAAAGTATATGCACAGGGAGGTCTTGTTATTCCATATGGAGTACCTATTCAAGCAAATACAGTTTTTGGAACTACTGCGAAAATGATGCAAGCTTTATATGAAGACACTCAAGATAAAATTTGCTTGTATACACCTGGTGTCAGTCCAGGTTCTAGTACTACCCCTGTTTTAAAAGTCAACTTTTTTCAGTGCGAATTACCTCAAACTACTCAGGCAACATCTACCACAACTGGTGCTCTGCGAGTTGCTGGGGGTGTAGGTATTGTTGGTAATTTGCATGTAGGTGGAACCATTACAGGTGGTTCCGTGTCTTATAGCAGCACCAGCTCTGGAACTTTTAGTGTCACCAATGGAAGTGGGACAACTCTCACCGTTGCATCAACAACAACGTCTACGTCTCCAACTACAGGAAGTGCAACCTTTGCTGGGGGTGTAGGAATTGCAGGAAACTTGAATGTAGGTGGTACAATTACTGGAGGATCTATTTCTTATGCTTCCACAAGCACAGGTAGTTTATCTGTCACCAATTCTCCTGGTACTACTGTTACCATTTCATCGTCAGAAGATAGTTCAGGTACTACCACAGGTGCTATGACAGTGATTGGAGGTGTTGGTGTTGGTAAGGGTCTATCTGTTGGAGGAAATCTTCTTACAGGTTTGGTACCTATCAACGGTGTCAGATACCATGCCCTGTACAATAGTAGTACTGACCCTGCAGCAGGTATTAGTGTCACGTTTGACACTGCAGCGGCTGGATCACCAGCAGAAATTATTACTTTAGGACCAAACCATGCTACCAATGCGAATGATATGATTGTAAGAAATCCAGCAGGTAACTTGCTACTGTATGGGTCTGGAAATGCAGGTTTTTATGTTGGAAATTCCATTGCTTTTTGTCAACTTCCATTCTTGGTACAAAATACAAACAATGCTGTTGCTTACAATAATGCTTCCATGGTCACTTCAGGAGGATTGGGTGTAGGAAAAACTGCTCGTATTGGTTCCAATGTCGTTGCTGGTGATATTGCTGTAGATGGGGTCAATAGCATCACTGTATCCAACCAAAGTGCTGGAACAGGTGCTTATGCAGCCTTTACTCTTGATACACAAGCTGTTGGAAACGGTAACATTTTCATGAATGGTCCCAACAGAACCGCAGATGGTGGAGCCAATACCATGACCATTCGAAATGATGCCGGTGTGTTACGTCTTCAAGGTACTGCTGTTACTGTACCCAATACAACGGCATCTTCTTCCACTACTACTGGAGCATTACAGGTAGGTGGTGGTGTAGGTATCGTTGGAGATACTATTGTTGGTGGTCTACTGAAATCAGAAAGTGAAGTTCGTGTTCAACGTACCGGCGCGGCTGAAATGAGTGTCTACAATAATGGTAGTACTAATGAATGGTTGTTTGGACAACGGTCTGTATCGGATCACGATTTCACCTTTTCGTGGAAAGCAGGTGCAACCATTGCTCCTGTTGCACGTATCAATACCGCCGGTCAACTGAAATTGGGTAATGGAGACTTTTTTGGATATAGAGAAGGTTCATGGACACCAACGATTGATTATACAAGTGCTGCACCTACTAGTATTACCTATGCTGAACAATATGGGCGTTTTACTGTGGTTGGAAAAACTGTCACACTTACCTACCAATTACGTTTTGATTATGGTTTGGGTGCAACGGGAAGTTATTTCCTAATCAAAGGCATCCCAGCAGACTTGGCTCTTACCACTCAAACAGAGGTTACTCAATCATGTTTCAGAGGAAACTTTGCAGGTATAACCAATCCATTTTATACAACTCTTTGGAAAAACGGTTACAACTTGCCAGGAGTAGCAGTTTTTGATGGCAGAACCATGACGATTGGTGCTTACAACAATGGTGGATATATTACGGGAGCTTACCAAGCGTTTGGCGCAGGTGGTCAAGAAATGTGGGGTACACTTACATATACGTTAGCATAGTTTATTGCTGCAAAAACCAATTCCAAATAAATTCCAAATCTTTACGTTTACGCATGGTTCTAGTTAAAGGAATGGTGTAATTAAGTTCGATTCCATGCCGCTCAATGAGCTTGAGTGCCATGAATCGCATATTGGGAAAGTATTTGCGTTTGAATTCTTCTTTGTGATTGTCATATAAATAACAGAATCGATCAAAGTCTTCCATGACTCCACGATACTGGTCAGAGTGAACGGGTTTGGCTGAATTGGTTTTGGTAATCTGTTGTACAATGTATGGAATCCGATTGTAATACAAACGAAGCTTGTAATGCTTTAAAATGTTCCGTGTTCGATTCCAAGTGTCTCCAGGTTTCAAATATGTCTTTACAATCGATACAACCCAATCGGGTACTTTACCCTTGTCACCCAACAATTGATGGAGTATATTTACAAATCGTTGACGTCGACAATATCGATGAATTGGTCTTCGATAATATCCAATTTCCATTTTGTAATCGGTTGTCATATTGACTGTATCTCTATTTTCTATAATTCGATAAATTTCGTATCCCCAATGTTCAGGAAATCCATAATCGTCAATTTGATGGTTTGTAAACACAGATACACCATCAGGATCAGTTCGAATTGGAATCATTGTATTTGTAATACATTTTCACCTTTTATAACAAAAGTCACGTGTGTTTGCTTTGATTTGATTGGTTGCTTGTTGTTTTGTATGTGTCATGTGGTATGGCTAAAAAATCGTTGATTAACAAAGTGAAAGATTCGTATTACAAAGCAAAATGGAAACTTGAAGATAGTTTTTCCGGTATGAATCCTATCAAACGAATTGGAATGAAAAAAAGATGGGCTAAAATTAATGCTATGAAACGAACTCCAGTTCTTGGTAAAAAAGTTACCGATGCAGCCGTTCAAAATATTAAAACTCTAAATCAAAAAGTGATGCAACCTAGGGCAAAACCTTTAATTACACAACCATCACCAGCTTCACAAAAACTTTTAAAAGCTGTTCCTACTGTGACCAAACCATTAAAAGGTCCTTCCAGACCACCACCACTTCCACCATCCAAAATTCCTTCTAGACCTATGATGTCAGTACCCAAAGTTGCACCAAAAGTTCCACCAAAACCAATGGCATTTCGAGGTAATAAAATGAAATAGTCTTTTTGTATGTAAAGTACAATATGAGTCTTACGTACCGGTATACAGGTGAAGCACCACCAAAAAGAGCTCCTACAAAACAAAAACCAATTTTAGGTGATATTCTTTCAAAAAGACAATTGAAGCCAGGCCTCGGTATTCAAAAGTCGGGCTGGGGTAAGCCAGTACCACTATTGGGTTTAACAAAGGAAGCCGCAAGTCAAATTAAATCATCTCTTCAATCAAAAGGAATAACAAAAAGTATTGTTAAAAATATGGATGGATTTCGAAACCGGACTGTTGATAGTTTTTCCATTCCCGGCCGATTTTTTTCAGATCAGACAGCATGGATGGCTGCGGCCGAAGCCCAACAAGAATTACAAAAATATCGTTTACAACCAGAAGATCCAGCTTGGGAATTTGTTGACCAAATTGGTAGTGTAGTTTCTACCGGTCTAAACTACATCAATCCACTTTTAGGAGCTTTAGCAGGACCTGCTATTGAAGGTATTGCACAACTTGCCACGCAGGCAGCAAAGAACAATGCATTTGAAGGTACCATGTCATTGGGGTCAAAAGAAGATGTAGCCGACTTTCAAAGGTATGCTAAATGGTTAGAAGAAAATCCAGATATTGTAGGAATTACTTTAGAGGAATGGAAGCAATATGATAACAAACTAAAAGAGTATAATGGTGAAGGCGGATCATGTCAGCGTATTACTCCAGCCATGCTTGGGGGTTTGACTGTAGAAGAATACATGAAACAAAATGGTGTTTCTCCAGCTGGTGCACCCCCAGAGAAGCCAAAAAGCAAAGGTAGTAACAGAGCCCCAACAAAAGAAGAGGAAGAGGCGCTTAAAAATTTACGACTAATGTGAGTAAATAAAGTAAATTGTGTGCAAATGATATTAATGGCTTCTCATTTTAAGTGGTATCCGTCTGATTCGGAAGTAGTTGTACCTTTTAACGCTCGTTACTCGTTCCCATCCCAAGCAAACAAAGCTGTCAAAATTACCCCAAGAATTCCTCCAAAGAATGGTGGTCAATTGATTGCAAACAGTATTTTTAGAGTAGAATTTCCTGCTCAAGGGTATGTTAACCCTGCCAACACTACCTTGGAATTTGATGTCACTTTGACCGACTGGCAAACTCCAAATGGTGCTATTACTCGTTTCCAAAACAATATTCAATCCATCTTTTCCAGAGTTCGATTGTTGTATGGATCTACTCCTATTGAAGATATTATCAATTACAACCAAATTGTTCGTAACTTGACTGAATGGACTGGTACTACTCAAGTAGGTACTATGGACCAAACTTCCATTTCTGATGGTATTGGTGGGGTTGTGTATGGTATTGAAGGATACAAGGATTATGGTGTCACTACAAAAGGTCCTGGATCCGTTAATGGTTTACGTAGACATGGTATGGTCAATGTTCGTCAATTTTACATTCAAGGTATTGACAATAGCAAAAACGAAAGTTATGAAGCAACCGTAGCAGATAGCAAAGTCACCTCTGATGAAATTACCAAGGTTGTATCCAAAGGTACTGGTTGTGGAGCCGTACCAAACAAATACACTGTTTCAAGCAAAAGCACCTGTACTAGACGATATCAAGTCAATCTTGCACTTGGTTTGTTTACTCAAGAAAAATTGATTCCAACTAAATTCATGGCTTCTCAATTGGCTATTGAATTTACTTTGGAAACTGATGCCGGTTGTATCTATACTATCACTACTTCTGGTGCTGCGCCTTCAGGTACACCACCAACGTATGAAGTCAAGAATGTCAACTTAATTCCAGAAATTTTGGAATTTGATGCCTCTTATGATGCTATGTTCTTGAGAGGTTTACAAGAAGGTGGTGTTCCAATCAAGTTCTCTTCATGGCATACCTTTTCTCAAGGTACCAGTGGTGCATCCAACTTGAATATTCAAGTACAAGAACGATCTCGTTCCGTCAAAGCATTGTTTGCAGTTCAACGTAGAGCTCCATTCAAAATTGATACAGACTCTGGTGCAACTTTCTTCTGCAGTAATCCTGAAGCATCACAAAACGCTGCCAACACTTTACAATCCTACCAATTTAGAATTGGTGGTCGTTATTTCCCAGCAGCTCCTGTCCAATGCTCTACTGATGCTGGTGGTCAAAAACCAAACGGTGGTTCCGAAGCATTTATGGAATTGCAGAAAGCCTTGAATATTGTTGGAGATTACCGTTTGTCTACCAACTGCAATGCTCTTCGCTGGGCTCTTGCTCCATTCAGTGCTGTCGTACCATTGGGATCTTCTACAGCCTTTTCTGAATACGATTATGCTGTTGATATTATTGATTTTGATGACAATGGTTCTCCAAGAGCTCAATCCGTCACTTTCCCTGCAACTACTGATGGTTGTTCCTTTTCTGGAAATGCTGGTTCTGCATGTTTTGCTATGGCCATTGATTTGGAAACTTCTAATGGTGTTGAAATTTCTGGTTTGAATGCTGAAGAACAATCTGATATTTCCTTACTTGCTACCTATAAATCCCAACAAGACTCAGCCTTCAATATTGAAGTTTATGCTTATTACGATGCTATGATCATTTTACGAGAAAACAATGTTTTGGAATTGATTCAATAAAGTAAAATGTATGATTTTAATAATATGGAATCGGAATTGGAATATAATGAACTCTATTTGGATTCTGCAGAAAGTGTTCCAGCTCGGAACGGATATTCAAACAAGAATTGGCCCTTGTTTTACTTGGATCGCCCTTTGTACAATGTCATTTCCCTAAAGGTATTGGATGTACAAATTCCTTTTTCGTTTTTTGTTATTAACCAATTTAACAACTCTTTTTTGCTAACTGAAAATATGGTACCTTCTCAGTCAGTTGCAGTAACAATCCCCGTTGGAAACTACAATATCACCACCTTTACAGCGGCTTTGCAAACTGCTCTCAACCAAGCATCGTACTATGAAAAAGAATACACAGTCACTTTTGACCAAACAACTCAACGGTTACAAATTTTTGGAGCTTTGGTTCAGTTTGAAATAACAATGGGAAATAACAATGATCCTGGATATCTTGCAGAGATTATTGGTCTTCCAAAAGGAACAACAGTCGCTACACCTCAAGGAGATTTTGGAGAAAATAGTGTTATTGCTTGTCCTTTTTCAGTACAGCTTACAGGACCCAATTATTTGTATGTTTGCTCTGATGCTTTTGGAAATACTGTACAATCCTATGTTCCACAAAAATATGTATTTGGTGGTGGTAAAGGTCCTCAAATTGCAAAAGTCCCCATCAATGTAAACCCAAACGATGTGATATATTACAACGATCCTGCCCCAGAAAAATGGTTTGAAGTAAACAATTTAGCACAGTTAGCCAGCTTTGATTTATATATCTTGAGTGGTGGATTACCATACAAACTTGATTTTAATGGTCATAGTTTCTCTATCAAACTGGGTGTTTACACTTTAAAGAAATAAACATATTGTATGTGTTTGAGGTTATGCAGGCTATTGTTGATGAAAGGTATTTTAAAAATACACTTGTTATATCTCCAGGTGTTGTCGGTAGTGTAGGTGATGTTTTGAATTCGGTCAGGTTAAGACAAAGTGCTCCAGATATGATGCTACGATACGATCAAGTATTTTCAGGACGTAATGAACCAAGATCAGGTAGCAATGTACAAGATGGTTATTCATATTCATACACATCTGGTGGGGGTCCATCAAGAACTTTGGATTCAAATTGGACCAACAAAAAATTCAAAACAGCTCATGGGTGGATATACCAAGATCTACGTGTACCTGACAAAACATTGACTGAAATTATGGGGTCTACAGGACGATACGATTGGTACAATCGAGTTGCAAATACATACCAGGCAAAAATTACAGGTGATATGTTTTTACCTTTACCTGGGGGTTATCAACCATCTGGTGTACCAAGAGGTGGACAAGTACCTCGAATTATTGCTAGAGACGAACCACAGGGAGTTGACTTGACAGACGATACTTGGTATGACAAGAGAAAAAAGAAAGAAGATGCCAGTACCTCATTGCTAGGAACTGTGGTTGTTTGTACAGATCCTCAAACTGGTAAAATGACTTATAAAACTGTTCCTGGTAAAACTGGTGGATCTGAAAAAGCCCCACCGGCTACCACGGCTACTCAAACCACAGCAGCTGCTGCACCTACTGCAACCAATGCTACAAACAATACAAAGCAGCCAGAAATTAACTTGGATGATGTTAAATGGATGTAAATTGTATGCCTTAATAAATATGCTAACATATGGTCTTGTAAAACAGCGAGGTCCGTATGCCCAAAACTACCCTTCTTCGTATACACCAAACTCCAATGATGTTACCATTGTATCACCTCGATACCCGTACGATCCTACAGTGGGCGATTCTAGTTCCGTTCACAAACGAAGTTACTGGGCAGCTCGTGTAGTACCTGATAGTGCCAATTTGCAAAATCCAAAATCCAACCTGTATGCTGCAAAATCTGGACAAAAACAAATGCAACTTCAAGTGCATTTAAATGCATTATTTGGAAATACTTTTGGTGTTAGTAAAGAAACTCAAACTAGTGGTCTGCCTGCTCCACCACCACCGCCTGTGCCTCCTCAAGAAGAAATGGATGTAGATACACCTGTCAAGGATGAAATGGATTTAGATACTCCTCCAGCTAGTATTCCTCCACAATCACCCACAACTCCTCAGACACCCGCTAGTATTCCTCCACAATCACCACAAAATACAAGTCCTGTTATGGAACCAAAAGAAGATTTGTGGAAATTTATTGAAGATACATATGGTATGGCATCCGGTATGACATGGACACCAGGAACAAGTAGTGAACAGGAAGCTAGACAATGGTTTAAAGATAAATTTTTGGAAATGTCTAATTATTACAATCGATTCCAAGACGAAAGTGCAAAAGAACGGTACAGAAATATTTTCGAAACAGCATATGTAGGTACTACCGAGGACATTAAAAATGAATTTTTAACTACATTAGCAAAAGATTACAAAATTGCTCAAGGTCCAAAGGTATTGTACCGACCTTCTCCTGAAGGCCCTAAAGCAACAACCCCTTTAGCAGAACAGGCGCAAGAAACTGCATCAGAAACGGTCCCTCCAGTTGTCAACCTTGACAACATACCACCAGAATTAAGAGCACCGTACACACACCCAAAACCCCCACCTATAATAACATATACAGATGAAGAAGATTATGTTCGAAGAAAAAATTTTGCTGAAGCTCGGATTAACCAGTTAGAAAGCTATATACGACAATTTAATAACAAACTTAAAAATGCCAACAAAAGACTCGAAAAATTGGATCCTGCTTCAAAAGAATTCCAATATACATTGGAAGATAGTAAAAATTATGAAGATAGTATTAAAGCTAGTATAGAAAATTTGGAAAAAGCTCGAAACGGATTAGCTGCTTTAACCGCTGCAAGGGCTGAAGAGCAACGTAAAAAGCAGCAACAACCACCCAAAAGCAAACGCAGAACAAAAAAGTATTCTTATGCTGCCCCAGGTGCATGGCCAAGTTCTTCTCCAGAAAAATCTGATCCTAATGATACTACTTACTCTCCCTCACAGGAAAGAAAAAGCAAGGGAAAGGGAAAAGGTAAGAAAAAGTAAAATGTGTGTGATTTGAAAAACTATAAATAGTCAATAAAATTTCTTATGTTATGACTTTGTACGCTGCTGATATTATGGATCTAGCCCAGCCTGTTGAAAAGAAAAAAGAAAGAAAACGAAAAGTGCAAGAAATAACCCCACCAGCTTCTGAAGTTTCTGAACCTGTTTCCGAAGCGCCAAAACCCAAAAAGGTCATGTCCGAAAAACAAAAAGCTGCGCTTGCAGCCGGACAAGAAAAGCGTCGTCAAAAGAAGGCGGAAGCAGAAGAAGCAAAGCGTCGGGCTGAAGAAGAAGAACAAAAAAAGAAAGCTGATGAAGAAGCTAAGCAGGCTGAAGTGTTGGCTAAAAAAGAAGCTGCCAAGGAAAAAAGAAGACTTGCTGCTCAAAAGAGAAAGGCTGAAAAAATGGAACAAGAAACCAACCAAGAAATCGATGCTGCTGTAGCAGAGGTGACAGAAAAACCTGAAAAGAAGCAGCGTAAAAAGAAGGAGCCTAAAGATACAAATATTCCTCCTGCTTGGTTCCAAAAGTATATTGAAGGTGTCAAAAGAGAACAGGCTGAAACATCAGCTACCAAGGTTCCAAAGAAACAAATTCAGCAAGAGGCTTCTGCCATGGCCAATGAAAAATGGAAGGATGGTTTGGTACGTGACCGTGTTCAGAATGAATTGGATAGTCATGCAAGCAGAATGTATTCCATGATTTTTAATCGACGTTAATTGTATGTTTTTTAATATATGAAGTCGTTGATCGTTAAACCTGTACCTGTACCCAAAGACAGTCATCATCCACCACCGCCAGACGATGTTTTACCAAAACATGAGTTTACCATGGGGATTATCGCTCCAAAAGGGTCTGGAAAAACGACTGTCATTGCAAATTTACTAAATTTTTATAAAGGGTATTTTCATACCATTTTGATCTTTAGTCCTACGGTTGCTTCAGACGAAAAATGGGATTGGGTTAAAAACCAGCGTTTGCTCATACAAAACAAACCTTTAAAAAAGTGGGTGGAAAAATTGAAAAACAAAGACCAACCTGAACCCAATCGGGTAGTAGATCCACCTCCACCAGCTCATGAAATTGAAGAATATGTAAAAGACGATGACGATGAATTTGATGGGAAAATCCCTGAAGAAAATTTCATGTCTGAATACGATGAAAGTACTTTGGCCAGCATTATGGACGAGCAAATGATGATTGTACGAACATTGAAAAAGTATGGTAAGACAAAACATCTAGCAAATCGAATTTTGATTGTATTTGATGATTTGGTAGGAAGCTCTCTGTTTAGTGGAAAAAAGGACAATCCTTTCA
>Ga0255142_1000444_pt1 | contig 13215 bp, 28 predicted proteins | sample Atl_Cont_RepB_0h_FD_183181 | JGI IMG/M metagenome (GOLD analysis project Ga0255142, IMG submission 183181) | Freshwater microbial communities from Altamaha River, Georgia, United States - Atl_Cont_RepB_0h | ecosystem: Environmental > Aquatic > Freshwater > River | place: USA: Georgia | collected... | reverse complement strand
CGTACGGATATATTGAAGCATCGCCTTTAAGTACACATTGTTTTGCAAATGTGGATACCAGAAAGAGGGATTTGGCACGCTATCTTTGACGAATTTCCCATAAAATAAGTTTTTGGCCTTATCGGACGCCTGTGGCGAATAACTTTCGGTAATCCATAAAGATTTTCCCTCATACGCATAATTATACGACGCCGATAAACGCACCCTGTCATCATAATGCTGAAGCCAGTATTTAGCCTGTATTACCGTTACCGTTTCTGTTTGCGATTTAAAAGGCGCGTCGGTTAAATTGCGGTTAGGGTCTAAAAGCTCCGCTTCACAATATCGGCAATAACGCGCGGCAATATCGTTTTTAGCGTCACACTTAGTGCAATTTTTCCATTCAAAATAAAATTCACATCGTTTGTTATTAACTATTCCTACGCATCGTCGTGCATATGCGGAATTCAATGTTTCGCATTCTGGGCATGGGAAAATTAAATCTTTTTCATCGGAATAAATTTGTTTAATAGCGTCTAGAATAATAGGATCGTCCCAGTTTTTATGTCTCTCAAGATTGCCTGCGCAATCTAAGATAAGAGCCGATTCTTTTCCTGGATAAAGACGTAACGCGCGCCCTATCATTTGAACAGCAAGCACTAATGATTCGGTAGGACGCAAAAAAAGTAGCGTATCATAGCCCGGAACATCAATACCAACAGTTAACACCTGTACATTAATCAAGTATTTTATTTCGCCTTTTCTGGCTCTGTCCAGAATAACCAAGCGGTCTTTTTGAGGTGTTTCTGCAGTTATTACAGCACTTTGTTCGGCAGGTAATGCATTAAGAGCTTCATAACAATGCGCCTTGGTACAGCAAAATATGAAGCATCCAAAGCGATTTTGAGAGGCCATTATATGCTGCAAATGCAATAGGATTTTTCCAGTTAATCGGTGATTATTATGAACGGTTTCTTCCAGTTGCTTGACATCAAATTTTCCCATGCTGTTTAAGCGAACCTGCGAGAAATCAATCTCGTGTTTTTTATTTACCTCAAATATAGGCTTAACCAAGTAATTATTTTCGATAAGCCATGCGGTTGTAATATTACCCACCTGTTTTTTGAATAAACACTTTTCCCCAACAATCGATTCGCCTTTATATCGGAAACATGTTCCTGTAGCTCCTAACACACGCATAGAAGGGTTTGTTTCTTTATAATGGCGCAAAATACGCATGAAGGTGGTGCGATGATTTTGATAGTCAATCGCGTGCGCTTCATCAACCAAGATGATATGAAATCTTAAATCACCTATTTTTCGTTGCCGTTTAATGCCGTTGAGAACTGATTGAGGCGTTCCAAATATAACGCATTGAGAAGTATCTTTAATATTTAAGGCGTTACAATAAAGCGACGGGTTTCCACCTTGTTGGCGATAGGTTTCGGCGTTATTTCGTACCAGTTCTGCGTTATTGACAATACATAAAGCGCGCTTATGGCTATGTTCGAATTTCAAAAGCAACTCGGAAAGCATCAAGCTTTTTCCCGCGCCTACTGAGGCATACAATAATACCGGTTCATCATTGGTTTTTAGTGCTTCCCAGCATTCTTGCAATGCTTTTTGTTGGTAGGGGCGCAGGTGTTTCACGGTTTGTATTCTTGGTGATTGTCGTCACTGTGACATTTGTCTTTGAAGGCACACATTCTGCATGTCCAAAACAACGGGGATTTGTTTATTTTTGGAGGAGGTATAGTTGCGTCATGAATGGCTTTAGCTTTGATGCGTAACTGCTCGAAATAAAGATGGTCGAATTCCACGTATTCATCATGAAATTGCCCTGTGTTTTTATTTAGGCATAATAAGAAACCGCTATCCATATTCAAAAATCCCAAATAACATTGAACTTGGGCATAATATTGCTCATTCCATTTGCGTAAACCATGTTTTACCAATTGCTGAAATGATGCATGATTGGCCGTTTTTATTTCCAATACATATAACTTGTTTTCTAATCGGATAATTGCGTCTGGATGTCCAAAAAAATAAGGTAATTCTTTATCTTTAGCATCCTTTATAGGTACTTGAACAGAAATAATCCCCGAAATCAATTGCAAAACATAATTTTCTAAATATTTTCCGATGGATAAAATGCGATTGGTACGCGCGTCACGGGGTTTTTTATGCTCCCCGTGATAGTTAAACCAAATATTTCGCCAGCATGGGTTCCCAATTTCGCTAGACCCTATATAATTTCTTTTAGGCTCACAAGCTTGCCTTGTTTCTTCTAATAGCTTGGTTAATGTTCCGGTTACCATGGAATGTCATCCTCAACAACATCAGTTTGCACTTTAGGATTTCTGCTAAATGCGCTTTCAACCGCACTTGGGGTAGATGTAACAACCATTTTTACCCCTGTCTCGCATTTAAAGCTTTGAGATGGATGGACTTCAGATACCCAGTTTCCGCATTTACCATCGTTTTCCCATTCTTGGACCTTAATGCCTGCATGTTTTCCTATGAATACTTTCATAAAGTCATCTGAAGGAGGCTCGCTACTGGATGGCTGTACCTTGAACATTTTATAAATAAGCATAAGCATATTAAGAGCTTTATGACGTTTGTTGCTATTTTCATCAAATACCTTTAATTTATGAAATACATGTCGACCTTTGAACTCCCCATCAACTAATTCCCAATCAATTTCAATGCGCTTTTCCCCGTTATGTTCTACATTATACATTCGAACAATTTTGGCAATCGCTTTCGTGCCGTCGGGAATAACACTAAAAGATTGAGTAAATGCATCTTCCGGATTCCCCGTTAATTGCCCTAAGTCGCTACTCCAAAAATTCATAATTTTTCCTCGGTGGTTTGTAGTGAAGTATTTAATAAATGTTTATAAGCAAAATTCTCACTTGATGCCCATGTAGATTCATCTTTTGGGTTGTAATGCCATAATATGGGTGCGCGCGGAAGTCCGCACTCGTTCATGTATTGAGATTGAGAGGATATTATAATCTCTTGCTTATGGAGCAATTGTTGTCGCTCGCCATCCTTAAAAACATATTCTCCATTATTTGCTTTTTTTAAAAGTTCGCCGATTTGACGAACTTTTCTGTATTTTTTAATCCAAATATTTATATCAAACTCCATCCTTATGTTCCTCCTCGTAATAAGACTCGACTGCGTGTTTGACCTCATTTAAGTCATTAGGTATAAGAAGCTCTTGAAACATATCAATGGGACTTTTAGCGAGCCGGTCACCATCGAATTGCGTTTGAAACCTGTATTGACCATCCATAACCCTAGAATGCAATATCGTAGTGAACATTCCTTCAATTGTTATTTTTTCATCCAATAATTTCCCAATTGTTTTGCAGCGTGCTACTCCATGGATATCGGTATCGCTATGACATAGTACAAAACACGTTAAGTCAGAGCGTGTATTAAGAAGCGAATTAATAACCAACCAGAAGTGCTGGGCAATCTCGGAGAAGCGGTCGTATCCTTTTTCTAAGGCTCGCCGCATAAATTCATTGGCCATCAAATACTGAATATCATCTATAACCAACGTTGTAATATCTTTGCGTTCTTTGTTAACAAACTCGATTGCTTTTAAGATGTTATTCCATTGGTCGCTTATATAATAATTACCTTCTTTATCTTTATTAGAAGTTAATAATTTATAACCAGCTCTAGCAGAACGAAATGGTAGCGGCTTATCAAGAACGCTAATAATAAAAGTAGACTTAGGATCAAGAGTACGGATACTGGTGGATTTACCAGTGCCGCTTTGACCTATAATTAGAACAACGTTAGACATTACGACCTCGCTTTAATAGTAACGGATGGTTTAGAGGGTTTTTTTTCTATGAGCAGCGATAAAGCATCTCTAACACTTAACGGAGCCTGCATCATATATTGGTCGCATAATTTTTTGTCTACGGTGTAAGAAACAGAAGACTTAACAGGATTAAATTCAGCAGGCAGATACACGTCACCGGATTCATAAGCCTTTTTATCCAAGGAATAAATAAAGGGAGTTTTACATTCTATTTTCCATGTTTCATATTCATACGACTTTTGCCCTTCATGATTATGTCCTAATTCATCTATAATAAGCGATGTTAGTTCTTCTTTGCGCTTGGTAAGCTTGGCCAGCTTTTTATTAAGCGTTTCCATTTCTAAAATATATTCATTCAACATAATTACCTCTTTACTTTGATTAGTCTACGCCGGTAATGACGTAAGATTATTTTAGTAAATCTATTTACTATTTGTCAATAGAATGTTTATAATAATTTACGGAGAATATTATGACGCTAGAAGATTTAAAAAGTTATTTTATCAACGGCAATCAATTTGAGGCGAAAACAGGCTTGTCCCATGTGAATTGGCACAACTGGTTTAAAAAGAAAGGATATATTCCTATCGGTTCTCAAAGACGCATTGAAAAAATAACTCAAGGAGCTTTAAAGGCATCGTTAGAGGATTTACCGGATGGACAATTATGAGGATATGATACAGGAGCTGGAGCATCTGCGGGCTTATAAGGCTGCGCAAGAGGGGAAGGCACTTAATCGAGCATTTGCACGCTTGGAACAATTATTGTCAAGTGTGTCTTTTGATCCTGTTATTTCTCTGCGTGCTTTTCGAGTGATTGCAGACTGTTTATTAACTTTAAGAGATGAAATAAATCATGACCAAAGAAGAATTAAGTAAGTTGCGAGAATACGCCACCGTGCATCCTGCATTTGTAGAGGCATGGGAAAATTGCCAAAAAATTACTGATGGTTTGTCAAGAAAAGACCAATCCTTGATGTTTTGGGTGGCTGGGTATTTGTGCGCAAAAAATGATTTAAAAGAATGGGCAAGTGATTAATTGCAAAAAATAAATACAAATACACAGGAGACAAAATGAACACTGTTTTAATTGAGAAATTGTTAAGTATTTTAATTAAAGATGAAGAATCGCCCACCACGTGCGCAACTACTTCGCCATGGAAAACAGGAAATAATTATTTCATTCGTACGGTAACAATGCATTTAGTTGGCGAATTGATTTATGTTGACGATAAAGAGCTTGTTTTAAGAAAAGCAAGCTGGATTGCGGATTCTGGACGATTTCATGACGCTTTAAGAAATGGAGAGTTTTCTGAAGTAGAGCCATTTATTAATGATGTCATTGTAAATCGCAATTCTATTATTGACGCTACTGTTTTTGATCATGAATTACCCGAGAATCAAAAATGATTATATTAAAAGGAAATGAATGGTCTGCATCCAGGCCTAGGGCTACGTCTAGGTCTTGGTCTAGTTCTTGGTTTTGGTCTAGGTCTTGGTCTTGGTCTTGTTCTTGGTCTAGGTCTTGGGGTTCGTGAAAAATAACAAAATACACAGATAGAATTACTGGGGAATGAAGAATGACAGATACATTTAGAAAAAAATACAACTCTAATCCGGAACTAAAAGAGTTTGCGGATGAGATTAAATATTTAGCTGAAGACTTAGAAAGACATATTAATTTAATTAAGTCAGGACGGGAAAGATCATTGGCATTAACTAATTTGGAACAGGCTGTGATGTGGGCTGTAAAGGCAATATATATTACGGCAGATAAAGATGACTGAAACCAAAAAAACAACATGTGACGGCTGCCAAAGATTTTTGCATATAACCGACAATAGTATTGATTATAGATTGAGATTAACTTGCGAACGAATACCACTAACAGAAAGCTGGGTAACGGACATGATGAGATATCCGATTATTAAAGAGGATAAGCATTTTTGTTCTCTGGGTTGCCTTCAAAAATGGAGTATAGATGAATGATTGACTACGAGAAGTTGAAAGAGGCGCATGAGCTTGCTAAGCACGCGAAAATTGATTTAGTAACAACGGTGCGAACTTTTGCGGGGAGTTTTATAGATGATAATACGATTAGATGCGTACCATGTTAAGCAATTATATTTACAAACCGTTTCCTATAAAAGCGCATTAAAGGGATTCCTGGATGATGGCATTTTATATGATGAAGGGAAGGATAAGCTTAAAGAAATTGAATTATTATTGAAAACAATAGAGGAATATAACGAGGTGTATAGATGATCCAAGGAGAATATCATTTACATGAAAATGGCAATTTAATTTACAAGCCCCATGGCGATGTAGATCGTGACAGCCATGCGGTTATTGAGGTATGGCTTGCTTCTTGTATTGGTAGAACGCCTCAATCATTTTGTGAGTGGTTAAAACAAGCTTTCGAGCTTGGCGCAAATAAGGAAAGAATCTTGGAGTTGGGGAATAAGAATAAATTAGATGAGTATATTCCTGAATGGAAAGAGATTGTAGGAGTTTTATAGATGATTAAGCGCATTAAATGCCTGATCGGACTTCACAAATATTACGTTTTAATTCATTTAACTAAGTGCTGCCGCAAATTAGGATGCAGGCATTGCAATAAAGAATTTGCGATGAATGACAATCTTCAAGTTATCGTGCCTTGGGACGATGAATTTGAAGAAATTTATAAGATATTTGGGGTTTTATAGATGAGAGTAGAAGTGACTGTGGAATACGAACCTACGCCAGAAGAATTGGCTATTGAATTTTGCAAATTATATGAAGACGGGCAGGCAAAATTTTTTAATAGAGTTGCTGAAATATTTAATCATCCAAAGCATAGCCTAACAATGCAGCTTGAATATATTTCTCAAAGCAAGCTATTAACCAATGAAGCCACGCATCTAATGGGCAAGATAGGTGAGTATGCGGAGCATAACAGATGAATGATTTCAAGAAAGACGGAAAATATGAAATTTATTTTGAAAAAAGAAATGATGATGCATACGAAGTTTTAGGCTGGTGTCCAGATGACGATTGTTTTGTGTTTGTAGAAACCATGAATCGTGAGGAATTAAAAAATTTTCGTAACATGATCCATAATCTTCTTTTAGATTTGAACTTGGAACTTAATTATGAATGATGATTTAGTAACAATTCCTCGCATGCATTTTAACGACTTAGCATGGGCAGCAGTTCGATATGCTCTTGGTAGAAAAACTTACATGGTCGCTACGGTTTGTGATGTTTTGATAAAAAATGCTGACAAGTTATATAACCAAAATCGTGAAAAAATGACGCATGAAATTCTTAGAGCGATTGAAACAGGCAGCGCGGGCATGCCAGTGGACGTAAAAGACTGGCAGAGAGTTCTGGATGCTTTTGAGAAGATAAACAATGAATAATTTTACGAAAGAAGAGTTAGAAGCCATTAAATATTGGTGCAGGGAAAATCATGATTTGGTCGATAAAATCCAATCCATGATTGATAACTATTGTGAGCATTTAATGGGCATAAATATTGAAAATGGCAAAAAAGAATGCATGAAATGTGGAGGAGTAAAATGATAATCAGTGAAGAAGATAAAGTACGAAAATTATTATTACAGCCCGTTTCAATCGATTGGGAAATGAATATGGCGAATTACATAGCAGGAAAACTTCTAAATAATGAGAAATGCAAGAAAAATTACGCGAGAATATTGGCTCTTGCCGCTCTTAAAATCCATGATGCGCTGAGGTATGAAAATGATAATCAGTGAAAAACATGCCGACGTATGCATCTGTGGCCATCATACCAACCGACACGAAGATACTGATATATGGAAAAGAAGAGATTAAAAAAATAAAACTTCGCTTATATGCGTTATATCAATATGACGGGCTTGTTGATACGGGAAATCTTATTTCAAAAATAAACTCCATGACTGATAATTATGGCGAGTCTCATAAGGTAATAAATGACCAATAATTCATCCATACTCACCTTTAACAAACGCCTCCCCACGATGCCGTGCTATATTTGTGGACAAGACGCTCCTAATGGCATAAAAAGTTTTAATCGTTACAAAAATAAATGGGTTATAAGACATAAGGAATGCAAAAATGACCGAAACAGTAAACCATCCTCAGCACTATAATTCTTCAAACGCCAAGTGCTCGTGTGGGCGCACCATAGAATGTTTATCCGTAGTTCGTTATCTTAATTTTAATTTAGGCAATGTGGTCAAATACATTTGGAGGCATGAGCATAAAGGAGGCATAGAAGACTTAAAGAAAGCCTTGTTTTATCTTCAAGATGAAATAAACAGACTAGACAAACCTAGAAAATCTACTAATTGCGATTATTCCGAGCATTTTGAAATCTGCTATAAAAATCCCAGCGATTAAGATACGATAATGGGCGCAAGTGTTTGCCCACTTAAGCCCATATGCATTCGATACGCCAAGATATACAACCCATGAGGGTGGGACATAGGTTATATGGACAATATTATACCAGTATTACTATAAATTTAAAGCCCGTAGTGGATAGACCACACGGGCTTTTTTGTTTTATCAGGCTAATTAACTCAAGGAGCTATGCAATGAGAAGTATACCATCACCACAGCCAAATGAAATACATTATGTGTATTACGGATGGCAAGAAAACCCTATTTGCATTCAAGTTAGAGTTGAAAAAAATGAGGGAAAAGATTTTTACACCTTAAAACATGACCATGGAGTATGGAAAAGAGGCGCACCAGACGGGGGAAAGCCTATTTATAATCTCTTATCTATAAAAAAAAACCCGGATAAACCTATTTTATTTGTGGAAGGAGAAAAAACTGCTGATGCCGCCATTAAATTATTCCCTGATTTTAATGTAATTACGTGCTTAGGTGGTGCTTCTAGCCTTCATAAAGCCGATTTAAGCGCATTAAAAGATAAGACAGTGTATTTATTCCCTGATAATGATAAAGCCGGATATAAGGGAATGGAAAAGCTTAAAGATGAGCTTGTATGGGTGGCTAAAGTTGTTTATTTGATAGATATAAAATCCCTTGGGGTAAAAGAAAAATGGGATTTGGCGGATTTTAATGAAGATAATGACGAGGTGGATTTCGATGCTATAAAGGAGCTTTTTAATATAAAACCATCTGATGAATTATTTTCCATTGACCGATACCCTCACCTTTCTGATTCTTCTCGCCCAAAACCTCTTGATACCTGTGAAAACCTGCGCGCTCTTTTGGCTCATTATAAAATCACGGTTCGATGGAACATGTTAAAACATATACGTGAAACGACCATTCCACATATTAATTTTTATGAGGAAGAAGCTGACAATGCGTCCTTAAACTATATTATCGACTTGGCCGTATTGAACGGCTTGCCTCATAAGCGATTAGATAAACACCTAGACCAAATAGCTTGGGAAAATACTTATCATCCGGTGCGAGACTGGATATTAAGCAAGCCACTTGCCGATGCTTCGGTTTTTTCTAAATTCCTCTCCACCATACAAACTACCGATAATGATTTGGCATATATTCTAATTAAACGCTGGATGATTTCAGCTATTGCCCTTCTTTTCACCGAAAAGGGGTTTTCCGCACAGGGAGTGCTCGTTATTCAAGGAGAACCGCACACCCACAAATCAAGCTTTGTAATGTCTTTGGTTCCTGAGCCATTGAAAGCGGTCAAAGGAGGTCTATCTCTTGACCCTTCCCGCAAAGATGACATTTTAACTGCTTCAGAATATTGGATATGCGAATTAGGTGAATTAGATGCCACGTTTAGAAAAGCCGATATTGCTCGTTTAAAATCTCATATTACTAATGACATAGACGATGTTCGACGACCTTATGCCATCCGTAATAGTCGTTTAATTCGGCGCACAGCGTATGCGGCCACTGTTAATGAATCCCATTTTTTAGTGGATTCTACTGGTAACCGTCGATGGTGGACGATTAGTCTTACTGAGCCTATTGACACGCGGCATGGGCTAGATATGCAGCAAATATGGCGATATGCCTATGAGATGTATATCCAAGGAGAATCACCGTTTCTAAGCAAAGACGAATTGAATCTTCTTAATGAATCCAATAAGAAATTTGAGTTTATTGATCCGTTCGAAGAAAAACTGGAGCAATTCTTTGATTGGGAATGGCCAGAACGCATATGGATGACGGCTACCGAGGTGTTAGAAAAAATAGGTTACGAAAAACCTAATAAGTCCGACGCAACGCGCATGGGATCACTTTTGAAAAAAAGAAACATTCCAAAAGGAATAGGCCGGAAAAGACGGCATTACCATATGCCAAAATTTTTAAATTCTAACGAGGAATGGTGACACGTGTGACACATACCGTGACACCATATTTTGTTGGTGTCACTCCTATAACCATTGCTGGTATTGGGCTTTATGCGTTTAGTGACACCTGTGACACCTATATAATATATAAGTATAATTATTTATTAATATATATATGCATATATATACCCCTATATAGGGAAGTGTGTGTCATATGCGTCACAGGTGTCACCATTCCCTCTATAACCCTTGCTGGTATTGGGTTTTTAGGTGTGACACCATAGGTGTCACCTTTTGTTGATGTGTCACGCTTAGTGTCACATTTTGGGGTTTTTATGACTTTTTTAGAATTTTGTCGCAAAAACGGATGTGAACTTTTAAAAGATGATGTGACGTTTATAAAAAAATGCTTAAGCACTTTTTCTAAAGGTCGCCATAAGATTATTTTGCGTGTTTATGTTGATGTGTGGGTTAAGGCTATGGCAGACTGTAAAAATATTAGTATGAAACAAAATGCGGGACGACGAGCAGCTAATTTATATTTACTAGGGGAAGTTGATGAAACATCAAGGAATAGTTAAGTGGTTTAATGAATCGCGCGGATTTGGATTCATTGAGAGCGAAGGACAGGAGTATTTCGTGCATTATAGCGGTATCAATACCCCAGGATTTAAAACGCTTAAAGACGGTCAGAAGGTTAGTTTTGAGAGTACCAAGCGGCCAAAAGGATTGACCGCTATTGAGGTGGAAGTGATTTATTAACGTTCGCCATTTTCACATCGTGTAGTTATATGTCCCTCGGCGGCATGAATGGCATCTTTTTTTGTTTCATACCATTCGTCGCTTTCGGCGCAGGGTAGAGATTCATTATTGAAATAAATTAGATAAAAATAGCCAGCAGGTTCATGAGGGTGAATTTCATACGAATAACCAATATCACCATGTTTTATTCTTTCTTTCATAAAAGCACCCAGAATAATAAAATTAAAGCCACGGTACTTAACAAGCACATGATACCGGTTAGGATTTCAAGAGTTATTTCTTTCGTTGTCATTGGGTTGTTCCTGTTTTATTCGGTATTGTTGAAGGGTTTGTATTGCGTTAGTTAGTTCAAGTTCTAAGGTTTCGATTTGATCGAGCGTTAGTAAGTCAAATCCCCGAAATTCACATAAACCATTGTCTATATTTACTGTTACTTTGTGGCGCTCATCTGTGCATGCGCCTACTTTAAAATTAATCTTCATTTCTATCATTCTCGTATTTCCAATCATCTGCATGTTCGTCTTGATATGCTTGTTGTTGTTGCTGGATTTCGGCATCAATCCAATCCTCATCGCCGTGGAATTCCATAATTTATCCTTTGTAGTTTGTTGGGATGTGTAAATAGTAAATTGTTTTACTATTATTGTCAATGCATCATCATGCTTTAATTTTGTCCATCATATAAACACTGGTGTGTCTCGTCTTATCAACAGATTTATCCTCAGATTTTGTGGAAAAATTGACGTGGTTCTTAAGCTCGTCTATGATTAGCTTAATATCTTCTCAGGAGAATTTCATGTCTTATCGTGATGATGATTTCAACTACGAAAAACCCGATAACAGTCATTACAGTGTTCCGTCTATGTATGGAAAAATAGTGCGCGAACAGTATAACGAACAGTCTAAGTATTGTGAGCCTGGTGAAGCTGGTGGCGGCATGCGAGGCGAGCATCGTAATGAGCAAGCAGGGCCATAACGTCGGACACTAAAAGGACAAATCATGGCATTTACTGAATCGTCCTATGATCCAAAGTTTTGCGAAACAGCCGTTGATGTCTTATCCGAGGGTAAGAGCTTGGCGGCTGTTTGTGTTGCTATTGGCGTGGCTCGTTCCACACTTTACGAGTGGCGCGACAAATACCCTGACTTTAAAAAAGCCATCGAAATGGGTTTGCAGCACGCTCAGTTAAGGTTTGAAGAATTAGGCTTAAAAGGCATGTCGGGTGAAATTAAAAACTTTGCGGGCAGCTCTTGGATTTTTACTATGAAAAACCGATTCCGAGATGATTACGCCGAAGACAAGAAAGAAGACAAATCACCAGCGGAATCCGTTCTCGAACAAATCCTATCCGGCAAAATACAAGTAAAGAATGATGATCAAAAGAACTGAGCAGAAATGCGACGTCACCTGAACGCCATCTTGTAAAGCGTATGCGTTATTTGGCACTAGGGTTTGAGAGTTGAGCCATGAGCTTGTTGGGGGTGAAAATCCCCCCGATTCGCCAAAGGAGTTTATGTTGATTGATGTATTTGACCTGCAACAATTCGCCCCTGCATTCTTGAAAATAGCCGACAAATCCGGCAATTTAATCCCCTTTAGATTTAATCGCGCGCAACAGTACGTTCATGCTCGCATCGAAGACCAGCTCAAACGAGTTGGCTATGTGCGTGTCAACATCTTGAAAGGCCGCCAGCAAGGTATATCAACGTACATTCAAGCACGGTTTTTTCATCGCGTATTAACAACAAAAGGCACGCAGGCTTTTATCCTGACGCATATGGCTGATGCTACAAAAAATCTTTTTGAGATGACGAAGCGTTTCAATAACAACCTGCCTCAAGGACTTGCTCCGAGTGCTGACAAAGACAACGATAACCGTTTGATGTTCGATAAAATAGGCTCAGGCTATCGGGTGGGGACAGCAGGCAGCAAAGAAGTTGGTCGGTCAATGACGAACCAGTTAATGCATTTATCCGAATATGCATTTTATGAGAACGTCGCTCAAATCAAACGTGGCGTTGAGCAAACAGTAGCTGACATCAGCGGCACCGAAAAGATAAAAGAATCCACGGCAAACGGCATTGCTAATGCGTTTTATCTCGATTGGCAAGATGCAAAAAACCAAGAATCGGATTGGGAAAACATTTTTATCCCATGGTATTGGCAAGATGAATACACAAGAGACGCCACTCATCTAGTCTTAACCGATGAAGAGCGCGACTGGATGCACTTATATCAACATGATGGATTGACGATTCAGCATCTTGCTTGGCGACGACATAAGCTCGCAGACTTTGACGGGGATTACGACCAAAAAGCGAAAGGATTCTC
>Ga0255142_1000442_pt1 | contig 13227 bp, 13 predicted proteins | sample Atl_Cont_RepB_0h_FD_183181 | JGI IMG/M metagenome (GOLD analysis project Ga0255142, IMG submission 183181) | Freshwater microbial communities from Altamaha River, Georgia, United States - Atl_Cont_RepB_0h | ecosystem: Environmental > Aquatic > Freshwater > River | place: USA: Georgia | collected... | reverse complement strand
GTTCTTCATCAATAATAGCACGTTCAACATCATTAACTTTGACTGGGAAACATTTACTCCAATCTAGAACGATACGATTACCAACACGAACTTTCTTAACATCGTAACCGACTGCTAACACTTCTGCGAATTTAGTTTCACGAATAGAAGTAGCACCTTCAAGGATAATACCTGATGCTGTTTTCTTTTCTACTTTTACTTCGCCAATATAAACTTTTGTACCTAAAGGTGTCATAATATCCTCAATTGTTTGGCTCCCCGAGGTGGGCTCGAACCACCGACCTGCGGATTAACAGTCCGTCGCTCTACCGACTGAGCTATCAGGGAATAGTTTTTAATAATTCTTTTCTGGGAGTTTTGATTGCTCGATATATTTCAACCAACGCTTGCGTGCTGCGTTTCGAGCCATCTTACGTTTCGTAGTGGGTTTAACATATTCCATACGATCACGTACTTCTTTCAATAGACCTGAATCATCTACTTTCTTTTTGAATAGACGCATTGCCTTTTCAAATTTACCATCTTCAACAATCACTGTCATGCCGAAATGTTTTTGCTTCTTTTGCTTTCGCATTAATTATATCTCCATAAAAGATTGGTGCCCCAAGAGAGACTCGAACTCTCAAAATTTGGCTTCTAAGACCAACACGTATACCAATTCCGTCATCGGGGCATTAAACATAATACTCATAGTTCACAGATGACTCATTATCACTTAATGTAAACGCTCCATTCTTATGATGGAACTTTCTTGCCATCTCAGTCTTTGGACTAAGAGTAACAAACCTTGTAACTGTAGGATATTGTTCTTTGATATAATCAACTACATCAAATACTAATTTAGCAGCAGATCCAGGAGCATAACTCCATACAGTATAGAATACTGCTACTTTCTCGCCAGTTTCTTCAACCAATTCATCAACAGTGGTTGGCACATAATCAAGTAACGCTACGCAAATCATTGCTAATGGTTTATCTTCAACCAGTGCGCCAATAAATTTATTTTTAGTAACACGAAACTCAACAGGAATTTCAGGTCGGACTGGATCATCTTTCACATAAGAAAGCAATTCAGAAGAAGGGTCATTAATAATGTTAAGCATATTTTATATTACATTTTAGGTTCTTTCGATTTATCCAATTCCTTTTGTTTTGCTGCCAGAACTTCTGGGTGGTTTTCAATCCATGTGTCATGGTGTTGTTTACCAAATATCCAAAAACTATCTTCAGTAAAAACTCTTACAGGTTTCCAAAACCGACTAATCAAATAATTTATAGCACATGCACCTACAACTAAAGCGAGGATGCCAACTGAAAATAAAATTGACACCGTCATGAATGATGCTGCTTGTTCGATACTACTCATTGATACTCCAAAATGGTTGCGGGAGGTGGTAACGCTCCACCCTCGACATGGCTTATGAGACCATTCGGGTCGCTTGACCTTCCCGCTTTATCCTACATAACTCTTTTCTGCACCAGTTGTAATTGTGGCAGTATATGGTCCATTACCAACACTATCACCAATTGCTGCAATTCCTTGTCCGTTAGAAGTTTTTTGCGCTGCTGTTATTATATATGACGTGTGTCCACAATCAGCTAACACTGTATCTCCTAATCTTGCAACTGGACTTCCTTCAACTATCGTTTTTTCAGATCCAGTTATAATTGTTCCATCAACAGTTATTGAACCATTGTGTGCATTACAAGTTCCATGAGTTCTATCACCGATTCTTGCTATTTTATCTGACATAATTATTATGTTCCTAAGCAACTACACTTTATATTTAGTCACTATAATGAAATGTCCTACAGTTCGTAGGTCGGGAATTCCAGCCATCAAAGTCTTGTTAAACCTTTACATGCCACCTTAAACAACATTTCATTATAGTGACTGGTGATTACGCACACCAATCAATGCGGGGTCTGTTACAGGTCGTAACGTGGAACCATCAAAGCCTTCAACATGATAGCTTCTGGAGTGAACTTTTCAGTATCACCACCAAGAACTGCTGCCATGATTTGTGGGCTGAAACCAGAGATAAGTGCGACACCAGAGGCATCAAACTTAGCTGGGACATTGTCCTTAGCATTCAAGTTCCAGAACACGATCTTTGGTAGTTCGTATCCTGCTTCTTCAAACTTACGAGCAATCATCTTCATTGCGGAGTCGTCGAAACGAGCACATTGATCAAATTGCATGTCAGACATGATTAGAAGCATTTCTGGCATTTCTTCTTGAGGAACGTTACCTTCCTTGGCAGTCTTCAGAATCTTGTTCATCGCCTTCACCAAGTCAGTGTTCATTGCCCAATTAGAAGATACCATTTGTTGTACCTTCTGTACGATGTTACCCTTCAAATGCAACAGTTCTGGAGAACCACTGAAAGTTAGGAATGTATCCTTGAACTTACCAGTGTTCTTGTCTGCGCAGTACAGACCTAGAGAAACTGCTACATCCAAGCAAGTAGTTTCGCTCTTAGAGCCATATCCACCTGCCTTGCAAGTCATAGAACCAGATACGTCAACCAAAGGCAATACGTTTGCATCACCGATAAAGTTTTCCATTGCATCCCATTGGGCTTGCAATGCACCTAGTTCAGTTTCGTTGTAGTTCTTTTTGTAAGAACCGATAACACCCTTCAACACATCGTATGGGAATACCGCACCTGCGTTGATCTTGACTTGAACAGTGCGATCCTTAGGATCCTTCACCAATTCAGCCACATACTTGGCATACTCTTGAGTGTTACGGAAGAATGCCTTCTTGTAACGAGAGTGAGCCAATGAAGGTACATGGGAGAAGTTAATCTCATCCCACTTCTTAGCGCACATATCTTGTTCAACAACCTTAGTCATTTCAACCAAGGACTTACGATAAAACTTTGGAGACATGCCAAAGAAGTTACGGATTTCAACAGCCAACTCACCCTTACGTGGAGTCCACTTTGCTGCCAATCCATTCTTTGCACGAAGTGCGTCACCCAACATAGAAAATGCTTGGTGCTTCAGTGCTGGGGACTTCACCACAAAGATGTCGTCCCAACGACCAATCTCTGGCACTTTCATTAGCAACTTTGCAGCTGCATCTTGATCATGCTTGTCGAGATAAGCCAGAATTTGACGGAAGATTTCACGTTCACCTGCGCCACCACGAACGTCACGAACCCACTGAGCAATACGCAAAGCGATGTCCTTATTTTCGACATAAGCAGCAACGAAGTCCTTGGTAATATCCTTACCACGTGAGGCTCCGATTTTGAAAAACAAATCTACGCAAGCATTTGCAGTAGACTTACGAGCACGCATGCCGTTTTCAGTGCGTGCAGATTGATTTTGAACGGCAGAAACAAAAGTGTTCATATTAACATCTCCAATAACAGGCAACAGAAGCCTAAATCAAACAACAGGATAGCTTTCTACTTTGGTATTAGACTGCCAAACTCGAAACGCAGTTCGTCAGGCGAACCCGACCATCGGATGCGGGTATTAACCGCTAGATGTTTGCTGAAACTATCCTACTAAAAAACAACGGGATGACGGGACGTTATTTGGTTTGCTTAAAACCACGCTCTTTCGATACCCAGCGGAAATCAAGTGGGCTACCACTATCTTGCTGTCTTTCCAGCGTCATTATTTTGTTTCAGGTTCATTCCCCAGCCACGTAATTAGACACCTTACGATGTTTCCTCCGATAGTGGCACTCCTTAGTAGCGTTATTAAGAAGTTGCTGTAATCATCCCAATCTCAAACATTATTATACTACAAAATCTTTTGAAAGTAAAGTATTTATTAATCCCAAAGTCCTCGATAGTATTTTCCAAACAAACGGAAACCATTATCCATTCTCTTGTGAACTTCTTGAATTGCATCATAGTCACATTTGTATGTATCATTCGGACCATGTGTCATTTGACTCATTCCATTCTCAAGTTTTGTCCATTGAAGGTCATGTTCACCTGAGCGGAACTTATCTTCCCAAGAATCATCTACAAGATGTTCGAATGCAAAAATCATTTCATTAAGAACCCAATCCCAACGAGCATGTAATGCCTCATAGTTAATATCTTTATTATCGTCGGTTTCATGATAAAAGTCAAATGTTTTTTGATCTTCGTAAGTTTCGTGACCAGTACCACGTAGATGTTCAGGTACATCTTCAAGGTCAACTATTTGTGAACCATGTTTAGTTGCTTGTAACTGTTTCAACATCGGCAGAATAATATCTGCAAGAGTATGATCCATACTCCATGTGTCGTAACGATCTATCTTGATATACTTGCGAGGAACTTTGTTCTTCAGTTTATCAACCCACAACAGAAATTTGTACAACCAAGTATTGTGTCGTTCTCGATCCCACTTATAGGTTACACCAACTGCTGGTTCAGGTTCAATGCTACCATGAGCAAGCCATTCGCCAAAGTTATGAACCCAATCTGCATTACGTTCGAACCCATATTCATCTTTCTCTTTCTTCGCCCAAAAGCAAAGAACTTCAGCAAGTTGATATGGACCAAACCAATTACGATAACCACCGATCCAGACTTTCATAATATCTCCTAAAATTACAGGTTAGTTTTTGCTTTTTCAATTACAAGTTGAATGCATTTTGGTTGCTGAACCTAACCTAAAAACTTGGTACCTCGTGACAGAATCGAACTGCCGTGTCCCACTTGTAAGGAGGGCATTCTACCATTAAATTAACGAGGCAAACAATTATATATTTGGCGGTCTTAGGGGGTAACGATCCCCACTCTTTCTGCGTGACAGGCAGACGTGCGTCCATGAACACTTTAAGACCAAATTCTTACGGTTTTCTACAAGACAAGATAACCGAAAACTTGTCATACTTCCTTACGGACTTGTTTGGTGGAGCAACTTGGAGTCGAACCAAGAATGTTTACCACGAGGGGACGGATTTACAGTCCGCCGATGCACACGCCATAGCATCAATTGCTCCATGATATTAGTTTAGTGTTATATGTTATGTCTGACCTTCACCGTATCAGAGTTTGATTTTAACGCTTCGGCTTATTCCCCATGCGCAGGTAGGGCATTCTTCCTCAACTCAACTGATGTGTAGGTAATTCGAATTCTCCACACAGAGCAGATTCACTATCCAGCGTGCACTGGAATCTTCCACATAACACTAAACTAATACCACATTTAATTACACTAGGATGTTTGACAACACCTGTCACCGACAGTTAACCACGTAGTCGTCCTACGATTGGTCATCATCCACATTACACACCAACTCACTCCAGCACCGTCGGATGGCTTCATGAATTATGTTAAGCGTGCACCGTCGTACACATGTAGACTTAACACAATCCCTACTGGAATTGGTAACCCAATGCAATTAAATCTGGTACTCGGTGGGGGAATCGAACCCCTCCTTCCTGCCGTGAAAGGGCAGTGTCCTAACCGATAGACGAACCGAGCAAAGTTGTAGAGGAAGCCCCATCCATCGCATCTCTACAATATCGTTCTCCCAACGATATCCCTCTAATGGGGAATCCAGACGTAACTGGTAGCTCCCCAATTCTGCCTCACGCTTGCGAATCGACACAAGACTCATAGAGGACTTTCGACATACACTAATTATACCCTAATTCTGAATTAAAGTAAAGTAAAATTTGGCACCCCGAGAAGGAATCGAACCCTCATTCGCACTTTAGAAGAATGCTGTCCTATCCATTGAACGATCGGGGCAATTGGTGCGGAGGGAGGGGCTCGAACCCTCAGAACTCGGATTTTAAGTCCGATATGTATACCAATTCCATCACATCCGCAGAACATTAATTATACCTGAACTTTCTTTGAAAGTCAAGCGATATTTTGGAGTAGGTGACAGGAATCGAACCTGCTTCCATGGGTTTGCAATCCAGTGCCCGTCCAACTGGCTCCACCTACATTATTTGGTACCTCGAGTGAGATTCGAACTCACAGAACTACTCCTTTTGAGAGAGTCGACTTTACCAATTTGTCCATCGAGGCATTGGTGGGCTGAGAGAGAATTGAACTCCCACTCAATCGATTATGAGTCGACTGCTTTACCATTAAGCTACCAGCCCAACATCTGGCAGAGAGTATGGGAGTCGAACCCATTGACCGTTGCCGATCTACAGTTTAGCAAACTGCTGCATTACCGTCCTGCCCACTCTCTAAAAACAACAGGATACATTTTCTAGTGCTCTACCATTGAGCTAATCACGCGATGCGTAATGTTGGACTCGAACCAACGACCACTCGATTTTAAGTCGAATAATGTTTGCTGTATGTATCCTAAAACTGGCACCCTCTGATGGAATCAAACCACCACTTCAACGTTCGTAGCGTTGTGTAATATTCATTTTACTAAGAGGGTATTAAACAACAGGATTCGCTTTTGCTTTTTATCAATAAAAGTTTGGTATATTGCTGAAAGAATCCTAAAACTGGAGTTCCATAGGGGTTACGATCCCCTCTGCTCAGGTTGAAAGCCTGATGACCTCACCAGAAGTCTAATGGAACATATACAACAGGTTAGTTGGTTTTGCAGTGGGAATTGAACCCACATAGTTTCATTTACAGTGAAATTGTCGACCATCGACGTGCTTTATTTTTGCTGTAACTAACCTAAAACTGGCTGTGCATTTAGGAATCGAACCCAACTCATTCTCCGTTAACAGCGGAGCGCATACACCTTGCTTGCTCATGCACAATAATTTGGTGCCCCATGACAGAATCGAACTGCCGTAACCTGATTACAAAACAGGTGTAATACCATTATACTAATAGGGCATAACTGGAGCGGGAAGCGAGATTCGAACTCGTCTATTTCAGTTTGGAAGACTGACGTGTAACCGTAAACACTTTACCCGCATAACTGGTGCGTCGTGATAGATTCAAACTATCTTCTCTCTGCTTAAGAGGCAGGACTTCATCATCAAAGTTTACAACGCAAATTTGGTGGACCGTAAGAGAATCGAACTCTTACCTCTGACGTGCAAAGCCAGCGTGCTCCCATTATCACTAACAGCCCAAATTGGTCTCGGTGGGAAGAATCGAACTTCCGACACATGGTCCCAAACCACGAATTTTACCACTAAACTACACCGAGTTAAATCTTGGTGGATATGAGTAGAGTCGAACTACCACTTTGCTCCGTATGAAGGAGGTGCACTACCATTATGCTACATATCCATTATATTGGCGGAAGGCAGAGGAGTCGAACCCCATCCCATTTCTGAGAACCCAGTTTTCAAGGCTGGTCGGCGCACCAACGCACCTGCATTACCTTCCATTATTTGGCATCCCAGCAGGGACTTGAACCCCGACCAACGGTTTTGGAGACCGACATGCTGCCATTACACCACTGAGATATTATTTTGGTCCTTTCGACAGGGAACGATCCTGTGTCTATCGGTTATCAGCCGATTGCTCTACCTTTGAGCTACGAAAGGAAATTTGGTGCTGCCTCGTGGGATCGAACCACGTTCATCGGTTCTTCAGACCGTTGCTATGACCACATCAGCTAAAGCAGCATAAAATTCTTTGGGGTGTCCAATGAGGATCGAACTCATACTAAGACGTTCACAGCATCCTGTGCAGACCACTACACTATGGACACCCCAAAGAATTCTATTGGTAGGGGCACAGAGAATTGAACTCTGATTAACTGGTTAAAAGCCAGCTACTTTACCATTAAGTTATACCCCCTCGATTTTTCTAAACGACGCAGTGCCTTGTTAGACTTACGGTGTACGCCAGCACCACTTTTAAATTTTGCCGCAACCAAAAACATACGTCTTGGAGCAGCGATCGGTTTTCGTTTCATTACTTTCTCCTTGTTGACAAACAGAATTATACTTACTTCTGAATTAAAGTAAATACAATTTTGTTTGGCACCCCCATTTGGAATCGAACCAAAGATAACGAGTTCAAAGCCCGTTGTGTTACCATTACACCATGGAGGAACAGATGGTCAGCAACTCCAGCGAACTTTCATCGCTGACCATTTAATACAAAGTCCCGAATTGTTAAAGATCAAGTGAGGACGTATCTTACTACATCTTCGAATTAAAGTCAAGTAAAAATTTACAAGACAAAAACAAAAAACCCCGAGATTTTCATCTTCGGGGTTTTGGTAAGTAAACTCAAGTTACATTTTAACTTTACTTGCCAAAACCCCCAGTGTCAATAAATGATAGACCATGAACTGGGCGTGTGTTATTCCACTCAGCTGCTCTAGGCATCTGATAACTTTTAGCGGATAAACACAATATCGATTTCATAGAAGGAATTATACCTCAGTTTTGATTTAAAGTAAAGTAAATAACCCTACAACTTGTAAGGTCATTTACCTATTTATACGAATTCTACTCTAGTTTTGATTAAAAGTAAAGTTTTTTTAAATTATTTTTAGTGCATCTTTGCAACTTTGATGTTCCAGCCCATGTTGCCTACCTTAGATGCATTGCTCTTTGGTTTTGCAGCATATGTACCAACGTGAACGAACTCTCCAGTTTTTGGATGGGTGTAGCCAACGTGAATTGCACCACCACCTTCATTCTTGCGAACATCAAACTTAGTCTTTGGATCTTGTAAAATCTTCTTCAATGGATGTTCACTGTTTGGTTCAACCACTGATTTAATTTTACCCTTTTCCTCGCCAGATACTTTAACCTTTGAGTTTGGCATATCAGTATCAGCGAATAGATGCTTGACTAACATCTTACCAATCATCTTATGCCCTTCGTTCTTTGGAAGAGTAGTTAGATGTTTTAGGTGATCATGAAGTTCATCGTTTTGAGCACGAATGGCTTTCTTAGCACCTTCATTGGCTTTCAACTCCATTGGACTCTTGCCCTCTGCACCACCAGTTGATGCATGCGCTGCTCTGGCTTGGTCTAGAATTTTACCACGTTCAGTTGGCGACTTACCACCAATACCTAAAGGTTTCCAAACGTGCTTCTCTAAATTAGAACGACCGACTGAATCAGCATTTAGTTTTCTTGATGGGTGATCCATCATGCCATCCATGTCTGGTCCAGGATTCTTAGCAGTGATTTCTTGTTTCTTCTTAGTTGACTTCAATGAGAAACCATGGAAATGTGTGCCATCAGAATTTGATGGATGAGGTTTGTTGTGAGATCCTTCGACCTCTACCGCAACGTCAGAAGTATTCTCTTGGGTATCATTATGGACACCACGAGTGAATCTAGGAATATCACCAGCCTTTGAAGTCCAACCTGCATTTTTAACTCTTGCTTTTAATCCATGAGTGTTACGAACATCTCTTAAGATACTTGCTGCTGCAGTACGACCATGATAAATTCTATTCTGAATTTGTTTCTTAGTTTCTTCATTAGCGTTTGGATGACTAGATACTTTACCGATCTCATCATCAATTGTTTTTAATGCTGCTTGATGTTCAGGTGAACCTTGAGTACCAAGTCTTTTATGAACGTGATCAGTTAAATGACGCAGTGTAGCCAACTCAGTAATAACACCACCAGAGTTGTTTGACAAGTTACCATTTGGTAGAACGTGTTCAGCTTCTTTCTTTTCCTTTGGTGCTTTCACTTTTGCTACTGTTTCTTTTGCAGCTTTTGCTGCAGTCTTTTTAGCACCAGTAGTATCACCACCTCGCTCAACAATCATTTGTTTAAAAGAAACGAATTCTTCTTTTAAGTCCTCATCTTCATCTGGTTCATAAGCTGATGAATGTTGAAGTTCATGTTTAGTTGGCTGTTCAGCATCATGGTGCCAAGAAACAGTTTTAACAATACCACCAAGTTGTTTATTGATAAACACTGCGTGGTTTCCATGTTCATCTTTGTCTAGGTGAACATGAACAGTATGACCATGTTCAGTTTGATAAGTATGGTGAGGGGTTCTTCCCTCGAAATGAGAAACGTCGTGTTCTTCTGTAAGCCAAGTTCTAAACGAATGCATCCGTAACCTCAATAATTGGTATAAGTCTTGTATATTTATACCTTCTCAATTTTAATGCCAGCTTGTTCTAGGAATTCTAATCCGATAGTATCACGGTATGTATTACGATAATAGACTTTCTCTATCCCTGCACCATAGATTAATTTGGCACAATGAATACAAGGAGCATGAGTAATAAACATAGAACTACCAAGACCAGATTCGTTCGATCTTGCCAGCTTAGAGATAGCATTCGCTTCAGCATGGATTACCTCATCTTTCGTTACGAGTTTATACTTCTTCCACTGATTAGAATCTTTTGGTAGTTGTTGTTCAGACCAATCACCATCATCACAATAGATTTTAGTTTCACACTCATTAGTCCAACCAGTTGGCATACCATTGTATCCAATACTTATAATGCGATTATCTTTTACGACAACTGCACCAACATGTAATCTAATTGCGCTTGAAAGCTGAGCAAATCGCTCAGCTGTATCCATGAATGCTTCAACCCATTTTTGTTTCATATAACTTCAACCCTAAAACTTTTGACATTTTCCAATTTAGAGTGTGGAATGCGGAATCTAACTTTTCCTTCTTCTTTTCGATGAGTATAGACTTCCATTGTTGGAGAAGCACCATATGTTCTTCTCCCCCATAACTTCCAATTACCCTCATAAACAAAAGAAGTTTTGAATACTTCTTTTTTTGCGCCATCAAACCCAATGACTACAATTTTTGCCTCAGGTTCAAATGATGGTAGATTAAAATAACCGAACTGTTCTCTCAGTTCAAGATAGTCTGCTCTCCAATTATCCTTGAAAGCAAACTCACCTTCAATAGAAACAGCAATATCATTAGTTCCCTCAATAACACGTAGTTCCGTGTTACTAGGTTTGAAATAGATAGCATTAGCACGTGAATCTATACTCTTTACTGCTTGCTGTTTACGGTCAATAGAATTCTTAATACCTTCGATATGAACGATTTGATTGCGAGAAATATCTGCAGCTTCTAACTGAACTTTGTTAGAACGCTTCATCACCTCAGCTTCAATTATAACAAATGTACAATCGTTGCGTAGGTATTTGTATGACTTAACAACCCCACCACTGTATTCTACGATTTCTTCTTCGTATTTGTCATCAGCTGAACGACGGATTGAGCGAACCCATGAACCGCTAACTTTTTCAAGAGCATGACGTTTGGCATTAAGTAATGCCTCATCACATGTAGCACCTGTGCCTGAAGATTGAACTGTAATAGGACTTGTATTTTCTAGACGATCTTTGTCTGTAATATCAACGATCCATCTTGTTACAGAAAGGGTTGTTGGTATTACAGTTATCAGAGATTGCGCTGATGCTGTGAAAGAAAGAGCCAGAATTGCACTGGCTAGAACTTTCTTCATGATTAACTACCGAAAGAGTTACGAACTTGTTGAGCAGCACGCATAGACTTCTTGCTGACTTCAACAGTCACAACAGCCATGCTTTTATCGCCAGAGATTTTTCGATCTACAATGTAGACACCCTTAACGATACCATTTGCTTCAACAGCGATCTTTTCCTGAATTTTGGTAGCAATGTTACCAGCACGCTCACGTGTCTTAGACTCATCAGCTGATACGTCTTTTGCGAGTGCGTTAGTAATTGCTTCGTGAGACTTACTTGAGTTCAAGTCAGTTTGAATGAACTCAACAATATTGCGTTTGGCTCGCATTGTAGCAACGTTCATTGCTTGCTCCAAAGCAGAATTGTCAGTAAGAGGGATGGCAGAAGTGCCAGTTGATTTAAGGGTTTCCCACTCACCCTTGTCGTTGAAAGTGATTTCAACTTTACCAAATTCCTGAGTGTACTTTACGGCATCTTTCGATGTATCGTTAAGGTCTACAGTTTTGGTTGTGCTACAAGCCGATAAAGCAAGAGCAACAGCAGTTACAAGAATCAATTTTTTCATAATAAATTACCTCAAGGTTGTTGAATAAACTACTACATCATCACGTTTGTATAGATCTTTCATTTTCTGAACCATAGATGGGTCAGACAATTTCAAACCTAGACGGTCTGGTGATTTCGGGTCGACACGTTCCAATTGGATACTGCGATCTTCCACAGGGACAGATACATTACCAACTCGAGGAACATCAACGTCAACTTTAACACTCATCTTTGAAGCCAACTTGGCAAAGTCATTTGCAAACTTAGCCCATTCGGTTTCAAAGTCTAAAGCCATAGCGTTGGTAGAAACCAACATAGTAGCAATAATCAATTTTCTCATAATAAATCTCCAAGTATTTACAATTATATTATACCTGAATCTTGAATTAAAGTAAAGGGGTTTTTGCTTCCTTTTTCGGGAGTTCTGGAATCACTCCAGCCTTTTCCAAGAGTTTTCTTGTAATTTTAGGGTATAACTTATGTAAAGTTTGGTCTTTGACAGCCATGAGCATTTTGGCTTCTGTTGGGTGTACACCCTCAAGAAAACTAATAAACAATGACTCACGTTTAATTGGTTTCAAATCTGCACGACAGAATACATACATACGACGCAACTCACTGAATAGATTAGTTGGTGTCATACCCATTGGTTCAGCTGAAGGTTTGTATGGTGGTTCACCTTCAGGAAGAATAAATTTCTTCGCAGGGTCAAATGCATATTCAAAGATAATCTTTAGAGCAGCATCAGTTTTATATTTTTCAATCAGTGTTGGATCTTTATTAATTTCATCCAACATTTCTGTAACATATTTTCTCATTTAAAAGTCCTCAAGTTCATCAAGCAATAAACGACAACGGTGTTCAATCAGATAGTTCATAATTGACATCTTATCACCATTCGGTTTGCTATTTAGGTATGCATCTAGAATTTCATCCTTAACAGATTTTGGAATATTATCGAATGCAACTAGAGTAGCATTACGTTGCCAATTCCGACGTTCTTCGTCATTACGGCATGCATCAATACCTTTCTCATAAAACTCAGCAAGTCGTTTAGCACTAACTGGCTTTTGACGATCTCCTGTTACAAACACATCATCTTTACTCAAGATATTAGGTACACCATCACCAGCATCACCCTTCACAATATGTTCAATAGTAAAGTCCATGATTTCTTGTTTGCTGGCTTTGATGTATTTCTTCTGCATCGGTGACCACTGGCTTACATTACCAGTGTAGAACGGTGCTAGTTGTAACTGTTTAAAGTCTTTATCAGAGGATAGGATAAGAACCTTTTGTGGTTCTTCCATCAAACCTTCTTGAATCAATTCATTAGTTTGAACATACTCAGTAAGAACAGCGA
>Ga0255142_1000436_pt1 | contig 13333 bp, 23 predicted proteins | sample Atl_Cont_RepB_0h_FD_183181 | JGI IMG/M metagenome (GOLD analysis project Ga0255142, IMG submission 183181) | Freshwater microbial communities from Altamaha River, Georgia, United States - Atl_Cont_RepB_0h | ecosystem: Environmental > Aquatic > Freshwater > River | place: USA: Georgia | collected... | reverse complement strand
CTCGACGGTTACGATACCTACGAGGATGCAGATTCTGTCTTTGATGATTACTGCGACCGTTACCCAAACGGTTACCTTGACATCGTTAAGGTCAACTGACTCTCTCACTTAGGGATGCACTTAACCGTGTCTCCCTTTCTGAGGGACTCACATAGTCTCTCCACTTGTCCACCTTCACCAACTAGAACAATGTCTTTCATTGTTTCACACGGTCCAGATGAAGAATGGTTCACCACCGAAGAAGAAGCAGTGGATGCTGCTTTTGATTGGTCAGTTGAATTAGGCGGTGAAACTATCACCGTGTCTCGTGTTTATCAAGGCAAAACATTTCCTCACATGGAGGTGTTCGCCTGATGCAATCCAACTACGATGCCATCCTAGAGGAGTTCGATCTCGCAAGAGAAGAACTATATCTAGCAACAACCGAGAAAGATAAAGAGTTCTGGCAATCCCGCTGCAACTCTTGTCTTGATCAACTTTCCGACCATTTGAGTACACTTAACATCCTATGAGTAGGAAGGTTAAAGTTACTCAATCTCAAGAGAAGTTCAGGCAGTTGTGGAGAGTAAACACACTCTCTACTTCTGCCTTTTCTTCTCTTTATGAAACCATGCTAGCACTCACTCAGACCTACCATGATTCCACCAAGCCTGAAGACTGAGCTTCTCAATGCTACATCAAAGCAGCAAGCCTTAGAGCTTATCTTAGAACAATGCTGGTTTGATTGGCAACAAGATGAGGCTATTGATTTCGTCGAAGAGAATACATGTCTTTTCGACTGATTCACAATCACAAGGACGTACTGGCGCTCAGTTATTGAGCGTCTTTTTTATGGTTTGTTATGAACTACAACCACACCACACTTCGTCAATTGGAAGAGCAAGCCTTGAAAGATCACCGCCGTGGTCTTATCACAAGGACGCAGCTGCTTTCAATTATTCATCGACTTGACCGCATTTCCAACACCCTATGACTCAAACTCGTGAATGGCTGCTACTCAATGCAGTCGAATGTTGGCTTCATCATTACCAAGGAGTTGGTGAACACACCGACCAATACAACCTTCTTCGGGATGAACTTCGTGAAGCGTACAACGAAAGCATGGACGTACCCGAAATCAAATCTAAGATCACCCGTAAGCGTTCCTCTGCCAAACCCTCCGATGATCCGCAACAACCCGCCGAAACTGTATGAAGTGAAGCTACGTTCAGGTACTATGCATTTGCTAGCACCCGACTCTGAGCAAGCCGCTTGGATGGCTTTAGAGTTGTCCCATGAACGTAATGATGAATTACTTGATGTAAGGCAAGCCGATGAATGGTAACCGTTACTTCCCAAACAATTGGGAAATGTACAAAGACACCCCAGACCAAGCCTTTGAACGTCACACGTTCGATGAGATCATGGACTGGAAAGTAGCAGGATGGGAACTTCCATCTTCTGTCTACTGCATCATTCGTGTACGTGACACCAAGACTTACAAAGTTAAGGAGCACGTGTACATGCGTGATTACGCTGCACAAAACAAAGTGCGGCAACTTATGCACACCCCTGACATTGAGTTTACCGTTTGTGACCATGATGCCATCCACCACCTTGTCTGTGAGCGAATCGAAGATGACGAGTAAGGTTTACTATCGTCGTCTTCATCAACTGATCAACCAACTCAAGGCTCATCCTCATCGTAAAGAGATTCTTGAATTGGCGTATGAGCAGCTTCAAGATGACCACGATGTTATTGAAACCGAAGATGCCTTGGAATAAACGTTCTAGGTTATTTGAAGAGCTAAGCTTTTACACAAACAACACATTCCCGGAGGAACAAGCTGAGTTTGTCAGAGCACGCATCACTCGTCTACAAAAAGAACTTAACAACAACGGTATCCCAAGAACTTATAGATAAACAAATAGATCAAGAGCGTTTACAAATACACATTGGTAAAAACACTCTACAGCAAAATACAATCAAAGCTGAGAATAGAGCCTACGCTTCAAGTGCTATCTACGGTATCTCTTCAATTCAAGAGTTAATACCTTATGTGGAAGCAGAGTTGTCTAACATCAAGACACGCATCCACAAAGGTAAGAACGGTGCAGCTTTTAAAGAAATCAAGTTGTACTTAGATGACATTGAACCACTTGTAGCTGCTGGCATTGCTTGCAAGATTGTCTTTGATAAGGTCTTCTCATACAAAGATGAGGATGATAACCTTTTAGTTAATGTTGCTGAAAGTGTTGGCACTGCTCTTATGCAGGAGTGTCAAATGCGTTATTACCAACGTAAAGCTCCTGGTTTATTAAGAGTTCTCAAAGAAAACTATTGGCACGCTGCCTGTGGTACACAGCAAAAGTTAACTGACATTCAGTTAATGATGAAGCGTGCCGATATTACTTGGAACAAATGGGCAAGACCTGTAAGAGTTAAGCTTGGTAACATCCTTGTTGATGTTGTCATCTCTACATCAGGTTGGTTCACGGATTATGTAGCCAGGGACGGTAAAGCCACAAAGACCTACTTGGTACCAACTCCTAAGTTCATGGACTTCAAGGATCAGATCCTGGCTCAAGCTGAGCTGTTTTCTGCTGAGCATTGGCCCATGCTGGTACCGCCTAGACCTTGGTCATCTAGCAGTGATGGTGGTTACCTCCTTGATGAGGTAATGAACGGTCACAGCATGGTTCGTCGTGGTAATCCGGGCCGTATACAGGGGGAAACACCAATTGAGTTTCTGAACAAAATTCAATCGGTAGCCTACCAGGTAAACCCCTTCATAGCGTATGTTGCCGAGACGCTGTACGCTAAGGGATGGAAAGTAGGAAGTAAAGATCCAAAATTCATCCCACACACTGCCACTGAACCCTTACCTCCTAAACCTGTTGACATTGAGACCAATGAAGCAGCTCGTAAAACATACTGTAGAGAAGCTGCAGAGGTACACAACAGGAATCATGCCTTAGTGCGTAAATCATGTCGTACTCGTATGACAATGAAAGCACTAGAAAGGTTCAAAGAAGTAGACAAGTTCTATCTTCCTTGGTCTTTTGATTATAGAGGTAGAGCTTATCCTATTCCCAGCTTCCTTACTCCGCAAGACACAGACTTTGGAAAGAGTTTGATTTGGTTTGCAGAGGGGTCTTATGTAACTCCAGAAGCTGAAGAATGGTTAGCCTTTCAAGTGTCCACTACATTTGGTCTTGATAAAGCTCCAATGAGTGAACGCTTAGAATGGGCAAGGGCTAATCATGAATTATTCACAATCATCGCAACCAACCCAATAGATAACTTACATCTTTGGGAAGGAGCAAGTGAACCTTGGCAATTCCTTGCAGCTGCAGAAGAGTATTACCATTGTGTCCTTATTGCCGACAGGCAGTTTACACAGTTAATGGTGGCAACTGATGCTACTTGTTCAGGTCTTCAGATCTTGGCAGGATTAGCTAGGGATAAGTCCACCGCACGTCTTGTAAACGTTCTGCCAGGCGATAAACCACAAGATGCATACAAGGCTGTTGCTGATTTAGCTAAACCACATTGTCCAGTACAATGGCGTGATCACATTGACAGAGGTGTTGCCAAACGCCTAGTCATGACCATCCCTTACAACGCTAAGTTTAAATCTAACTGGAATTACGTCAAGATAGCCTTGACTGATAAAAACAAAGGCAAGGGATTAGATGTATCCAAAGAGGACATCACTGCCATCACTCATGCATTGAGAGAAGCAGTCTTCACTTTATTTCCAGGACCTAAACAGGTTATGGAATGGATTGAAGCAGAGGTTTCCAATGCAATCAAGCGAGGCACCACTGAATTATCCTGGACAACTCCGTCAGGTTTTATCGTCTCTCAAAAGATTATGAAACCAGAAGTAGTTAGAATGGATCTTCAGCTTCTTGGTAAAGTTAAGATGGTAACAGTTGCTGTTGGTGATTCTACTGAGGTAGACATCAATAAACATAAAGCAGCTACCAGTCCTAATCTGATCCATTCATTAGACGCTTCGTTGCTTCATTTAGCAACGTTACGTTTTAATGCTCCCATTGCTTTAATTCATGACTCAGTGTTATGTCGTGCAACAGATATGTCCGTACTATCAACCATAGTACGAGAAACATACATGCACTTATTCTCTGATCATGATTATCTGAAAGACTTTGCTCAACAAATAGGAGCAGAGACCGACCCACCGATCATTGGCGATCTTGAGCCTGAATCGGTTATTGAATCCACCTACTTTTTCTGTTAATGGCACAAACCATCCACAAGACCGAACAGCCTGTTGTCCTTGAAGGGTTCCAAGCTGTACTGAAGCCTGGCAAGTTTGGTTACAAACTGTCTGCACTGCTTAATCAAGACACGATCAATACGCTTGAAGATGAGCGTACTGAACTGCTCAAATGGGCAGAATCTAAACTAAAGAATCCCAAGCGGGCTACGCTTAAGCCTGAACCTTGGGAAGAAGTGAAAGACGGACAATACCAAGTCCGTTTCAGCTGGAATGATGAGAATCGTCCTCCCGTTGTGGATACTGAAGGTACTCTGATTACCGACGCTGACACTCCGCTGTATGGTGGATCGAAAGTGAAGCTCGCATTCCGCCAAAAGCCTTACATCCTCAAAGATGGTGTGACGTACGGAACCAGTCTTAAACTGGCTGGTATTCAAATTGTTGCGCTCAACGCTTCTGCTGGTATTGACACTGGTGATCTGGATGATGCATCCGTGGCTGAGTTGTTTGGTAAGACTGCTGGTTTCAAGGCAGCCGATCCCAATGTGACTCCTTCTGCTGATGTTGTCGATGAGGATGACTTCTGATGCTTGAAGTTAATTACACCAAGAACAAGGAGTTTGGTTTGTGGGAAGCCACTGCTACCCTCGTCCTTCCTCCCATCACTGTTACCCGTTATAAGGGTGATAAGTCTGACTTCCGCTACGATCTGAGCCGTGCTTTCACTGAGATTATCGAACAGATTGTAGAGAAAGCTATCGAAGAAGATTGATGTTTAGATCAGGCTTAGAGGGTAAGGTCGCTGACCTTCTCTCTAGCTTGAAAGTTTCTTACGAATACGAATCACGTAAACTTCCTTACGTTCTTGAATGCAACTACATCCCAGACTTTCTTTTGCCGAATGGTATCTTTCTCGAAGTGAAAGGACGCCTGACAAGCGAGGATCGCCGCAAGATGATCGCAGTGAAGAAGAGCAATCCCGACTTAGATATTCGGTTCGTCTTTCAAGCACCCTTTAACAAGATCTACAAAGGATCTAAAACCACCTACGCCAAGTGGGCAGAGAAGTCTGGCTTCCCTTGGTGTTCATACCAATCCATCCCAATTAAATGGCTAACCTAAAGTACGGCTCAGTTGAGTTCTATTGTGAGCATTTCAGTGACTTGCTTGCTGATGTTGACGGTGAAGAACCTGCTACTGCTGACAACATCATCAAAGGATTCCTAACTTCTGTTGACGAATGGTTTGATTATCACGAACGACAAGCAAATGCATACGCACAACTCCGACAGCGAGTTCGTGAGGCACTTGCCGTGTGAACACTGTGGCTCATCAGATGCAAACTCTTTGTATTCTGATGGGCACACTTTTTGCTTTTCGTGCAATTCGTACGATCACACCGAAGAAGTTGTTCACACTCACAAAATGTCCACCAATGTACAGCTACGCGGATCAGCCGAACGGCTGCAAAAACGCAAGATCTCCGAAAAGGTCTGCCAACAGTACAGAATCCATAAAGACGGAGACGTTTTACGCTTCCATTATTTCAGCGAGTCTGGAGTACTTGAAGGATGTAAAGTAAAAACTAAAGACAAAGTATTCACCTACGAAGGCAATGTCCCAGGTACCCTCTTTGGACAACATTTGTTTCCCGCCACTGGAAAACGAGTGGTCATTACAGAAGGAGAACTCGATGCAGCTTCATGTCAAGAAGCTATGCCGGGGTGGCCGATGGTATCGTTACCTAGCGGTGCCGCTTCGGCCAAAAAGTCGATTCAACGGGTTATCCCATGGCTTCAAGGTTATGAGGAGATTGTCCTGTTCTTCGACAATGACGAGGCAGGCCGTAAGGCGACGGAGGAGGCAGCAAGCGTACTGCCACCTGGCAAATGCAAGATTGCATCGCTCCCGAATGATTACAAAGATGCGTCAGACGCCCTTGTTGCCAATGACGCTCAAGCGATTCGTGAGTCTATTTGGAATGCAAAACCTTACCGTCCAGATGGGATCGTTGATGGCAAAAGCCTCTTCGAGATTGTAACTACACCACTCCCACCTTCTGATCATGACTACCCCTTTGTGGGACTACAAAATAAACTTCACGGGATCAGATACGGCGAGCTTGTTACAATTACTGCAGGATCTGGTATTGGTAAATCCAGCTTCTGTAGAGAGTTGGCAACTAACCTTCTCAGTTCCGGTGAACGAGTTGGATACTTGGCTCTCGAAGAGAGCAACAGACGAACAGCTCTCGGACTAATGTCCGCTGCTGTTGGCAAATCACTTCACCTTGGAGAACATGAACGATCTGATCTCACCAAAGCATATCAAGACACTCTTGCTAATTGGAACCTGTTTCTTTTCGACGGCTTTGGTTCTTTTGATCCTGATCTCATCTACAACCGAATTGAATACCTGGCAACAGGTCTTGATGCGAGGATCATCTTTCTAGATCACCTCAGCATCTTGTTGTCCGGTCTTGACGGCGATGAACGCCGCATGATCGACACCACCATGACACGTCTGCGTTCTCTTGTAGAACGTACAGGCGTAGCTATGTTTCTCGTCTCCCACCTCAGGCGAACATCATCTGATACGAATCATGAAGAAGGAGCTCGCGTCACTTTGGGGCAGCTCAGGGGAAGCGCGGCAATTGCACAACTCTCTGACGGAGTTATTGCACTCGAACGCAATCAACAGGCCGCAACTGGAAGAAGTGATACAACAGTGCGAGTCCTTAAAAATCGCTATTCGGGCGAAGTTGGCGTCGCGTGTAATCTGAGCTATGATTTATCCACCTGTAAATTCCATGAAACTCAACCAGAACAAGAGTTCGACCCCACCACAGACTTTTGAGACATATATTGGCGCAACCCTTTATCGTCAAGGTAATGGTGAAGTCCTGATGGCAGTTGCACCTAACCGTCCTACCCCTGAAGCCGTAGCCAAAGCACAGTTCGTTGATAAGACGTACGTGTGGCACGGTAAATGAGTAACCCAATCTCTATGTCTGAACTTTCACCTGCCGCGCAGGCGGTACTGGATGCCGCTGAAGATGATTGCATTCACCCCACCGATTTGCACAAAATCGTTGCCGCCGCCCTGCGAGCTGCTGCGGATCAAGTTATGCCAAACGAATGGCCGACAATTGAAGACTACAACGAATACGACCAAGGATTTAATTTTGCACGTATAACGTATCGTAATGAACTTCTCGCCATCGCCGCCGAGCTGGAGCAGTTTGATGACTAACGACGAAAGCAACTACACAAAACTCCAACGCATGATTGGAGATGCCCTTGATTATCCCCCTGGCCACCCCAAGGTCGATGTAACAATCGAAGCTGTGGCTGAATGGTTTGAGCTTCTCCTAGAAAATATGGGAGTCCAACCAACCGCTATTCCAGCGCTTGTACGTTGGCAGTACTGGCAATCAAAAATCCCTTAAGAAATGGAAGAGGACGATGCCTGAACTTTCATTCGCCGCCGAGCTGGAGGATGTATGAATCTTGTCTTTGACTTAGAAACCGATGGCTTACTAGATGATGTTACCTGCGTCCACTGTCTTGGCATCTATGATCTCAACACCAAAGAGACTTATGTCTTCAACGATCAAGGTGATCAGCAACCTATCACGAAAGGTGTGCAGATGCTTGAGGACGCAGAATGTGTTATTGGTCATAACATTATTGGGTACGACATTCCTGTACTACGCCATCTTTACCCCTGGTTTACCTCCCCTCCTAGCATTGATACTTTGGTTATATCTCGTGTCTTACATTCTGACATTCTAGCTGTTGACCAAAAACGTAAGTGGAAGAACATGCCCTTACAACTGTATGGCAGGCACTCCCTTGAAGCTTACGGTCACAGACTTGGAGAGTACAAGGGAAACTTTGGAAAGACTGCTGATTGGAAAGAGTGGAGCGAGGAGATGCAAAATTACTGCATCCAAGACGTACATGTGACTGTAAAACTTTGGCATCACTTTACACGAAAATTCCTGACTACTTAAAGCTGGAGTTAGATGTCTCACGAATCCTTACCGAACAGGAACTATATGGATGGTACTTTGATGAGTCTGCTGCATGGGAACTTGCACAAACTCTCTACGGAGAGTTGGACGAGCTTAAAAGAGTACTATGCAACAGGTATCCTTACGTTAAAGACCGAGAGTTTACTCCTAAACGACCTAATCGAACCACTGGATACGTGGCGGGAGCACCGCTCACAAAGCTCAAAGAGTTCAGCCCCACCAGTAGAGACCACATTGCCTGGATCATGACCAACCTACATGGTTGGCAACCAGACAAGAAGACCAAAGCTGGTAAGACAGCGATTGATGAGACAGTTCTCAAAGACATAGGAACAGAGGAAGCTCTGCAATTCTTTAGATGTCTTGAGCTAACTAAACAGCTAGGCATGTTGTCTGAGGGCAACAACGCTTGGCTCAAGCTGGTTAAGAACAACCGAATACATCACCACTGTTCAGTGGCAACTAACACACATAGGTGTGCTCACAGAAAGCCAAACTTAGGACAAGTTATCAGTGACCCACGATTCAGAAAACTCTTTACCGCCTCCCCTTCCATGGTTATGGTCGGTGCTGATTTGGCTGGTATTGAACTCCGTATGTTGGCTCATTATCTGGCAAGGTATGACGAAGGTCGTTATGCCGACATTCTCCTCAACGGTGACATTCACCAAGAAAATGCTGACAAGATCGGCATTAGTAGAAAACAAGTCAAGACAGTAACCTATGCATTCTTGTATGGCGCTGGCGACGCTAAGCTGGGAAGAAGCTATGATCCTCAACTCAATGAAAAAGAAGCGAAGAGAAAGGGCAAGGAGATACGTCAGGCTTACATGGATGCAGTTCCTGGACTTGAGAAACTGGTTTCTGCGGTTAAGTCCAAGGCGGAATCTGGTTACATCAATTTGTGTGACTCTCGCCGCTGCTCTGTTGATGGTAGCCACAAAGCCCTTAACTACCTCTTACAAGGATCCGCTGGTGTAATAGCCAAACGCTGGATGCTTATCAACCATTTAAACACCCAAGAGCTTTGCTGCTCACAATTAGCTTTTATACATGACGAACTCCAATTCGAGTGCGACCCTGGACACGTCGAACTTTTACGAACATCCTTGGTACAATCAGCTGCAGCTGCTGGAGAACACTACAACCTCCGAATCCCAATTGCCGCCGAAGCTTGTGAGGGACAAACCTGGGCTGACACTCACTGATTCAAGTAGACTTGGTGACATTGCCGAATACGTTGTTATTACTGAAGCACTTAAACGAGGTGCTAATGTGTACAAAAATGTAGGGTGCACTGGCAAAACGGATATTGTTATTGAACATAACTCATACACTTTACACATTGATGTAAAGGTTGAGAAATGGAATTACAAACGCCAAGCATTTGGATCCCGTGGCCTAGTAAAAGCAACAAAACCTAGAGTTCTTGTCAACCCTGAAACGTGGCAAGTACGTTGGGTAAAAGGAAAAGAACCACAAAACTGGGAAACCTTCTGGGATTAAACAATGGCAGCCAAATCTAAAACTGCACTGGGACGAGTTCAATTCCAATCCCGTGCTAAATTCAAACACACCCGACAAGGCAATGGCACTCGCTCTCTTCCTTCGCACGGGCGTAAGCTCAAGCGAGGTCAAGGTAAATGAGTCTTCTGATTGATGCAGACTTCATCGTTTACAAATGCTGTGCAGCAACAGAAACTGAGATCGACTGGGGAGATGATGTTATCGTCGTCGCAAGTCGCTTCTCCGAAGCCTACAACATGGTCGAACGCGAACTCTTTAACATCGCTAATGACCTTGGATGTTTTGATGACTCTATTCTGTTTTTCACTGATAGCGTCAACTTTCGTAAACGTATTGACCCAAGCTATAAAGGACACCGTAACCGCAAAAAACCGTGCGGCTACCGCCGAGTCATCAACCAACTCAAAAAGGACTACAACGTTGTTGTAATGCCTGAGCTAGAAGCAGACGATGCTCTTGGCATCTACGCTACTAAAGAACCGGGACATATTATTTGCAGTCCCGACAAAGACATGCGACAAATACCTGGGGACCTTTATGATTTATCTACTGGTGTCATCACAATCACAAAAGAAGAAGGTGAACATTGGCACTACATTCAAACGCTGGCTGGCGACCAAACTGATGGATACAGCGGTGTACCTAGCTTCGGGATCAAACGAGCTGTTACCTTCTTTGAAGAGAACGGGTACAGCTGGGAGTCCGTGGTCAAAGCGTTTGCCAGTAAAGATCTTGATGAGTCCATTGCCCTTCAAAACGCTAGGCTCGCAAAGATCCTTCAGCACACCGATTATGACTTCACCAACCAATGCGTCAAACTTTGGACCCCCACCTCCGATAGTCGAACTGACGATGGAGCAGCAGTTCAAAATGCGTCAGATTGAAGACGCACTTAGACACCCTGATTCACCTAAGGAGGACATCATTACTGTCTTCCTGGCACTTCAGAAGCAGTGCTTCATCCTTGGTAACTCACTCTCTAACCTAGTAAAACATTGGCCAACACCAACTCAACTGGACCCAAATACTATCGAAGAGGTTCTATCCAAGTTTGGGATTTCATCCGAGACCAAGGACTAAACTTCCACCTGGGCAACGCAATTAAATACATCTGCCGTGCTGGTTACAAAGATGACCGTAAGGCAGACCTTCAAAAAGCAATCCACTATCTACAAAATGAGCTCGAAAACGAAATCCTTAATGAATCAAGCCAACGAGTTTCGGCTTGGCTTTCAAGTGAAGAACAGTACTGGGACAGCTTCACGGGAGATGCAGAAGCGTTTGATCGTTGAGGAATTTAAAGAGTTCCTAGAAGCGGATCAACAGCTGCTGTACGGATTCACACGTAACGCTGAGGATTGTTTGAAAGAGCTTGCAGACCTTGTGTACGTCTGCTATCAATACGCTGCTAATCTTGGTTGGGACCTAGATGAAGCAATGGATCGTGTTCACCAAAGCAACATGAGTAAGCTTGATGAAGACGGCAAACCTATCCGTCGTGAAGACGGTAAGATTCTCAAAGGTCCCAACTATCAACCTCCTACACTTTCTGATCTCGTTTAATAATGTCCGCCACTACCAAAGAACTCGTTGCTCGCACTGGGCGCGTACAGTCATGGATTGACGACCCCACCTCCCGCCTACCTGTATCCTGCACTGTCTTCGTAGTGGAGGATACTATGGAAGGACCAAATGGACTTGAAGCCTCTTGGAGATTCGTCTCCCACGCTCTCCGCTTTGGAGCAGGCGTTGCTGTGCATCTATCTAAGCTCCGTCCCAAAGGAGCAGAAAACGGCAAAGGTCTTGTGGCTTCTGGTCCGGTGTCATTTGCCAAGATCTACAGTACCCTCAATGAGATACTCCGACGTGGAGGAGTCTACAAGAACGGTGCTGTAGTGTGCCATCTTGATCTAAACCATCCTGATGTACTTGAGTTCATTCAAGCATCACGAGCTGAACTTCCTTGGGTCAAACGTTGTGTAAACATCAACGACCATTGGTGGGAAGAAGCTACTCCCAATGTACGTGCTGCTCTGCTGCAAGGTATCAAGCAAGGTGACATTTGGCTGAACAAAACTAAAGTAGATGCCTACGGTAAGCGTATCCGTGGTAACGTCTGTCTTGAGGTTTACCTGCCTAGCCGTGGCACTTGCTTGCTCCAACACATCAACCTTGGAGCTTGTGAGTATCAAGACCTTGGACCTGCCTTTGTTAAGGGTATGTCTCAGCTGTGTGACCTGCACGGCAAAACCAACGTAGACCAATCCGGTGAATACCTATCTCCTGATGTTGATCGTCAGGTAGGCTTGGGTATGCTGGGTCTTGCTAACCTGCTGCGTAGGTACGGTGTTACCTATGAAGAATTTGGCGATGCTCTTGAAGTTGTCAACAACGGTAAGGGTAACGCTGATTACACTCCATCCATTACTCTTGCTTTTGAACTGCAAAAGGCTATCAACCAAGCAGCACAGATTGCACGCACCGCTAACATGGATCGTGCATTTGCCATTGCTCCTACTGCCTCTTGCAGCTACCGTTATCAAGACTTGGATGGGTACACTACCTGTCCTGAAATTGCACCTCCTATTGCCCGTCAGGTGGACCGTGATAGCGGTACGTTTGGCGTCCAGAGCTTCGACTACGGTCCTGTTGAGATCGCAGCTGAGGTTGGCTGGGATGCATATAAGAAAGTTGCTGATGGCATCATGAGGATGCTTGACGCTACGGGACTTCTTCACGGTTACAGCTTCAATAGTTGGTCTGATGTGATCACCTATGACGAAGCGTTTATCGAAGAGTGGCTTGCCTCTGAGCAAACCTCCCTTTATTATTCGCTTCAGGTTATGGGTGATACTCAAGACAAGACCAGCGCATATGCCGCATTGGACGAGTCAGAAGTAGATGCCTACCTGGAGTCCATTTTGTACGACAGGGATGATAACCCTGCACCTGATTGTAATTGCGGCGAATGAACCCCTATCAAAAACTACTTGAAAGAAAAAGAACTTGGACCCCTGTTCAAACGACTGCGGGTAAACTGGCTGAAGGTGCGGAAGAAACTATCTACCGTGCTTTGGCAATCCGACATATGGAGCTTCCGGTAGGAGACTTTATCCATGATGCACTTAAAACTGAAGTACCACAAATGGCACGGGATCTCCTTCTGTCCAATATCAAGGACGAAGAGAACCACGACCTTGCACTCGGTTACATCGCCAATGCTATCGGCGTTGATGAAAAAGCTGAAGCCGAAGCAAAGAATCTGCGGGACGCCTGGGTTTCTCATCCAGATCACACGCTCCTCAAGGCGCTGGTTGCCGAACGTGCAGTTTTCTTCGTGCTCCTCCCATTCTTCAGATTTAACGGTGATGCTGGTCTCAGAACAGTAAGTGCTGACATTTCTAGAGATGAACAAGTGCACGTTGCCACAAATAGTTTGGTTTGTCGTGAGCTTAACCTCGATTGGAGTCCTTCTTTGGATCGGCTCCGTAAAGCCACTATAAGCTGGGTGATGCAGCCTCTCAAGGCTAACAACCCTAAT
>Ga0255142_1000435_pt1 | contig 13410 bp, 22 predicted proteins | sample Atl_Cont_RepB_0h_FD_183181 | JGI IMG/M metagenome (GOLD analysis project Ga0255142, IMG submission 183181) | Freshwater microbial communities from Altamaha River, Georgia, United States - Atl_Cont_RepB_0h | ecosystem: Environmental > Aquatic > Freshwater > River | place: USA: Georgia | collected... | reverse complement strand
CCGACATCATGTCTGCAATGCTTTCAGCACATAAAATTTATGCCCCTGAATATGATAAAATTAGTCAAGATTTTTATGCTGGTGATGGGATTCAAACTGCAAAAAATCTATTCAACTTTCTCAAAAAGAATGTTAGGTACAAAATAGAATCTGAAAACAACCAGCGGATCATGTCCCCCAGTGCTATTGTATCACTGGCAAAAAATGATTGCAAAAATTATGCTTTATTCATAATGGGTGTATTGGATTCCTTGAAAAGAAAAGGATTGATAAAAAACGATATTTTTTATCGTTTTGCAAGCTATAAACTGCTGGATGAAGTTCCTCATCATGTTTTTGCAGTAATAAAGGAAAATGATGGAACTGAATACTATATTGATCCAGTATTAAGCACATTTAACGAAAGAAAAACATTTTTTCATAAGATAGACAAAAGACCAAACAATATGCCACTATATTCAATTTCAGGAGTGGGAAAATCAGTTGGGGCAGCGAAAAAAACTGCTCAACCCAAAGAGAAAAAAAAGATTGTTGTAAAAATAGCACTTGCCCCAGCAAGGGGGTCATTTTTGTTGCTGGTAGGTTTGAATTTCATGGGTCTTGCAACAAAACTGAAAAAAGCATTTAGTGATAGGGCAGATGCAACTCAAAACTGGTGGGCAAATTTAGGTGGCAACCCAAATGAACTTTTGAGAAAAGTTGATCAGGGTGCAAAGAAAAAAAGATTGTTGGGTGAACAAGTTGAATTTGCTTCAGAGGGTCAAATTGGTGTTGTAGGTACTGGAACTGCTTCTGCAACTGTTACCGCCGCACCTATTTTGATAAAAGTTGCTGAATTTCTGTCAAAGTTGGGAATTGATGTTAAAGAGGTTTCCGAAGTTGGCAAAAGGGTATTGGCAAAGCAAGTGAAAAACGTTGTAGAAAAAAATTTAGAAAATTCTGAAAAGTTGGAAGTGGCAGAACAAGAAGAAGTTGATAGGATAGTTAACCAAACTGAAGGAATTGAAGATGGAAAACAAAAGATGAACTACATTCCTTTCGTGGTTGGTGGTGCGTTGGTTTTATATTTGATCAGTCGTAAAAAATAATCACTTTCTTTTCACCTTTAATATGTATAAAAACTATCCAGCAAAAGCTACAAAAAATGCAGTTGAGGGATATGTTTTGAATCTTATGAAAGGTAGTTGCAAAAATGCAACTGGAGTGAAAACTGCGATGAAGTTGATGAATAGAGAGGTATTGAGTGAAAAATTTGTGAATAAGATCTATTCATATTTGAAAAGGGCGAAAGTTTATGTGGGTGAAAAAGATCGGTGCGGTTACATATCGTATCAATTATGGGGTGGAAAGGAAATGTTGAAATGGTGTGAACAAAAATTAAAAAAATAGAATATGACTGCAAAACAAAAGGCAGCTAGGGAGAAATTCAAAAAGGTAGTTGCTGAAGCAAGTAAACTGCGTAAGAAAAACCCTAAATTAACACAAGCACAAGCTGTAAAACAAGCATGGGCAATTCAGTATTCTAAAGAAGGTAAAAGCAAACCGAAAAAAGTTGCAGCCATTAAGATTATTGAGAAAGGTGAAAGCAAAAAAGCAAAACCAAAAGCAACTTATCAACAAGTAAGATCCAAAAAAGGAACTTTCAAAGGTTTAAAAAAGGTGGGTGCAGTACCAAAAAAGAAAGCTGCAAAAAAAGAAAGTAAGCCAGTTTCAAAAATGACTGAAAAAGAATTAAAATCAGCATTAAGTAAAAAATTGGCTCAAAAAGGTGTATCAAAAGATTTTTTGAAAAATAATTTTGTATTGATGAAATTGGGAGCAATTTCAAAAAGCAAAGTAAAAGCAAGAAAAGGAAGATCAACTGAAATGCATACCGATACTAAAAGCCACAATGTAAATATAAAGGTGGTAAGCGGGATGCCCAGTTACAAAGATCCTGAAATGGCTCGTGAAATAGAATTATATGCAGACAGTGATTCTATGCTATATTTTCAAAGAAGAAAGCCTATTTTGATAAACCTAAGTAAGAAATATAAAAAAGGAACTTACGATATTCAAAAAGCTGCGAAACTTTGGAGATATTATATTGATGCTGCTCTTGAAAAATATAATAAGGAATTCGGGTCAAGAGGTGATAAGTGGTATGAATTGATGAGTGTAGCTGATCGTAATTTATTAGCTTTAGAATATGCTAAGGCTACAAAAGATGAATTTGATTTAGGAAATTTTACTGAAAAATAAAAATCTTGGGATAGTTCCCACATAAACAAAAAAAAACAAAAACAATGGCAAGAAGAAGAAAAAAGGCAGCCCCTCGCCGCCGCCGTTCAGGCAGAAAAATGGGTGCAATTGGTAAGGGTTTCATTATGGATGCCGCTGGACTCGTTGTTGGTGCTGCTGCTGCTCGTGTTCTAACATCTTCACCCAAAGTGCTTCCAAACATTGATGCTAAATTGAAAAGTGCTGGTGTAATTGCTCTTGGTGCTTTCTTCCCTAAGTTCCTGAAAGGATCTTTTGGTAAAGCTATCGGAGATGGTATGGTTGCTGCTGGTGGTCTTGGATTGCTTCAAGCTACACAAGTATTGAATGGTATTGATCAAGCAATGGAAATTCCAGTTTCAGTTATGGCTGGTGATGATCTTTCCGTAATTGCTGGATATACACCTGACAACCTTTCAGTGATTGCTGGAATGGAAGAAGAATATTAATTTTGTAACTAAGAAAAAAAAATAGAAAATGGCAACACAACATGGTGCAAGGCTGGTGTTTGATAATGCAAAAGCACTGGTTTCAAACGCTGGTTTCAACGTAAATCAGGCGGTACTTTCACAAAGCTACATTCGTTCAGAGGTAGCAATGTCTACAACTACAACAAACTATCATGTACCTGTATTGGTTAATGATACTCAAAACGGAAATGCTTTTCCAACGGAAAACCGCCTGAACCTTCAGGATGCGTTCGTGATTTCCAGCATTGGTATTTTTGTTTCAGCTCCAGCTGCTTCAACTACTACTGCTTTCCCTTACTACACTTATCCAAATGCTCAAATTTTCAGCACTGTTGGTGCTGCTGCTGCATTGTATAATTTGTATAACGGACAGATGAATGTTACCGTAAACAATAGGCAGATCGTTCCAGCTTGGGATATTTATAGGCACTTGATCGTTCCTCAAACTCAAACTGCTTCATCCACTGGTACCAACACTGCTATTGATCAGAACGATGCTTCTGAATATGGTTACTATCCAGTTGAACCAAACATTGTTTTGGTTGGTTCTAAGAATAACCAAATCAATCTGCAACTTCCAGCGGCTATTGGTACGCTTCAAGCTTCAACTGCTCCTCGTATTCTCGTAATATTCAGGGGTATATTGGCTCAGAACGTTACACCCGTCCGCTAATTTATATTGGCAGTAATGCTCAACATAGTAATGCAAAGGGGGATGGCACGTTAAAAATAGAACCCCTATTTTTTACAATTCAAAAAAACCGATATGAATAAGGTTCAGAATTATGAATTTATTGAGGTGGTAGTTCCCCAGTCATCCACTGGTACTCGTTTCTACTTTCCTGACCAGCCGCAACTTCGTTTTGTATCATTGCTAAACTTGGTTTGCTATACTCCAAACGTTGTTTCAAGTTCAATCCTCTCAGGAAATGCACTGCTTTCAGTTGCTAACTTGCAAAAAACTTATTTGGTATTGTATTACAATGACAAGGAAAGTGTAAATAGGATTCCTATTTTGGAACTGAACAGAATTGCTTCTAATTCATCTACTGCGGATCCTTATGCTTTTGCTATCACTCCTTTTGCTGGTCAGCAAATAATTTGGAGCAAGTCATATATCCAAACCCCAAATGCATATTCAAGCATTTCCAGTGCAAACTTCAGTGTTTGTTTGGGTGTTTATTATGCTTAATATTTTCACTTTCCTTTCACCTTTAATTTAAAATAGTATGGCAAATCCTAACAAAGCATTTTTAACTGGTACCGATGCAGTAATGCAATGGTACGATACCAACGCAAAAACTTGCCTTTGGTCTGTAAATGATTCCAAAGGGGATATTTTATTTTATTATGCTGGTAAAGATGAAAATGAAGCAAGGGAGCATTTGGAAAACAATTTGAGAATGGCAGAGAGTCAAGGTGTTGAAGCAACACTAACTTTGCGTATTCATGCAAAATGTCCAAAGTCAGGCTATTTTGAAAAGAAAGATTGCGGAATTGTGGTTACTCATTTCAGACCAACTTCGTTTACTCCAACTGCATATCAGCCATTGCAAACAATGGGTTATACCAATAATCAACTATTGGATGAAATAAGATCTTTGAAAGCTGAAATTTCAGCTATCAAAATGCAGCAAGAGATGGAAGAAGAAATGGAAGAAGAAGAAGAACCTGAAGAAGAAAATATGTTAGCTGGTTTTATAAAAAATCCAGCTATTCAATCAATGATTATTTCTCAAATCAGTTCATTGTTTAGCCCACAACAAAAAGTTACTCATGTAGCTGGTGTATTGGATGGGGTAGAAAGTGAACAAGATACCAAAATTGATGAAGCAATTGAGAGATTGAAAAAGCATGATGAAACGTTGGGTGATGATCTGCTGAAACTTTGTGAAATAGCGGAAAATGATCCGATGCAGTGGAAAATGTTACTTAAAATGCTAAGATGCTAATTTATGCCTGAAATAAGTGCAGATAAAATAATTGGTAAAACGCTATATGCCAAAAAGCAACTGGATAAACTAAACTCTAGTTTGCAGAAAATAGGCACATTTGCTAAGGGTCAAAGTGTTGGTCAGGTTTATTCTTATATTATTAGGAATGGACAAGTTTACTGGATATTCAATGATGCTTTTGGAAAACCTTATTTAGTTAAGCACGATTCAACCGCCTTTCAGTTTAGTGCTGGGGTGCAAGAAGCAGCAAAAAAGCAAGAAGCAGAAAAGACAAAGGAAGAAATACAAGAGAAAGGAAAAATACCATTTTATATTGAAAAATATGGTAAGTGGGTGCTGGGTGCTTTTATATTGGTAACACTGGCAAGAGAATATATAAAAAAGAAATAATGAAAAACAAGACATTGCTATATCTTTTGCTGGGTTATGGTGCATTTTATCTATTGGCAGCCAAAAAGAAGCCAAAAGGTATGGTTATAGTGCCTGAACCTGAAAAAATAACAAGGGAGCAATTTGAAAAGAAAACATTTGTTCAAAAGGCTATTCCCGTAGTAAAAAAGATTTCTGAAGCGGTAAAGAAAAAGAAAATGACTGCAAAGCAAAAACAAGCAATTCAAACATTGTCAAGTGGCAGAAAGATATTTGGTGGTGTTGGACAATTCCCTGATCTATATTAAAAAATTACTATATGCCAGTACAACATTTAGCCGTAAGGGTAGAAGATAAAATCCAAAGCGACAATTTGCGTTTGAAATACCAAAAGCAAATGTCCGATCGGGAGAGGTATGAACTGGAAAACAAGTTCAGTGGATCAACTGGAGCAAAAATCCAGCAATTTTATACTGAATTTAAAAATTTTTATGTGGCACAAAAAGTGTCCAGCCAGTGCAATGATATTACTTTTTTGAACATTGGTAGCAACCCCGTTACAATAGCGGGAGCAATAACCTTGCAACAAAATCAATCGTTGCAAATTTCAGGTAATATCAATGAACTGGATACAACAGAATACGATATTCAATTCAGTGTCTATCAAAGTGCAAATAACAATTTGTTGGTAATTAGAAAACTTTACAAATGATAGATCCAGCATTTGAGATATTAAACCAAAGGGGAACTCCGATGTTTTTCTCGGATGTTTTCGCCAATCGCCCCAATGCTGGGATTGTTGGAAGGATATTTATTTCAACGGATACTGCTGCCATTTATCGTGATACTGGCACTACATGGGATTTAATTGCAGATGGTGGTAGTGCTTCAGTCAATATATACAATTCAAATGGTACACTTACTGGGAATAGGGTAGTAAGTTACAATAGTAATTATTTATCCTTTACTGGTGGGCAAACCTTTTTTGGATCACAAACCACATCTACGGGATTGGTAGTTATCAACAATGCCAGTTCCGATGCTCATTTGCAAGTGGTAGGAGCAAATGCACCTTCCATTCGTATTGACAATGCTGGTTTTGGTGCGACAAGGCGTTTCGTTATGGGTCTTGCCACTGCAACAAATAACTTTATTCAAGGTGCAACTGCTGGAGATATTTGCATATCCACTGCCAGTTCAAGCCCTTTGTTATTTGGTATGTGGCAGTCAATCAATGCCAGTGAGGTGATGCGGATAACCACATCAAACAATATATCTATCGGATATAACGTTGATTTGGGGTACAAGCTTTATGTCAATGGTGCTATCGGTACAAATGGAGCAATTACTATCGGTAATGGTGGCAGCGGAACAAGTTATTTGTACGCACTAAGTGGATCGGATTTAATTTTAAATGCTGGGGGAGATAGGATCACTATCAGGCAAACTGGAAATGTAATTATCAACAACCTTTCGGGTAGTGGTACTCGTATGGTTGTTGCCGATGCAAGTGGTGTTTTGTCTACTCAGGCAGTTCCCAGTGGTACAATTAGTGGAAGCGGTACAACAAGTTATGTTCCAAAGTTTACTGGATCAAGTACAATAGGTGATAGCAATTTATATTCCGATTCATCAGGAAATCTTTGTATCGGTTCAACAAGTGCTGGATCTACTTCTGCTGCATTAAGTTTATCTATTGGTGTTCCCGCTACTACTTCAGGTGGTTTGCAATTATGGGCAGCAACAAACCAAACCCATTATGTTCAATTTGGTGATGGAACTACTGGTGGTGATCCTTATCGTGGTTATGTAGGATATACGCAAACAAATGATGCACTTTTATTTGGTACTGCATCAACTGAAAGAGGTAGATTTTCTTCCGCTGGTAATTTATTATTGGGAACGCAAACTGATTCAGGATACAAATTAGATGTTAATGGATCTGGTGCATTTAGAGCAAGTGGAACACTGAATATGTTTGTGAGTGATAATTCTAATTGGTCATTCATACAAAATACTGGTACAAATAGTGCTACAAATAATTTAGGTTTTTTTGTTTCAGGTGCAACAGCAGATTTATTTATTAATACTGCTGGTAAAATTGGTATTGCAACAATATCTCCTTTAAGTGCATTAGATGTTAGGGCAGCAAACGCAGTTAATGGAAGTTATCAAACTATACAAGCATTCACTACAAATAGTGCAGCAATTGATTTAGGTGCTGGAATAAGTTTAGGTGGTAATTATTCAGGTACATCTTCAATTGCACAATTTGGTTCTATTTGGGGAAGAAAAGAAAATTCAACAAGTGGTAACTATGATGGGTATTTGGCATTCGGAACTAATAGTCAATCTACTGGTGTAAGAGAGGTAATGAGAATTACAAGTTCTGGAAATCTTGGAATTGGAAATTCATCTCCTTCAGCAAAATTAGACATTATCGGTACATCCAGTGATCAAATAAGATTAAGAACTGCATCAAGTGAGTATTACGCAATAGGCAGAAATTCATCTACTGGATATTTGGATTTTTATGGTAGTCAAAGTGGATATGTAGGCTATTTATGGACTGGTGTTAATGGTAATAGGATGCTTTTGAATGAGTCAGGAAATCTTGGACTTGGTGTTACCCCCAGTCAATGGGGTGCTGGTATAAAAGCATTACAAATAGGTTCAACAACTTCAATTTATAATACAGGTCAAGATACATATATAGGTGAAAATATATATGTAGATGGTGCATACAATAATAGATATTTATCATCAACTTTTGCCACTCTATATAGACAAATAACTGGTTATCATATATGGTATGCGGCTAGTTCTGGTACTGCTGGAGGTATAATAACTTTTACACAAGCAATGACATTGGCAGCCAGTGGAAACCTTTTAATCGGTACAACTACGGATTCAGGTATCAAATTAGATGTTAATGGTACTGGTATATTTCGTGGTCAATTAGAAACAACAAGTAACTTAATAACATCTGGTTATATAAATAGTAATAATTATATTCGCATTACTGGTGGTTCTGATACTGGTTCACAACTTGTTATGTGGGCAAATTCAAGCGGAAATACTTTTTTGGCTGGTTATGATTTTCAAATTAATACTGGTTCTAATAATTCAAGGTCAGCCAGTTTATATATAGGACCTACTGGATCAGCCATTTTTTATTCAGGTGTAGAAATTAATGGACAATTCAAAGTTGATGGACAAACTTCTGGTACTGCTGGTGGATCATCAGGACAACATTTAATCATCAATTGTGATGGAACAACCTATAAAATTGCTTTATTAAATAATTAAAACAAATAAAATGAAACAAATACAACCCGTACAAATTTGGGTAAACGGACAAGTTAAAGAGGGATCATGGCTCAATTCCTATATTATCAATGACAACCTTTCATCCAGTGCAACTTTTTACTGGTCAATTCTTGCCAGTGGAAGCGAACCCGATAGTGCTGGAGAGAAATTGTCCGAAGGAAATAGCACCATTGATGGCGAAAACTACATCGTTTGGGGTGAAGCTGCCGACATAAATTTGGCTGCTTATCAGTGGATTGCATCACAACTTGGCTTAACTTTGATTTAATAACAACTAAAATTTGACAAAATGAACGAAAAACAAGCAATTAATGTAATCAAGTCAGCACTGGATCTTGGTGTTGCAAAGGGTATTTTCCAAAATTTGAACGAAACTTTTGCCGTAACTCAAGCGTTTGATGTTATTGCAAAGCACTTTGAGGAAAAGAAAGATGGAGAAATTAATGCCACAAACTGAGCCGACATACATTGCCACAATAGGAACGATCTTTTTTTCTCTTGTTGGTATGCAAGACATAAGCGATGCTGCACAACTGGTTTTTGTTGTAGCATCCACAATATCATGTGGCATATCCATTGCAGTTGGTTATAAACAACTAAAAAAGAAAAAATGAGACATATATTAAAAAATATCAAAACATCCTTTTTTGGATCAATTGCTGGACTGCCTTTGGTAGTGGATGGAATTGCAAATAAAGATGTTGCAATGGTTATTTCAGGAGTGGCAACTCTTATTCTCGGTTTGATGGCTAAAGATCATGACACCCACTAAAAAATATATAATTATTGCAGCGATCATTTTGCTGCTATTAACTGCAAAGAAGGTGAACGCTGCTGAATTAATTGCAAAATTTGAGGGTTTATCCTTAAAACCCTATTTGGATACAAACAACCAGTATTCTATTGGATATGGAACGCAATATAACTGGGATAAAAATAGACCAGTTGTTGCCAGTGATCGTATAAGTAAAGAAAAGGCTTTAGAATGGCTGAATAAGGAAATTGCTCAAAGGCAAATGGCACTGAAAAAGATGTTCACAAGAACACCTACTGCCAATCAATTGGCTGCAATGACAAGTTTGGCATATAACATTGGATTGGGTAGGTTTCAATTATCATCCATAAGATCCAATTTTAATGCTGGAAACATACAAAAGGCAGCAGATTCCTTTCTTTTATATAACAAAGCAAGGGTAGATGGAAAATTGGTAGTTTTGAAAGGTTTAGATGAAAGAAGGAAGTTAGAAAGGCAATTATTCTTATCTTAGTGGGGTCATAATCAGTTTATTCAGATGAATTCAGGGGAAAATTTCTATTTTCCCCATTTTTTTTGCAAAAAATTTGGTGGATTCAAAAAAATGTTTATAGATTTGAATTGACAAATCATCTTTTAAACTTTTAAACGAAAAAACCATGACAAAGGAACAAAAGTCAGCCTACACCATTGCAGCCATTATTCTATTGGCTATTCTCATTTGCTTTTCGGATTCAATTTGGGCATTATGATCGGGTTATTTGCTCGGTTGCTGGGATTTATTTGGTTCATCCTATGTATTCCAGTATTCCTATTGACATTCGCACTGATTGAATTAATTTATTTAATTAAAAAATTGACAAATGGCAACCATTGTACTAAATTATGATCCCAATATGTACTGGGATGAATTTCTAAGATCAAACAATATCAGGCATGATCAGTACATCAACGATCCCAAAAGATTTATTTTGTACTATTACGATGATTTTCACCTTTTAAAAATCGGTTTTGAATTCGGTTTATTTTATCAACTTAAAACCTTACAAAATGAACCCAATGTATAACGATCTAAAGGAATTATTTGATGAAATACATTTTTTGGAAGAAAAGCAAAAGAAACTACAAAGGATGTTAAACGCAAAAAGATTCAGTAACATTCAAATTCATTTCTTTGCCGACAAAGATTATCACACGATTTACCAACAAGATTCCCCATTCAATATGGAAAGTGAACTAAGGATTTTAATTGAAGGGATGATTGATCAACTGGATTTTGATATACAAAATTTAAAACTACAATTTTAAAACAAGACAAATGAAAAAAGTAACGAAAAAAGAAAATGTTAAAAAGTTTACATTTACTGCAATGTTTCAAGATGGAAAATTTATGTGTAAAAGTACCGACATAAATAATTTTGAATTGTACGAAATAACTGCAATAATTTCAGCACTTGAACTAGAAAAACAAGATTTACTAATGTATTTTTTAAATAAGAAAAACTAAGCACATGAAACCAGCAATGATGAACGGAAAAAAGATCTATTTTGAAGTTTTTGTAACTAATGGCGATCCATTTATTTTGATTTCGGACAAGGAATGGGCAAGTGAAGGAATATCAAAAATTTATTTTCTTCGCCGTTTTTCCATGAAATATGCGATGGAAGATTTTATGAAGTATCTTGACAAGATTGCTGAAATGAATAAGGCAAAGCAGAATGAAGTGTATTAATTGCCATAAGCATTTCACAGTTACCATTCATAGGGGCAAGGTGGGGTTAGCACTTTGCCCCCATTGTTTAACAATAAATAACAACCAAAATGCAAAAAAACAAAGATTTACCAGCAAGTGCAGTTCATCCTATTCAGGACAAATTCGGTCAGGTAATCTTAATGACTGGATTTACAAAGCAAGAAGCAGTTGCACTGGAGATATTCAAGGCTCATGTGATGAATAGCACTGATTGGGCAGATGAACCAGTAAATGAATTAACAATAAAATATTGTTATGAATTAGCTGCAAAATTTTGCTCATATTTGGAAAACGAAGGTGAAAAAGAAAGTGGGTTAATACAAAGTGTATAAAATGACAAATGATCTACACGAAAAGCTTAACTCCCGAAAATTCCGCAATGGTTACAAACCACCTGAAGAAAATGTAATTTTTTCTATTCAAGGAAAAAATATAGGTACCAGTCAATCATTTGTTTGCTTTCAGGGATTGCCTAAAGCTGGAAAGTCAACTTTCATTACCAGTGCAATTGCTTCAGCATTTACGCACTGGGATATATTCGGGATGAAAATAAACTTTCCAAAGGAAAGGAAGCGGATATGCTATATAGACACCGAAAGTTCGGATTTTGACTATTATAGGGTGCTGGAAAGGATAAGATCACAAATTATTTGTGATCCCCTTCCGCACAATTTTGATTCATTCCTATTTAGGGAAGATTCTCCACAAGACATTCAGTCAATGATTGAGATTTATTTGGATGAAAACAAAGATTGCTCGGTACTTGTCATTGATGGAATATTGGATTTAATAGCGGATTTTAATTCAGTTGAACAAAGTTTTTATTTAGTTCAGTGGCTAAAAAAGATCACAAAACAACACGATCTTTTGATCCTTTGCGTTTTGCATCTTGGTAAAAAAGATCAAAACTCAATTGGACACATAGGCTCCTATTTAGATCGTAAAAGTCAATCAGTTTTAAAAATTGAAAAGAATAAAGAAAAAAAGACATTAGATCTCATTCCTACATTTTTGAGATCAACGGATGATTTTGACCCTATATCAATTCAATATACTGGAAACAATTGGCAACAAGTTAACACTGATCCAGTTCAAAAGGGTACATATATTTACGGAATGGAAAAAACATCTTTGATTAATAAACTATTGTTTGAAAATAGAACTTACAAAGATCTTATTTCTGATTTTTCTGAATTTACTGGTAAAGGGCAAACCACTGCGAAAAAGATTGTTAAAGATTGGATTGCAGATGGATCTATTGTCAAGATCGGTGAACTATATCAAAAAAAATAGGGATGGTCGCCCACCCCTATTGACAAATGATCTTCCATAACGAAAAACCACTTTCCTTTCATGTCAAAAATAGAAAATTTCTAATTATGAGCAAACTTTTTACTGGAATAATATTTTTCAAACCTGAAACGGGAATTACACCCCGAAAATATCGGAATATCAACAACACCGAAAATTTCCTCAAATTCGCCGAAAAATGTGGTGGTTGGTATGTGAACCTATATTGCAAGAGATCTGCCAAATTTGAGGCTAGAAAGTACCTTAGAAACGATTCCTGATACAAACATCAACACTGAAAAACAAAAATGGGGCATTTTGCCCCTTTTTTATTGCCAAAGGTCAAAGAAAAGTGGATTTGATGAACTTAGGTCAACTTAGGTCAACTTGGAAAGGGTCATTTTTGGCTTGGATGGATGGCAACGGGTCAGGGGTATACTAGAAGTATACCCCTGAACCCAGATGTTGACCTTCCATTCAACTTTTTTGACCCAAAATTTGTTTTTTTAGAATTTTTTTAGTAATTTTGGTAAAACGTTTGAAATTTTGAAAAAGGGTAATTTGCTTTTTTTGGGTATCGGCGGACTAGCTGCATGGTATCTTTGGACAAGGGTACAACTGGGTCAAAAAACAAAATTAATTTTCAAAAAAATTCGGTTGATTGGTAAGGGTTTATCTAAACAATTTGAACTTAATTTCAAAATTCAGAACCCAACAAATCAAACGGGTGTAGTTTCTGCAATTACTGGAGAGGTTTATATAAATGATCGTGTTGTTGCAGATTTTAGCTCATTTGGTGAGCAAAAAATTGCCCCAAAAAGTGAAAGTGATTTCAAAGTGATTGCATCCCCTACAATTGGAATTATTCAGTTACTTACTCAAAGAGGTTTATTGAAATCAGGACTAAAATACAAAATTAAAGGAACTGGAAATTTTGATGGGATCGTTGCTCCATTTGAATATACTGCAAAACTTATTTGATGAATAGGGATCGTTTGCTAGGTAGATTAAGTGCATATGGCAAAAAACGAATCTTGATTAAAAAAGATCAAGGGGTTCCCGACATCATGTCTGCAATGCTTTCAGCACATAAAATTTATGCCCCTGAATATGATAAAATTAGTCAAGATTTTTATGCTGGTGATGGGATTCAAACTGCAAAAAATCTATTCAACTTTCTCAAAAACAATGTTAGGTACAAAATAGAATCTGAAAACAACCAGCGGATC
>Ga0255142_1000429_pt1 | contig 13573 bp, 20 predicted proteins | sample Atl_Cont_RepB_0h_FD_183181 | JGI IMG/M metagenome (GOLD analysis project Ga0255142, IMG submission 183181) | Freshwater microbial communities from Altamaha River, Georgia, United States - Atl_Cont_RepB_0h | ecosystem: Environmental > Aquatic > Freshwater > River | place: USA: Georgia | collected... | reverse complement strand
GCTGCTGAAAATGAACAACATGGATTCATTTGCATCGCTGCGCTACACCTTGATGGCTTCACCCAATCCCATGCTGATGAGTTATTCGACAGCTGGTGACAATACATCGGTGGTGCTGAATAGTTTCAGGGAGCGAGCGCTCGCATCGATTGGCGGCGTGAATGATGACATTTGTTATTTGGAATGGTCAGCGCCCACCGATGAAATCAGCTTGGAAAATGCGCGCCACGCAAATCCCAGCATGGGAGTGCTGATCCATGAGGACAATATCCGGTCGGTACTGAATGACCCGCCTAATGTTGTGATGTCTGAAGTGTTATCGCGTTGGGTCGTAGCCATCCAAAATATTGTCGATGCTGGGGCTTGGAATAAGTGCCTTGACAAGAGCCACGATTTAGATACCGAGAAGCTGACATGGCTGGCCATCGATCTCTCACCCGATCGCAAGCACGCAAGCCTTGTTGCAGCTCAAAAGTTGGCCGATGAATCTTTCATCGTCAAGCTGCTGCACACTTGGTCAAATGATTTACAGCTGGATGACAAAGCAATCGCCAATGAATTGGCCGATTATGCTCGCAAGTATCCAACGGAGTATGTGTTATATAGCCGCAAATCTGCGGGCGCTGTTGCTGCAAGATTAGCGCCAGCGGGTATCCCGATTTATGACATGGATGGGGCGTATCCACAATCGTGCGATGAGATGTTGTCGGCAATCAATAGCGGTCGGCTCAAACATCGAGGACAGGCACAGCTGACTGAGGAAATCTTGGCGGCGGTTCAACTGCGGCGTGGTGATGGCGGTTGGGTCATAGGGAGAAGGGCGAGCAACGCCATTGTCTGCGGCGCGGTCGCTACGGCGCTTGCCACACATTTTGCGACACGCCCATCGAATGACCTTGACATCATGGTGATATAAGTTGTAGGGCAGTTTTAGAATTTGGGCATGGGTTATCTTGATGCTTTTGTGCCACGCCGCGTAAGTGCTGCCGTCACAGCACCAACAAACGACATCGAGGCTTCACTTGCGCCGTTATATCCTGAAGCATCGCCATTCTTTGCAATAACCGGAACGGCTGCATCACGCACTGAAGCAATGACAGTGCCAACAATCGCACGATCACTTGGCATCATTCAGACAGTTGCTTCATTACCAATGCATTGCCGCAACATTGCAACTGGTGAGAAGGTACAAGCGCCGCGCGTTATTAATCAACCTGATCCACGCATTGCAGGTTCAGTATTTTGGGCGTGGCTGATTTCAGATTTATTTTTTCATCCAACAGCTTATGCATTTGTTACTGAGAGATATGCAGACACGGGCAGAATTCGAGCAATGGAGCGAATTGCACCGGAGCGCGTAACACTACAAACAAATGCAAATGGAACTGAAGTCACTGCATATCTCATCGATGGCACTTATGTTGATCCAAATTATCTTGTGGTATTTGCTGGCGAATCTGAGGGATTACTCTCACGCGCTGGCCGCACAATTAAGGCCGCAGCTGCACTAGAAAAGGCTGCAATGAATTTTGCCAATGAGCCAATTCCGCAAATGGTATTGAAATCAAACGGCACATCGCTTCCGGCAGATCGCGTTGCAAAATTACTTAATTCATGGCGCACTGCACGATCTAACAAATCAACTGCGTTTCTAAATGCTGATGTGACGCTGGAAACTTTGGGATTCGATCCAAAGTCAATCCAGTTAAATGAGGCGCGCAATTATGTGGCACTTGAATTAGCACGCGCGACTGGAGTTCCCGCATACTTTGTCGATGCACAGCAATCAACATTCACTTATAGCAATGCGCTTGACAAGCGGCGTGATCTTGTCGATTTTGCTTTTAGAAATTACATGGCAGTAATTGAACAGCGAATGAGTTTTATGGATTTTGTGCCAACTGGCACTGAAGTCAAATTTGATGTTGATGATTTCTTGCGCGGCAATCCTTTGGAGCGTGCGCAGGTTTATGAGATTCTCAATCGTATTGGCGCAATGTCAGTCGAGGAAATTCGAGAGGAAGAAGATCTATTGCTATGAAAATCACAACACCCATGCGCATCACTGCGGCCGATTCTGAATCCCGCACAATTACCGGACAAATCGTGGCCTTTGATGTCGCAGCAAATGCATCAACCGGCAAAGTGCTTTTCAAGGCAGGATCGATCGAGCCAGCAGCAGTCAAACTTAATTTGGAGCATGACTCAGCGCGCCCAATCGGTCGCAGCATTGACATGAGTGCAGATGCAACTGGCATGAGCGCAACATTCAAGATCAGCCAAACTTCAGCTGGAACTGATGCACTCATCGAAGCAATGGATGGCTTGCGTGATGGATTTAGCGTTGAAGCTGAAGCAACAGATTTTGCTTACAATGAGGATGGCACGATGGTTGTGTCAGCAGCTCAGCTCGTGGGCGTTGCACTCACCCACAATCCCGCTTTTGATGCAGCACGCGTGGAACGCGTAGCAGCTACAGAAGGCAATGACGAAAATTCTGAATCCGCACCGGAATCAGATAAATCCCAATCAACAGAAGGAGACGAAGTGGAAAACGCCGTCACAAACGCGGAAGCCGTAGAGTCGGTCGAAGCCGCAAAGTCAGTAACCGCATCAGCACAAGCTGTTGCATATACAAAGCCACGCCTAGACTTTTCAGCTGGTAAGCAGCTTGAAATGAATATCAAGGCAGCACTTGGATCAGAGGAAGCCCGCGCATACATCGCAGCCGCAGCTGATACAACAGACAACGCAGGTCTTATCCCAACCCGCCAACTTTCAACAGTCATCAACGGCCTTGCAAACGCCACAAGAAGCAACATCGATGCCATCAGCAGAGGGGCATTGCCAGATGCCGGCATGACTTTCGAGATTCCAAAAATCACTGTGCTTCCAACAGTTGCGGAAACAGCTGAGGCTGGTACTCCAAGCGAGACAGATCAGAACAGCGCATTTGTGACTGTAACAGTCAAAAAATATGCTGGTCAGCAGACATTCTCAGTCGAACTTTTTGACCGCTCATCCCCATTGTTTATCACCGAATTGATGAACAACATGGCTGCACAATATGCAAAGGCAACTGATACAGCAGTCAATGCTGCACTCATTGCTGGTGCAACCGCAGATGCAACAACAACAACAACTTACCCAACTGCAACTGAATTGCTTGGCATTGTCGCTCGCGGCGCTGCATCCGTCTATAACAACACACAGGGCTTTGCTCGCAACATCATTATGAACACATCCCAGTGGTCAAATGTGATGACACTCAACGACAGCGGCCGACCAATTTACATGGCTCAGCAGCCACAAAATGCAGGTGGCGCTGTTCGCAATGATTCAATTCGCGGCAATGTCGCTGGCCTTGATCTTTATGTCACAGCCAACACAGCTGCCGGCACAGACACCGATGGATCAATCCTCATCGTTAATCCTGAAGCGTACACATGGTACGAATCTCCAACCTATCAGCTACGCGCTGATGTAATTGCATCCGGCCAAATCTCAGTAATGATGTATGGCTATGGTGCTATTGCAACCAAGATTGGTGCAGGCGCTTTCAAGAATAACAAGGCTTAATCGCCCAAACTAATCATCGGGTGATGCGCTCCCGTGTCACCCGAGCCGATCAAAAGGAGAACTCATGCCCAGCATTGTGACAGCTGCACAGTTGCGATCAGTGCTGGGCGTGAGTTCAAGCCTTTACAATGATGCATATCTCGATGACATCATTAACACTAGCGAGGCCGTAATTTTGCCCATGCTGGTGGCTAATACATCAGCAGTCAATGCCTACAAATTGACATCAAATGTCGCTACTTATTACACAGCCCGCGCACATCATTTTGTCGCTGGCCAATCAATCATCGTGGCAGGGCTGCCCGCACCATTCAGCGCTACAGTGACAGTTGTTGGCACAAACACTTCACTTGATGCCATGCTGGGCAATTATTACTTTACAGCTGCAATCACAAATGCCGATGTGACTTTGCGAGACATTATCCCCACCGGCACAGCCACCTTATCCGGTTATTCAGCTGCCGAAATCTATGCAAACAATGATGCGATTCAGTCAGCAATTTTGGCTGTGTCGGTCGAGGTATTCCAAAGCCGCATTGCAGCTGGTGGACAGATCGAGGGCGTGGACTTTGCCAGCACGCCTTACAGAATGGGTCGCAGCTTGACCAACCGCGTATCAACTTTGCTACAGCCATTTTTAGATGTTGAAACTGTGGTGCAGTAATGCCCGCATCCACATTATCTGGGACACGCACAACACTAGCTGCTGCCTTCAATTCTTTGGCCGCCACCAGCTACGCCTATGTGCCTGAATCACCCATTCCGCCAGCAATCGTCATTGTGCCTTCATCGCCATATTTGGAACAGCAACTTTTAAGCAAATCGACCATCAAAGTCAAAGCAAATTTTACAATTACAGCAATCGTGCAATACAACAGCAATCCTGCCTCATTGGATAACTTGGAGCAGCTCATCATGGGAATTCTTGCGGCAATACCCGCAGGATATGTGGTTGGCAATGTCGAACGGCCAACCCCATTAGAAGTCGGTGCAAGCACAATGCTCACAGCCGACATCAATGTCAGCACCACCTACACTCAAACCAACTAAGGAGCAAAAGTGCCTACAACGATCATCACTGGCCGCGATCTCACCTTGACGATCGCCAGCACAAACTACGATGCACAAGCCACATCAGCTGTGCTATCTAACTCACCAACAATCGAGACTTATCAAACACTTGACGGCAAGGCTTACAAGCACATTGACGATCAGTGGACATTTGATGTGTCAATGCTCGCAGACTGGGGCGCATCGGGATCGCTGTGCGAGGCGCTATGGTCAGCAACCGAATCAGCACCAAACACAACCCTTGCGGCATCACTTACAGCTGCAAGCGGCGCAGTCTTTGCCTTCAATGTCTTGCCAGTATTCCCAGCAGTGGGCGGCACAGCACCGGATGCACAGACAGTTGATCTATCATTCACAGTTGTCGGAACACCATCCGAGACATTCAGTTAAGAATAACGAACGGGAGCAAAAATGAAGTTACCAATAACAATTACATATAACTCAGGCGAGGTTGCCACCTATGTGGCAGCCCCACCGGAGTGGGTGAAGTGGGAGAAGCAAACGGGCAACATCATCAGCCAAGCACAAGAAAAAATTGGCATTGCTGATCTTGTATTTCTTGCTTATCACGCCATGAGGCGTGAATCAGCTGGGAAGCCTGTAAAGCCCATCGATGTCTGGACTGAAACAGTTGCAAATGTCGAAGTAGGCGATGCAGACCCAAAAGCCATCCAGTCGGAAGCTTAAGCCGCACAATTCTTGAATTGTCAATCGCAACTGGGTTGCCTAGTAGCGAATTTGATAGTGCGGAAAGCGTATTGACTGCATTAGAAATTTTGGAGAGGCGGGCAAATGGCAAGTGAAGGGATCAGCTATGACAAGGCTGAACTACGCGCCATTGCTCGCAGCTTCAAGGCAATGGATGAGGAAGCACTTAACCAAGCCAAAGCCAAATCAAATGCACTTGCTGAATTTGTATCGGGTAAGGTTAAAGGTGCAGCACGACAAATCCAATCCATCCCAAAAGTTGCAACTAGAATCGCTGAAGGTTCAAAAGTTTCTAAATCATCCAAGTTCGGTGAGATCAGTTACGGATTCGCGGCGCAAAAATTCAGCGGTGGTGCAACCACACGCGATTTGTGGGGCGGGGCAGAATTTGGCTCGAATAAGTATAAGCAGTTCCCAGTGTGGAGTGGTCGTGAGGGTCGCGGTTCGCGTGGATGGTGGATTTATCCAACTTTGCGCAGCGTACAGCCTGAGATCATCAAGCAATGGGAGCAAGGATTTTCTGAGATAGTTAAGAGGTTCGATTAATGGCTGGCAGTAGAACACTCAAGCTGACGATTCTTGGTGATGTCGATAACCTCAACAAATCGCTGAAGCAAGCCGATAACGATGTCAATTCTTTTGGCGATAAGGTCACAAAAGTTGGCAAAGTGGTTGGTGCTGCCTTTGTCGCGGCCGCAGCTGCGGCTGGCGCTTACGCCGTCAAGATCGGCATTGATGGGGTCAAAGCGGCCATCGATGATGAGAAGGCACAAACCCAGTTAGCACTGGCGCTCAAAAACGCAACGGGCGCAACTGATGATGCTATTGCCGCCACTGAAAAATTCATTTTGCAGACATCTCTTGCAACTGGCGTGGCTGATGACAAACTGCGCCCAGCGCTGCAACGCCTAGCGCTATCCACTCAGGATGTCACCAAAGCGCAAGATTTGCTCAAGGTGGCTTTGGATGTTGCCACAGCTACAGGCAAGCCGCTAGAAACAGTCGCAAACGCCTTAGGCAAGGCTTATGACGGCAATACAGCCGCACTTGGCAAATTGGGCTTAGGGCTTACATCCGCCGAGCTGAAAACCATGTCATTCACTCAAGTGCAGGACAAACTCACCAGCTTATTTGGCGGCGCAGCTGCGGCAAATGCCGAGACATATAGCGGCCGCATCGCTCGGATGCAGGTGGCTTTTGATGAAGTCAAAGAAACCATCGGATTTGCCCTATTGCCTATTTTGGAAAAGTTATTTCAGTTCATCAATCAAGTCGCTGCACCAGCGCTTGAAATACTCAACAAAGGCTTTGATTTCAATGCCGGATTAGGCGCGTCATTCACGCGCATTGTCAATGTGCTGAAAAGTATTTTCATCCCAGTGTGGGAATCGATCGTCTATAACTTCAACAAATTTAAGGCAATCATCGAGGACAATCGTGATGAATTCGAGAAGTTCGGGGCAATCATTGAAAAGTATGTTGCGCCGGTCATCGGCACAGTTCTTGGTGCAGCCATCCGCACAGTCGGTGACATCGCTGGCACAACGCTCAACATCATTGGCAAAATTGCTGGTTTTATTGCAGATGTCGTGGAAACAGCAGTCAAGGGAATCAATGTGCTTATTCGCGCATATAACTCAATCCCAGTGCTTCCAAACATCCCAACTATCCCAGTCACTAGCGTGCCAAGCGTGACAGTGCCAAGTGTTCCAACAACATCTGCGCCTAAGATTTCAACGCCATCGATCAGCGCTCCATCAATTTCAGGTGGTGGCGGTGGCGGTGGCATTTCATCAGCTGCCGCATCGGGCAGTTCCGCAGCTGCCGCAGCTTCCAGTTATGCATCGCCAACAATGACTTACAATCCTTTAACTGGCCAAGCATCAACTACGCCGTACAACCCACTCAGCGGCATGGTGACAGTTGCACCAACAATCAATATCGGCGTGGCTGGCGATCCTGAAGGCGTTGCGCGCACAGTCGTTGATGTATTGAATCACTCATACGGCAGGGGCGCGCTAGGGGCTGCCGCGCTAGTTCTATGACCCAATGGACACCAGCTTGGCAGCTGACAATTAATGGGGTCGATTATACCGATTTAACGCTGGCCAATTTGACGATAGTTTCAGGCCGTACCGATATTTACAGCCAACCGCGTGCTGGATATGCCACCATTGAAATCATCAATTTGTCGCTCACACCAATCACCATCGATGTCAATGACGGACTTACAATCAAGGTGCGCAATTCATCAAATGTTTATGTGCCTATATTTGGGGGCTTCATTACCGATTCAATGGTCGAGGTAACAACCAGCGGCACAGGCGGCATCAATGAAGCAATTAGGATCACTGCTCTTGGTGCATTGTCTAAGTTACCAAAGATTTTGACCGATGGCGTGCTATCAAAAGATTATGACGGGAATCAGATTTATTCGTTGCTTTCGGGCGCGCTATCTAATAGTTGGACTGAAGTTCCAGCAGCTACTCAATGGAATACATATAACGCCACAACTACATGGGCAAATGCTGAGAGTTCTGGACTTGGTGAGATTGATACACCTGGAGATTATGAGCTGATGGCTCGCACAGCTTCAGTAACCGATATGTATTCGCTAGTAAGCGGATTGGCCACATCGGGGCTTGGCTATCTTTATGAGGATGCCGAAGGTCGCATCGGCTACGCCGACAGCACCCATCGCAGCCAATACCTTGCTACAAATGGCTATACCAGCGTGACCGGTAACCAAGCATTAACTCAAGGGATTCGCACCATTCGCCGTCTAGGAGACTTGCGCAATAGCGTGTCAATCGTGTGGCGATCCGGTACAAATTCAGCGGTGGATGCAACATCAATCGAGCAATATGGCCAACAAGGTGAAGTCATTACAACTACACTACACAATTCAGCTGATGCCACAACACAAGCCAATTTTTATCTAGGGATTCGCGCATGGCCGCAAGATGTCTTTGATTCAATTACTTTCAGCTTAGGCAATCCTGAAATTGATGACAGCGACCGCAATGCGCTCATTGGCGTATTTATGGGCTTACCGATTGACATAACAGATTTGCCGACCAATATGGTCAATGGTCGCTTTCAAGGATTTGTCGAGGGCTGGATTTTCAGGGCTGGTTACAACCGCCTTGATCTCACACTGAATGTCTCACCTACTGCCTTCAGTTTGCAATCGATGCAATGGGATGATGTGAGTGTCAGTGAGACTTGGAACACCTTAAGCACTACACTGGACTGGAATGAAGCCACAATCGTGGCATAAGGAGCATATATGGCAACGACCACAACCAACTTTGGATGGACTATTCCATCCGATACAGATTTGGTCAAGGATGGCGCAGCTGCAATGCGCACACTTGGCAACAACATTGACACATCAATGGTTGATCTCAAAGGTGGCACAACTGGCCAAGTGTTATCCAAAAATAGTAACACTGATATGGATTTTACTTGGGTTGCAGTTGATCCATTAACAATTCTTGATGCCAAAGGCGATTTGATTACTGCAACAGCAGCTGATACGCCGGCAAGATTAGCAGTTGGCACAAATGGACAAGTTTTAACTGCCGATTCAACAACTGCGACTGGCTTGAAATGGGCGGCTGCCGCTGGTGGTGGAAAAGTGTTGCAAGTCGTTGGAGCCACATACGCAACATCCACATCAAATTCAACAACAACCGAAGCAGATACTGGTCTGACAGTGAGCATCACGCCAACAGCATCAACTAGTAAAGTTTTGGTTTTGGTCAATCAATCATCGATTTACAAAACCGCTGGCAATGTGAACAATGAAATCGAGCTGAAACTCTATCGTGGTGCGACCTCTTTGGCTTTATCAAGAGGCTTATTTACCGGTACATTATTAGACTTAAACATCGGTTCAATCTCTTATGGATATTTGGACTCACCAGCGACAACTTCATCCACTACTTACAAAACAACTTTTAAGAATACAAACGCATCTGCGACAGTATATGTGCAAAAAGATAACTCAACCTCAACAATAGTTGTAATGGAAATAGGTGCATAATGATTAATGGTGGAGAAGTTTTGTCAATGCTTATTCCGCAAGGCGGCTGGATTATTTCAGGCGATCAATATGAAGGAATAACATGGGTCGATGAATCTGTCAAAATCACAAAAAAAGAATTTACTGATGGATTTGCAGCTTATCCGGCATGGAAAGCCAAGCAAGAAGCTGAAGCAGCTGCGGCAAAGCAAGCAATTTTGGATCGTTTAGGCATAACCATTGATGATGTTAAATTACTATTGTCATGACATATCCTCTAGGCACAGCAGCACTTGCAATCGACATCGCACATGGCGAGGTTGGTTATGTCGAAGTACCGGATAACTTGACCAAATATGGCGAATTCACAAAAGCCAACGGGCTGGCTTGGTGCGGCTCATTCTGTAATTGGGTATTAGCACAAGCTGGTGTCAAGGTTCATTCGGTCGTTGGCACAGCTGTGGGCGCTCATAAATTCAAAGAAATTGCACGCTGGCACACAAAGCCTGAACTGGGCGATTTAGCCTTTATGGACTTCCCGCATGATGGCGTAGATCGCATCAGTCATGTCGGGATAGTCGTGGGCATCGATGGCTCAACCATTACGACCATCGAAGGCAACACATCCGGCACAGGCGATCAACGCAATGGCGGCATGGTCATGGTCAAGCAGCGCACAGATGGCAAAGAGATCGTGGGCTATGGTCGGCCAAAATATGTGCCATATAAGGGTGAATACCCAATCATCGAAGCAGCTAAGGCTTCTCCAAAGAAATCCAAATTCAAGAAGGAGACAAAGAAATGAAAAACGCCAAAGCAATGCTCGCATCATGGGCACGATCATTTTTAGCAGCTGCAATCGCAGTTTATTTGGCTGGGGTAACTGATCCAAAAGCAATCGCATCAGCTGGTGTCGCAGCTGTATTGCCGGTTATTTTGCGCTGGTTAAATCCCAACGATTCAGCTTTCGGTGTCAAGGGGAAGTGACCCGAAAATCACGCTGGGCAGCCCTAATCTTATGCCTTTCTGTAGGGCTGTCTGGCTGTGGTAAATATGATGGATGGGTCAGGTATCCCTGCCAAGAATACGAAAATTGGCAAAAGCCTGAATGTAATCCGCCGGAGTGTGTTGCTACGGGAGTCTGCACTCAAGACTTATATGGAGATGCTTACAGTGCGACAAAAACGCCCTAGATTAACCAATGAACAGCTCAAAGCCCGCCTCATCGTATTCATCGGCATATGCCTTGCGCTGGTATTTGCCATGTCGGTACTTGGAATGTTGTATGCATTGATATTTGTTACCCAGCCAATCGGGGCACAAGCGCCCAACGATCGAGCCTTTATCGAACTACTTACAACCTTGACTGTGTTTCTTACCGGAGCGCTGGGATCGGTATTGGCATCAAATGGCTTGAAAGATAAGCCCGAAAAGCGAGCCGACACGCCGACAGATACGCGGGATTCTTGACCATGTTTGCCCATTGCCTCACTCTTAGGGCAGGGAGCGAAGCACAGTAGTTCCCTAACGGGAGCAAAAAATGACAGTTCTGCAATTAATCTTGCTAATCACCCACATTTTCTTTTTGACTTGTGGCTATTATGTCGGTCGAAGCGATGGTTATAAAGAGGGCAAGGCGATTGGCTATCGCAGAGGCCAAGCACTCAATAAGGCGGTGAATCGCTAATGGGATTTTTGGACAATTACGAAACTGTAAATCAAAAGGTTCAGCGCCTTCATGCCACATATCCAACAAACAAAATCCACACATCGATCATCGATTGGAATCCTGAGAAGGGTTACATTCTCATTGAATGTCGAATCTATCGTCATTATGAGGATGAGCAGCCAGCAGCTATCGATTATGCACATGGCATGGTGTCTGCATACAACCCACAAATGAAACGCTGGTATATCGAGGACACAGTCAGCAGTGCGATTGGGCGCTGTTGCAGCGTGATCTTAGGGTCAGAAACCAAGCCCCCTAAGGAGAGCATGGAGCAAGTAGAAACCATGCCGGCATCATTTGTCAGCGATGACATTTGGGCAACGCCACTTAAAGAGGATGGATTTACAACAACAGCTGAAGCCGTTGAAACCATCAAAAGTCAGCTAGGCGGTCAGCTAGATTCTGAGTCACCCATTTGCAAACATGGCCATATGGTGTTGAAAGAAGGCGATAAAAATGGCAAACCATATCGCGGCTATGTCTGCGTGGAGCGCATCAAAGCCAACCAATGCCCAGCCATCTGGTATCGCTTGGAAAGTGACGGAAAGTGGCGGGTGCGACTATGAGTGGCGGCCTCAACCCATTCGAGGATTACAAATTCCAGTCATTTGCTGGCATTGAAAATTGCGATTATTGCGACGCCTTCACCCATGTCAATGAATGGTTACGGCCTGATGGTGGCATTGTCTTTGTCTGCAACAACTGCCAATACCAAAAGCGATTCCCTGAAATAAAGGCGCAAAAAAATGGGTGATTTATTCATTCAACGCCCAGATGGATCATCAACGACATATCTAGTCGATGGCACAGTCATCAATGAGATGCGCGGCATCCAAATTGACTGGTGCGACAACTGCGAGAAGTGGAAGCCATTGGAGCATGGCCATTACTTACAAAATGCCGGTGAGAAGCTGCTGTGGTTCTGTGCGGAGTGCAAAAAATGATCCCCATCAACTTTGATAACGCCACGCAGGTTGCAGTTACAGCTGCGGGACTAAAGCGAGCGATAAACTACATCCCGCAATGGGAAGGCGTGACTGCCAAGCGGAATTATCAGCATGACAGAGAGCGACTCAACTTCCCAGCTTTTGTCGTGCAACAAAGCGAAGCGCTAGGCGCTGAAGTAGCTGTGGCCAAATACTTCCGAAAGCCCATTGACATCGATAACCTTAATTTTAAGCAAGGTGCTGATGTGGGCAACAACATCGAAGTCAAATGGACAAAGTGGCAAGATGGCTCATTAATCCTCACCGAATTGGATCGCAAAGAGGACATCGCCATATTGGTAACGGGCACAATGCCAAAATATTATGTCTGCGGCTGGATACCGGTAGCGATAGCAAGGCGGCCAAGCCATCAACGCAGCGATGGAACTTGGTGGATTGGGCAGCACGATCTGCATCCAATGGCCAACTTTTCAAGGAGTATCTATGCAAATCAAATATGATTGCAGGGTCGAAAAGAAGCTGACAACGCACACAATTCGCAAGGTTGTCGATACGCTGCCACCTTATGTGGAAGTGATTCAATGCAATAGCTGTGGAGTCATGGGCGTGGCACTACTGGATAAGGAGACTGCGTACAGTGGCAATCTATGAATTTCGATGTGAGATGTGTGGTCAAACAAAAATGGTAAGTGCTGGCATAACCGACATCTATCCAATTCCAAATTGTGATAACTGCACAATCATCATGCAACGGGTCTATTCAGCAACACCTATTCACTTCAAGGGTGACGGGTGGGGACATCAATGATGCCTGTGGATAACCTGTGGACAACACGCCGAGACCACGCTCAAAATTCTGTGGATAACTCATATCGCTTGACAGGCTTGCTACCATCCAGCTCCGCAAGCGAGCGCGTGTGCGCTGGTAGCTCGCTGCGAGGCTGGGTGGTTCGGGGAGTGCTATGCCTATGCATAGGCTCGCTATCTTTACAGATGCAACCCGCACAAGCAGCAGCTAGTGATTACTACAAGATTTATGCACATTCAAGGATCATTAACGATAAAGAATATGAGTGCTTCAAGGCCATCATCACAAAAGAAAATCGCACATGGGATGTATCAGCTCGCAATGGTTCGCACTATGGTCTAGGCCAAATGCGCAGTAAGTGGTATCGCAACCTTGACGGCTATAGACAAATTGATGCAACGATTGCATATATCAACAAGCGTTATGGTTCGATGTGTAAAGCATGGCTATTTCATGGAAAGCATAACTATTTCTGATGTCATCATTGAAAGATAACGGCAGCACATCAAAGTGGCGCAAGATACGACAACGCATCATCGATCGTGATGGTGGCATTTGCCAAATGTGTGGATTGATGGGCAATTCAGTGGATCACATCATCCCAAGAAGCGCTGGTGGTACCGATGATGACTGGAACTTGCAGACATTGTGCATAAATTGCAATTCAAGCAAGGGTGGGCGGTTTTTTAGTAACGCGCCGACAC
>Ga0255142_1000418_pt1 | contig 13721 bp, 9 predicted proteins | sample Atl_Cont_RepB_0h_FD_183181 | JGI IMG/M metagenome (GOLD analysis project Ga0255142, IMG submission 183181) | Freshwater microbial communities from Altamaha River, Georgia, United States - Atl_Cont_RepB_0h | ecosystem: Environmental > Aquatic > Freshwater > River | place: USA: Georgia | collected... | reverse complement strand
GCCCAAAACAAGGAAAGCTAACATGACAAATCTAACCCAAGTCCCAGCGCACATTGCTGCGCGTATCGCTGCCCGTCAACAGTCGGGTGTTAAGTCTGCAATTACTGCTGCGCTTGTCAAAGACGGCATCAACATTCCACGCATTAGCATTCGCGCAGGGCGGTATCGTCTGGTCGAGGATGGTGTGGAGACAACTGTCGGCACTACGCTCGATACTATCATCGTGGGTGCAAACCCACGGGTGTCCAAGGTGTTCTACGCCAAACAATTCGACGCGTCTGCGTCTGACGTGCGCCCTGACTGCTGGTCGAACGATGGCTTAAAGCCTGACGCGGCTATCGAGTCGCCGGTACACAGTGCTTGCGCTGACTGCCCGAACAACATTCTGGGCTCAAAGATACTGCCGTCCGGTGCTAAGTCAAAGATGTGCTCAGACCAGCGCCACCTTGCTGTGGTACCTGCTGCCGACCCAACCAAGGTCTACAGTCTGACTGTGCCAGTGTCGGGTATGAAGAACCTGCGCGAGTATGTCAAAGACTTAGACAACTACGGCATGGGCACTGAGGATGTTATTACTGAGATGGGGTTTGACGACTCGGCGAGTTATCCAAAGATTACGTTTACCCGCAAGAACTACGTGCCTGAGAAAGCATCCACGCGTGTAGAAGAGTTGATCGAGAGTGATGCGGTCAAGATTGCTACCCGTCAGTTGTCACCACGACAATCTGGACCTGCGATTGCTGCCCCGCAAAAAGCTCCGGCCATTGCTGCCCCGGCAGTTGATGAAGCCTATGAGGAAGAAGTCGCTGCGGCTCCGGCACCTGTTGCCAAAGCACCAAAAGAAAAGCCTGCGGTTGCTCCTGTGAAAGCCTCAGAAGAATTGTCGGCTAAGCTCGACAGTCTCTTCGACGAGTAATAGAATAAGGCATAAAAACGCGCCCCCGCTTCGGCGGGGGTTTCTATCTGAGGGCACGGCATTGGATACTAAAAACTTTCTTACTCGCGTATTTGCCCAACAAGACGAACTTGTTATTTGCACTCACAAGCCTGATCCATCAGGTCAGAACCCAAGAGGTTTCTTTTGGAACCGTGGGTCGTTTGCGAACATCGATGATGCAGTCGCTGCGATTCACAAGTGGGATCAAGAGCAAGACACGACTTTGTACTTCGGCGTTGGAGCGTTTGCGAACCACGCATACATTGGTGACAATGGAAAACGTAAGTGGTACAGAACACAAGAAAAAGCTACGCTGTTTAAAACATTAGCGCTTGACTTAGACATTGGTGAAGACAAGCCATACGCAACACAGAAAGAAGGCTGGACTGCGCTGAACGCAGCGCTTAACAAAATAGGTATGCCGACACCGATGATCGTCTCGTCGGGCAAAGGTTTGCATTGCTACTGGCCGCTGACACAATCGATCAGCACCGCGCACTGGGTGAAGGCATCAACAGCGTTGCGTCTTGCGCTTGAAGAAAAAAATGTAACGATTGATACGTCGAAGATTCACGACCCTTCGATGGTGCTGCGACCAGTTGGTACGCATCACAAAAAACAAACTCCATGGAAGTTAGTCGAGTGCAAGTTAGACTCACCTGACTATGACCCAGTGCAGTTGTTCACTGTGTTAAAGCCTTGGTTTGGCAAAGTAACTAAGGCTGCACCGAAGCGCGTGTCGAAGGGCGCAAGCAGTGTGTTGTCGGCAGTCACTAACTCGCGTGATGTGCGTATCGAGATCGTCGCTCAGCATTGCAAACAGATCGCAGCACTCGTCGCATCAGGCGGTGTGACAGACGCAGCAGGTAATCCAGTTACAGAACCGCTGTGGCGCGCGTCCGGTGGCATGGCTAAGCATGCAGTCAATGTTGAAGAAGCGATCATCATGCTGGCAGGTAAGCATCCAGACTTTGACTTGCAAGACAGCATGGCGAAGATAGATGGATGGCGTGGCACTGGCCCTACAACATGCGCGAAGTTCGAACAGCTGTGCGCCGAGGGTTGCAAGGGGTGCCCACACAAAGGGAAGATCACTAGCCCAGCGCAGTTAACGTCATCGACTACCAGCACGGTTGAGGTCAGCGGCGAGGAAGCTATCGAGCTAGAGTTGCCACCGCCGTACGTAGAGCGAGACGGGAAGATATTTAAAGAGATCAAGATCAAGACTGAGGGCAAGGACGCGAACGGCAACGCCGTTGATATAGAGACTACTGACTGGGAGCTAACGTCACCGTACCCGATGCACGTCACAGGCGTGTACAAGGATTTTGTATCTGGCAAGTCTACGTTCAGATTAGCGATCAGATATCCGATGATTGGCTGGAAAGAAGAAGACCACGAGCTTGCAGTGATCGCAAGTATCGGCAAAGAGTTTTCTACCTTCCTACTTAATAGGCAGGTGTTCAGTGTCAAAAACGCGGGGATGCAAGAAAGACTACGGGGTTATTTGATGGACTACTTAACCATGGTGCAGAACCAAGCACCGACAGGCATTGATTTTATTGCGTTCGGATGGCAAGACGATGGCTCGTTCTTGTGCGGCGAAAAGATTATCGGCTCACCTACGGGCGCAACTGATCGCAGACTGCGAGGTCCTGCTGCGCGTTACGCTGAGATCATCAAGCCACATGGCTCACGCGATGAGTGGGTCAACGCTATGCGCATGCTGAACAACCCCGGCACAGCACCAATGCGCGCGGCTGTGATGCTGGGTACAGCAGGGGTCTTGGGTAAGGTTGCAGGTAACAGCTGTTTGGTTGTGTCGATCTACTCCACAGAAACTACGACAGGTAAGTCGCTGTCGCTGATCGCTGCCAACAGTTTGGTCGGCACACCACGTGACCTGATGTTGAATAAGAACGATACGTCGAACGCGCTGTACAAAATCCGTGGCGTACTGAATAACCTGCCATGCACAATCGATGAATTAACCACGGCCAAAGATGAAGACATGGCTGACTTGGCTTACGACCTGAGCCAAGGCCGTGAGAAGATCGCCATGAACAAAGAGCGGGAGCTGCGTGAGCCGGTGAGGTGGGATGGGCCTACGCTGATTACGACCAACTTCTCGCTGCATCAGAAGTTCGAGAACGTGCAGACAAGCAACGACCCGCTGAAGGCTAGGACACTGGAGCTACATCACCACGACCGGTCGTTCATCAAGCCTGACGAGACGGGTGGCAACAACGGCAACCGGTTCTTTGACATGGTGGCTAAGAACAATGGCTGGGCAATGCCTGAGCTAGTCTCCGCAGTGATCGACTTGGGTGGACCTGAAGCTGTGTGGGCTAAGGGCGAAGCGGCGTTCATGAAGAAATTCAACTTCGTCTTCGAGCCGCAGGAGCGATTCTTCCGCTCAAGCATTATCAGCGCATGGACAATGAGCAAGATTGCCGAGAAGCTAGGGCTGTTCCCGTTCGACATAGAGGGCACCACCAAGTATCTTCTCGACCACGTGTTGAAGGTGCGCAAGGAAATGATCGACGCTAAGCCGGATGTGTTCGACACCATCGGCCAGTACTTGCAGGAGCATAACGACCGGCTGATCGAGGTCACAGAAATCTACGGCTCAGGTAAGGAACAGGTGCAGATTCCTGCCCCAGAACGCGCTGTGGCGCGCCTGAAGGTGGTCTACGACAGCACCACGCCAGTCATGCCCGGAAGCGTACTAGCGATCAATCTGACTCTGTTTAAGCAGTGGCTGAACAAGACACGAGACAGCATCGACCGCGTGGTACGGGAGCTACATGATAACAACGCGTTGATCTCTGCGCGGGACCGAGTTACTATGTTCAAGGGGTGCCATAACAGAAACCCCGGGCAAGCCCATTGCCTAATTATTAACGTGAATCACCCACGGTTCGTAGACGCGATTACCAGCACCACGGCACGGCAGCAAAGCCCTGTTACGTTGGCGGTGTTGCAAGGCTCAGCGAGCTAGGAGATCGACATGGCACGGAACTATAAGACCGAGTACCAGAATTATCAGGGTACTGAGGAACAGAAGAAGAATCGGGCGAAGCGCAACGCAGCGCGTCGCGAGATGGAACGTAAGGGCGTGGTATCAAAGGGAGACGGCAAAGACGTTGACCACAAGCGCCCCATCGTTAAAGGTGGAGGTAACGGAAACGGGAACCTACGTGCAGTACCCGCTTCCGCCAATCGCTCATTCCCAAGAAACAAACGAGCCGGGATGAAGTAATTACTTCTTCGGCTTAGCCGAAGATTTCACAGCTTTGCCTTTCGAATGGGCAACCATCTTCTTGGCAGCAGCTTGTGAAATCTTCATCTTCTTGGCGAAAGCTGGATCGTGCGCCGCAGCCCGCATAGTGCGGGCTTGCTTTTCAGATGTGAACGGCATTACTTCTTACCTTTCTTCATCATCTTTTCCATTTTCTTTTCTTTGGATTCCATGCCCTTGGATTCCATCTTCTCGTGTTTCATCATAGCGGCTTTGTTTGGATACTTCTCCATACCGCCGTACTCTTTGATCATCTTAGGTTTGCCTGCCTTTTTCATTTCTTGGCTCCTTTCATCTTCATAGCGCATACGCCCATCTTGGCGCACTTAGCTGGAGTGGGGCATCCTTTGCAGGGCTTGAATGATGCTGGCTTAGCTTTCATTACTTCCTCCTTGCGGCTCTCATGTTATCCACGAGATTAGGGTATGGACGGCCAGCTTTCTTGGCCGCTGCTTTAGCTGACGCCTTCTTTGCAGGTGACAGCTTTTTGGGTTTCCCCAAATCGGATGGGCGAGGTTGTTCCCAGACAGGCTTTTTCATGTTAGTTCTCGTTCATTATCTTTAATGTATTTTACCCATTCAGGTGCGTCTACTGCCGCGTACAAATATTGCGCGGCAAACTCTAGCAACATAGGATCATCTCTAAAGTGCCCAAGTCCTCTGTTACAATGATTACACAACAGCCCACGTATTTCACCCGTCGTATGATCGTGATCGACAACAAGTTTTTCTTCCACGCCACAAATTACACACTGTGTAACTGACTGCTTTAATTCTTTTAGCGCTTCATCAGAAATAACAGAGCGAAATTTGCCGCGATTTATGCCGCTTCTGTACGTAGCACGGCACGCACGGCACCAACTATCTAAGCCGTTACGTTTTTTGTTGTGTAAAGGAAAATACTCCGGCGACTCCGGCTTACTTTCCTTACATCTTGTACAAGTTAGCAATTCCATGCTTTTAACGACAACGCTTTACGTGTTGGTCGTCCTTTTTCATCCTTCATTGGCCCCGGCATCCCAGACATTCTGGCGCAAAAAGAATCACGACGCGCCGCGTCCTTCTTTGTTTTAGGGTTTGGTGCAGGGGGCTTTAGCCCCGGCTTGCCGGGGTTAGCTGCGTTGTACGAAGCACGACCCTTGGCGTTCAGACCGCCCTTCGGGTTCTGCCCTTCCTTGCGCTGCCATGCAGGAGTCTTAGCCATCATAATTCCTCGTCAAGTTCTTCGCCACGAACTTCAGCAATCCGGCGCTCCATACGTTCTCTGAGGACTTCCAATTCCTCGTCGAGTGCGTCGTAGTCTGGGTAGCCTTTGCTGTACTCTTCCCTCTTAGCCTTGCGCATAGCGGCTTTGAAGTCTTTTTCGATGCCCTTGACTACCTTGTCCTGCACAATCATGGACTCATCGACATCGTAATCATACGCCTTAAACCCAAGCATCCGAGCAAAAACTAGGTTGCTGGGCATAGCCCCTGTGACACCAGCTTTCTCGTCTTTAATGTCGAGGGCTTTGTCTATGTTGCGGCTCGACACTGCTGGGGGCATAGCCAGATCGTAGCTAAACTTGGCTGAGTTCAGCAGCTTGTCCCACTCTGAGTCGGTCGGCTTGTGAATCGCTTTGCCGGTGTATGGGTCAACGCCGAACAGCAAGCCAGCGGCTGCGGTCAGATATGGACCGCCCGGAGTAACAGCTGCGGGGACCCACGATTGGCCCATCAGACCATTCGGCAAACCTTTGGTCATCGACGCGAACGGCACATAGTCACCCAGCTTGTAGTACACAGGGTTCTGCGCGTCGCCGAACGGCAACCGGATAAACATGTGTGGACCCATGCCGAAGAACATACGTTCGCGCATATACTCAGGACCAGCTTTACGTAGCTCATCGTCATCATCCCCAGCCATAGCAGCCAGCGCGACTTCGATCAGGTAGTAAGAAGCGATGACGTTGGCGATCTTCCATGGCTGGTGCAGTGCCATGCGAGCCAGAACCGGTGTGATTGCGTAGGTCCACGATACGAACGGCAAGACCGACTGACGTAGAACTTTGACCGCCTTAGAGTCAATGTCGTAGTCAAGGAACGCTTTGCGGGCAAACGTACCTGCGGCCTTTAGTTGCTCAGGAGTTGCAGTAGCTGTGCCTTCTAGGTTCTGAAGGTCGCCAGCTTTGGTCAAGAACGCAGCCAGACGGAACACGTTATCTTCGGCAGCGTATGTCTCGGTAGCGATGTCATCCAGCTTTTTAGCTTTACCAGCTGCTAGCTGAACTAACTTCTGTGCCTTCGACTTCTCGTAGCCAGCAAACGCGGACAGACGCTTCATCAACGATGACTCGCCATCAACGCCCATGTTCTGACCCCATGCTTCGTACAGGGCTTGCTTAACTTCAACGCTAGAGTAGTCGCCCAGCATAGCGCCTGAGTTCATGAACGCCGACATCAGGTCAAGTTCAGCTTTGCTTAACTTGTTGGGGGACACTTCATACAGCGAGAACAAGCGCGCAGCCTTGCCGATTGTCATGACTGGGATGTCGTGCATCATTGCCAGCGTGACGTTAGACGCGATGTTGGTGATATGGGTGCCGGGGTTGTAGACCGTCTTGGACTTCTTAAACCAACGCATCGTGTTGTTGAACACACGATTGTGAATCAACGGCTGACGATCAGACATGTCTAGCAACGCACTCCACACAGGCCCCGGAATGATCTTGCCGCCGAGATCGCCGTAAGTTGGCGTGTCAGGCAGCTGCACCCATGTACCCGTGCGGCGATACATGCCGATGATCTCTGGCGATTTAGCCATGCCCTCAGACACGCGCAGAATCTGATCTTCCCGCACCATGCGACCAGTTGCGTCTTTGATCTCGTCGATGTCGTTGAACGCTAGAGAAGTCGCAGTCGGCTTGCCTTCTTCGTAGCCATACACTGCCATGTTCTCGAACAGCTTCTTACTGGCGTAGTTAACAGCCAGCGCGGACATGGTGTTGCGCATGGCGTTGGCAAGTTGGTCAGCCTTCTTCTCTTCAACGGCTTGCTTGGCGGTCATACTTGCCGAGAAGCGGTAGCCGCTTTTATCGTTGTAGTCAGAAACCCACCACTGACGAGTAGCATCGACTTGGTAGCCCACAGGTGACTGCCGACCACGCTTCTCAAACTCACTTACCGACATAAAGCCAGAAGGCTCAGGGCCAGCTCCGGGCTTCAGACCATCTTTTTTGAAGACTTGGTAAAAACGCCCATCGAGAATAGGATCGCCTTCGTCGTTCTTAGCCATCCAGTCTTGGAAGCCTTCGAGGGTTTTCTCCGTACGATGCTTCAGCCCCATAACGCTTGCGAGCTTCTGTGCGCCGAGAGTGCTACGCGCAATCTGTTCGCTGCGGGTCGCATACAGGAGAGACTCGGAAAACTTATTGTCGCGGAAGAAGCTGCGCTCCGAAGCTGGCAGCTCGTTTACGTACGCGTTAAACCACGCCAGCACATTGTCTGCTGTGCGTTTTAAGATTTCTTGGTCGGGCAAGTTAGCCAGAGCTTTCTTGTCGCCGTCCATGTAGTTCATTAGCGCCAGCACTTCATGCGCTGGGCGGTTTGCTACAAAGTTTGCGAGGCGGTCCAGCTGCTGATAGCCAACACTCTTATTAACTTTGAAGTCCTCGATCTGCTGCTTGGTGTACTCGCCAGCACTGAACGTCGAGTTGACGTAAATCATGTAGCGCTCAGCCGCAGGGAAGTCCTTGCGGATCATGTCTGCTAGTTTTGTTGCGCCTTTGGAAACACGCTCAGCGACGTTCTTATCCCAGCCGATAATGTCAAACGCGAACCGAAGGCTGAGTGCGGCAGGGGCGATGCGGGTTGTGTAGCCACGATAATCTGCGGCTGTGATGCCAGCAGCTTTCTCAGTGCCCTTGTTGCTAGACACAGCAGCTTCGAGGATGTTGTCACTCTCAGTTGAGAACGTGCCCTTGTTGAACTGCGACTTGAGCTGGTTCGGCTGATAGACCCCAAGATTCTTGCGACCGCCTTCTTTAACGTAGAACGAGTCGAACCCGAGCGACTTAATGGCGCTCTGCACATCATCATCCTCAATGCGGTCCCATAGCCCTTCGGACAGGTCTTGCAGCAGGTTAGCGTCGATGCGCTTACTGCCACGGATTTCTTTGACCCGCTCAACAACGCGCTGTACATGCTCTGGGCTTTGGTAGTCGAACGGGTTCTCCGCACGGACGTACACAGGGATGATATTGGCGCGAGACGGTAGATTTTCTCTGGTCGCTCTGTAGACTTCCATCTGCACTTCGGATGGAAAATCCAGTAAGCCGTCGATCTCTTCTGTGTATACGCTCGACTTAGGGTCATTGATCATGCGGCGGAACTTCAGCCGCTGCATAAATGTCAGACCTTCTTCTTTTTTCAGCGCAGCCAGCGCAGCTTTTCGAACATTCTTCATACCCTGCGCGTCCAAGAACTGCGATGGGCGTTGTGCCATGAACGCTTCGGACGAGTTGGTAAACCGACGTGCGAACTCAGGGTCATCAGTGACAAAGATAGCGCCAGCTTGCTGCGCTCTGAATTCGGAAATGTCCGCAGCCGTGCCGTGGTACATGAGTCTTGGCTTACCTGCTGCGTTAACAATCTTGGAACCACCGAACCATTTCTTAAACGCAGTCGTTGCGATGTCGAGCATCGACCCGTCTAACTTGTCGGGCATCTGCTGATCGGTAGTCGCTGCCTTGTTAAGCAAGGCGATTGTGTCTTCGAGAACGTCGTTAGCGACTGTGTTGCGTACACCCAGCAAGCTCTGCGCGAGAGATACGATGCGGTTCCACACATCTTCAATAGCGTTGCGCCATGTGCGGGCTTCTGCGTTCGGAGCGCTTGGTATTTGCTTCAACAGCGACTTGAAGTCTGCCAGCGTGTTGCCGTAAGAGATCAGTTCCAGCACCGCGTCTAGCTTGGCGGTTTCCTTGCCCTTACCCTTGCGGCTCAAAATATCTCTGAGTACACCGATGACTTCACCAGCTTTGGCTTTCTGCGATTCGGACAGGTTGGTCTTATTCAGATCAACCTTCATCACCTTATCGAGCGATGCCATCAAGCGCTGTACTTCTGGCGCTTTCGGGTTGGAGTAGACCAACCACTGTAAGGCAGCGTGTAGCGACTCGTGCAGCGTCTCTTCTGCGGAAGCGTTTCTGTGGATGCGTACGGTGTCTGTCTGCGGATCGTAGGACGGGTTAGTTACCTTGTCATCGTCTGCAATCCACTCGATCTTTGGCTGCCGCGAACGGCGGCGCAGCGCGTAGACCAGCGCGGTAGCGATTGTGTTGGTGTAGGTAGGGCGGTTGTATGCTCTGAAGTAATTAAGAACACCTTGCAATCCCTTACCTTGTTCGATTCGGGATTTATATTTCTCAAACGCTTCGTCTTGCCGCGCCTTAAACTCTTCATCAGTCTCTTTGGACTGCTTTACTCTAACGGGTTTGAACGACTTAGACGCTTTACCTTTTGCAGCTTCTACAAGCGGAGGCTGCGCTTTTGCGCCTTTAGTAGCTTCGTATGACGGCCTAGTTTTTTCAGGCGACACCACATCGACTGCTTCTGCAACATCCAACTCACCGTCTTTGTACGAGCGCCATGCGCGGGAGATCAACGAATCGACAATGATGTCGTATTCTTTTTGCGCTACTTTTGACTCTGGGTTTTTCTTCAGCGCAGCAGCCGCATCACGAAACCGTTTAACGTCAACCGACTTTTGCTCGCGTCTTTGTACGCGGGCTTTTAGTACTGCAACCAGCGCTTCGGCGTTCATCTCACTACCAGCAACACCTACTAATTCATCGATAGCGTTGCGTAGTTGCTGCCGTAGCTTAATAATGTTTTGGGTGATTTTCGCTGCTTCAGCTTCTGCAATAGCAATCGTTTCTGCGCCAGCTTTGGCTTTTATCATCGGAACGTCTTCGCCAGTCTTCAGCGCATTATCTTGCGCAGAAGATAGATCGCGGGACGCAAACAGCACACGTTGCGCTGCGTTGTACATCTGACGCATAGTGCCAGTGTATCTTGCGGTTAGTTGTGGGTCAGCTTGAGCGCCTTGATCCGCGTAGACGATTGTTGATGGGTTATCTTTCGGGCTGCGCAGCATTTGCACCATGCCTTTGTACACGCCCTGTGGCAAAGTTATCGTGCCAGCAGCTTTGCCTTTTTCGCTAGCAACTTTAGCTTCTAATTTGCTAAGAATATCAGCAACCTCTGCGGACACATCGTCTGGGATAGGTGTGCTTTTCGCAATAGCAGCCGCAGCCTTAATCTCATCGCCACGTGTGACCTTAACTTCAGCGGGCGGTGTGACAGGCACTGCGGCTTTCGGCTTGCGTCCACGTTTTGCAGGTGTAGGCGCGGGGGGTGTAAAAGACCCCGGTGCGGGTGTCGCACTCGGGGAAACGCTCGGGGGAGCGCCAGCGGGAGCTTGTGGTTCGGCGATACGATAAACGCCAGATTCGTCAACAGTTATGCCCGGGATACCTTCAACCGGACGCTGTGTAGTTACTTGTTGTGCAGGACCAGCAGGAGCACCAAGGCCACGGGGTATTTCTCTACCCATCGGCACAGTGGTATCTTCGGGGGCCATGGTGTACAGGCCCGCACCGGTTTGGAAAATGCCGGGGGCAACCTGCTGACCAGTCTCTACCTGCTGCAACGGGGTAGTCTGTACCTTGTTCTCGCCAGTCAGCAGGTCTTTCTCTATTTCTTTATTGGTGAACTTCTGGTCGTACAGCGAGTTCAGATATTCGTTAAACCGTTGTGTAGCTTGTTGTTCACCAAGTTCACCAATCTCAATACGGCGGATGAAGTCAGCAGCGGCGATCTTCGACTCAACTGGTGCGTCGGGAGAGCTAATAATCTGTAGCGCCTGTTTTGCTTCAGGCATGGTGTAGGTATCACCCGGACGGCGCAAGCCAACCGTGCCGCCAGTGACAGCACCAGCTAGACCACCTACAACAGCTTCACCACCAACACCAGTCATTAAGTCTTGGCCGGTACCAAGGTTAACCGCCATACGTTCCAGTGCGGACTGAGGCGCTTCTTCCAGCAGACCTTCGCCGACGATACCACGCGACACACGGCTTACGGTGCCGGGGTCTAATGTCATTAAATCTGTTGCTTCCCCGCGCGATAGTCGCGCGGAGATCATGGTGTCGATATCGCTCTTACCCATCAAGCGACCACCGAAGTAACCTAGCGCTGCACCACCAGCGCCAGCGGGTAACGCGTATAGCCTGTCACGGTAGTTAGGAGATTGTTGAGCTATGTCACCAGCAACACCACCGGCAATTACAGAGCCTTCACCAAGCGCAGCCGCCACCGCCGGGGACATTGTTAGTCCAAGGCCACCTGCTATACCTTTTGCGACTTTTCCAGCTGCGCCACCGGCTAACATTGACGGTACGGAAGCTACGGCGGTCGGGACGAGCTGGTACGGGTTTTCGTAAAAATACCCACCAGCTGCTTTGATCTGTTCTATCAGCGATTCTTTTTCGCTGCCTTTAAGTCGAGCGGCTAATTCTCGTTGCGCTTTGAGCTGTTGTTCAGACAGCAACGCGGCTTCTATATCCTGCGACAGCCCTTTTAAATATTTGATCGAAGGGACAGTGTACTCATCCATCCCCGGGTTTGTGAGCGTCGAAAGGCCAAGAAGCTGTGCGCCAGCTTCCGGGACACCAGCAAGTACTTTGACACCAATGTCGCCAACACTACGGAAAAACCCGGGACCTTTTTGATTAGGTGGTGGGGCAGGTTCTTCCGCATAAATATCAGCTAGCCCTGTTCGTTTTGGGCGGAGCCAAGGAGCGCTAGTAAATTTGAGTTCAGATGTGGAACCACCTACAGCTTCTCTAGCCGCCCTAACTTCTGCTTGCCCAGCGGCCCGTTGTGCAGGTGTATCCGTAGCAGCGTAACGCTTTTGCTCTTCTTCTAGAATACGCAGCCGTTCTTCATCCCGCCTACGTTGTGCTTCAGAGTCAACCTGCAAAGATTCGATTTCTAAGTCGTCTCTTCTACGAAGCCAAGGGGCGCTGACGAAACGGATCGGTTCCATTTATTTGCTCGCTATCAAAGACCTAGTTGTTGTTTAGCACGGGCCGCTTCGCGTCGCCCTGCTTCTTCTCTACGTCTTCTCTGCTCTTCGTTTTTGTCTTCTTCAATCTGCCTTACTGCGGCAGCGACATCTGGGCTATACCGCATACGTTTACCTTCACCCATTTCTAGATTTTCTTTATCTATTTTGGCCTGAAGTTCTTTGGTAATTTCTACACGCGCTGCCTTGGGTGCTGGCTTTGTCTCAGTCTTAGCTGGCGCGGCTTTTGGTTCTGCTTTTGGCTCAGCCTTAGTAGGTTCAGTTTTTGGCTCTATAATTTCCCAATCCTCTCGCCTTCTACCATCACCACGAACTAGCCGCACCTGCACCTTCTTACCATCAGCAGTAGTTGCTTCAGAAACATCACCAATCTTAAATTGTCCGCCGCCATCGTCGCCTCTACGCGATAGCCCACCTCTTCCAGTTAGTCGGTTGTTAACCTCGGCGATTTCCGCGTCTAGGGCATCTACTTGTCCAGCTAAGGCTTGTCTTACTTTCTTTGCCCTGTCCTTTTCTTCCTTGGTGCCCATACCGTTAATGATTTCATCTTGATCAGCTATTTGCCGAAGAATACTGTTGCGCTGCCCAGTTAGCGCGGTGCTGATCCTAGCATTATCTTGCACAGAGTAATCACGGCCAGCACGTTGCCCACCACCTCGTTCGTAGTAATCCGCACGGCCTTCGTAGTATCTAGCTTGTGCTTCTTGCGAGCGCATCTTGCTCATCCACTCGGCTTGTTGCCCCGGGTTTCTGGCGCTATTGATTAAGAAGTCTCTAGCTTCTAGGTCGTTCTTAAATGAATAAGTACTAAGAACTTTATTAGGGTCATCAGCAGAAACAAAGTTAAGAGTCACTCTTCCATCTTTGCCAACAACTCTAGTTACGTTAGTAGTTGGGTCGAATAGAGGATTCTCGTTGTACTCTTTCATCAAGCCATCAAGGCTCCCCCCAACTTTACGTAGGGAACGCTCGACGCTATTGTTCATAAATTTAAGGTCTGCTTCATCAACCTGCGCCACTTGCGACACATATTTAGTAAGCGCCGCCGCTGTTGGCTTTACTGTTTTTGTAACGTGGTCAACAATCTCCATCGGGGTGGCGTTTGGATTGTCCGCACGAAATTTAGACGCTGCTGTAGACAAATCTTCTAATTGTCTAGCTTCTTTATCAGTACGAGCGATCTGATCTATTTGGAGTTGGCTTAGTTGTGTGGTGAGTTCAAATGTCTTTTGCGCACGTTCTTCAGCACGTGCCATCGAGCGGAACTTCTCGCCTTCAACTGGGTCATATTGAGATATTATGTCAGCGTAACGGTTCATTAGCCCAGAGCGTTGCTGGGCTTCAGTCGGCATCTCT
>Ga0255142_1000388_pt1 | contig 14663 bp, 14 predicted proteins | sample Atl_Cont_RepB_0h_FD_183181 | JGI IMG/M metagenome (GOLD analysis project Ga0255142, IMG submission 183181) | Freshwater microbial communities from Altamaha River, Georgia, United States - Atl_Cont_RepB_0h | ecosystem: Environmental > Aquatic > Freshwater > River | place: USA: Georgia | collected... | reverse complement strand
TTATACTTCAGCACCAACTGTTTCAATTATCCCAGCTGCTGGTGACCAAGGAACTGGCGCAAGTGCTACTGCAGTTCTTTCTGGTGGACCAATTCAAACAATTACTTTAACTAGCGGTGGTGCTAATTTCGTATCTCCAGTTGTAAGTATTACTGGTGGTGGTGGTTCTGGTGCTGTAGCCCACGCTACTGTTGTCTCTGGTGTTATTACTGCTATTGTAGTTGATGCTGGTGGTACTGGATATACTTCTAACCCAACTGTTACAATTACTGATGCTGGTGGTGGTTCTGGTGCTGTTATCAATACAATTACACGTGGTGCATCTACAGTTACTTCTATTACAATTAATAGTGCTGGTGGTGGTTATCGCGCATACCCAACAGTTACTCTATCTGGTGGCACAACTGGTACAGCAGCAACTGTTGGCGCTGTAACTATTGGTCCTTCTACACTATTAAATATTTTAATTACTTCTCCAGGTTCTGGTTTATCTTCTGTTCCAACAGTTGTAATTGCTGCCCCACCACAAGGTGGAACACAAGCTGCAGCTACTGCTTCAATTAACCCTCTTGGTGTTGCGATTTATAACCCACAATACTATTCTGCACAGTTTATTAACGGTGGTGGTGTTGTTGGCGAATGGGCTGCTAAGTATCCAGGCAAATTAGGTAATACTTTAAAAGTGTCTATGGCTGATCGTGATACTTATTCTACTTGGGCATACAAAGACGAGTTTGATGCTTCTCCAGGAACTTCTGAGGGTGCTGCTCGTATTGGTGGTTCTAATGATGAAATGCACATTATCGTTATCGATGAAAAGGGTTATATCTCTGGCGTTGAAAACGCTGTTCTAGAAAAATATGCATTCGTATCTAAGGCTTCTGATAACAAGAAACCAGACGGTACAAACAATTATTACAAAGACGTTATTAACGGTCGTTCTGAGTGGTTGTGGTGGATGGATCACACTGACCAAATCGAAGTTCCAGTTGAAGATACTAACTGGGGTAGCGTAATGGCTGGTGTTGAATTTCATTCTATGACTGCTCCATTGACTCAGTCTTTATCTGGTGGTTTTGATGACGCTTCTGCAACTGATAGTCAAACTATGGAAGCATTTAGTTTATTCTCTAACGCTGAATTGTATGACGTAAGTTTAATTATGTGCGGTAAAGCAAATAGCACTGTTGTTAATCATGTTATTGATAATATTGGTTTAGAGCGTTTAGACGCTGTTGTATTTGCATCTCCAGAAGATATGGACACTGGTGAAGTTATTATTGGAGAAACAAGCGAAAATATTCAATCAATTATTGATTTCCGTAATGCACTATCAAGCAATTCTTATACAGTTCTTGATTCTGGTTACAAATATCAATATGACCGCTACAATGACGTGTATCGTTGGGTTCCATTAAACGGTGACATCGCTGGTCTATGTGCTCGCACTGACTACACTAACGATCCATGGTGGTCTCCAGGTGGTCTAAACCGTGGTCAAGTTAAGAACGTTGTTCGTTTAGCTTGCAATCCTAACCAGACTAACCGTGATACTTTATATCGTAACTCTATTAATCCAGTTGTTACTTTCCCAGGTCAAGGTACTGTATTGTTCGGTGATAAAACATTGTTGGCTAAACCAAGTGCTTTCGATCGTATTAACGTTCGTCGCTTGTTTATCGTTCTAGAGAAATCTATTGCGACTGCTGCTAAGTTCCAACTGTTTGAATTCAACGATGCGTTCACTCGTGGTCAATTCAAGAACTTGATTGAACCGTTCCTACGTGACGTACAAGGTCGTCGTGGTATTACAGACTTCCTAGTTAAGTGTGATGAGTCTAACAACACTGGTGAGGTTATTGATCGTAACGAATTCGTTGCGGATATTTTCGTTAAACCAACTCGTTCTATCAACTATATTACTCTTAACTTCGTTGCTGCTCGTTCTAGCATTGCCTTTAGCGAGATCGGTGGCTAATATTATTGGGGAGAAATTCTCCCCAATTTTGACGAATAAATAAGGTAATAACAAGGAGATTTTAAATGGCAAATATTGCTGACTTTAAAGCCCAGATGATCGGTGGTGGTGCACGTCCTAATCAATTCCGTGTTGAGTTGACTTTCCCATCATTCGTTACACTAGGTGTTATTGCTGGTCAAAGAGCACAGTTCCTATGCCGTGCTGCTTCCCTACCAGCTTCTACAATTGAAACAATTTCGATCCCGTATCGTGGTCGTCCTGTCAACTTTGCTGGTGAACGTTCATTCCAGCCTTGGACTGTTTCTATTTACAACGATACAACTTTTAACATTCGTAATGCCTTAGAGCAGTGGCAATCTGGTATTCAACAGTACAATACGACTAATGGTCGTACTAATCCTACTGACTATCAAGTTGACTTGTCTGTTCACCAGCTAGACCGTAACGGTGCGACTATTAAGTCATACAAGTTTACAGATGCGTTCCCAACTAACATTGGTGCGATCACTCTAGACTATGAACAACAAAACGCTATTGAACAGTTTGATGTTGAATTCGTTTACAACTTCTTCACTTCTAATGAAGGTGCTGGTGCTAACTTCGGTATTAACGTTAATATTAATACTCCAATTGGTTCGTTCCCAGTTTAATTTTTAATTAGAAGGAAATTTTATAATGCAGCTTTTTGGCTTTGAAATCAAACGTGCAAAGGATGAACAGGTTCTACCGATTCCATCGGTAGTGCCTCCATCCAACCAAGACGGCTCCACCGTAGTAAACACTGGCGTAAATGCTGGTGGCTACTACGGCATGGTTGTCGATTTAGATGCATCTTTAAAAAACGAAAACGATCTTATTCGTCGTTATCGTGAGATTTCTCAATACTGTGATTGTGATGCAGCTATTGAAGACATCGTTAATGAAGCATTAATATCTGATGAATCTAAACGATCAGTTGAGATCGTTCTTGATGAACTAAAAGTATCATCAGCTATTAAAACTAAGATTGAAACAGAGTTCTATCAAATCCTTAAACTATTAAAGTTTAATGATAAAGGACATGATATTTTCCGTCAATGGTATGTTGACGGTCGTTTGTATTACCAAGTATTACTTGACGAAGATAATGTCAAGGATGGTATTCAAGAATTACGTTTTATTGATCCACGCAAAATTCGCAAGATCAAGAACATTAAAAAAGAAAAAACACCACAAGGTGTTGAAATTATTAAGACGATGGAAGAGTTCTACCTTTACAATGATAAAGGTATGTCTGAACAATCAACACAAGGTGTTAAACTTCCATTAGATTCAGTTGTACATTGTCCTTCTGGCGTGATGGATGCAAACTCTGGTATGGGTTTGGGTCATTTACATAAGGCAATTAAACCAACTAACCAATTAAAGATGATTGAAGACTCTTTAGTCATCTATCGTATTTCCCGTGCACCAGAACGTAGAATTTTCTATGTTGACGTTGGTAACTTACCGAAGCTAAAAGCTGAACAGTATGTTAACGACATTATGAATAAGTTCCGTAACAAGATTGTTTATGATGCAACTACTGGTGAAACACGTGATGACCGTCGTCACCTATCAATGATGGAAGACTTCTGGATGCCTCGTCGTGAAGGTGGTAAGGGTACTGAGATTTCTACATTGCCAGGTGGTCAAAACCTTGGCGCTATTGAAGACATCGAATACTTCCAAAATAAACTTTATCATTCATTGAACGTTCCTGTATCTCGTATGCAGCAAAGTCAAGGTTTCTCTATTGGTCGTTCAAATGAGATTACCCGTGACGAAGTTAAGTTCAATAAGTTTATCGTTAGACTTCGTAAAAAGTTTGCAGTTTTATTCTTAGAAGCATTGAAAGTACAATTGATTGCTAAGAATATTATGACGTATAAAGACTGGAATGAAATTAGCCAGCAAATTCGTTTTGACTTTTTAGAAGATAATCATTACTCTGAATTAAAAGACGCTGAGTTGTTGACACAACGTGTTACTCTATTGCAACAAATTGATCCATACATTGGTCGTTTCTTCTCTGATGTTTGGATTAAACGTAATCTATTGCGTATGACTGATGATCAAATTGCTGCAATGGATAAAGAAATTAAAGATAGTTTAGCAACTAACGTTGCGTTTGCTCAGAATAAAGGTGATCAACAGTTGGCTCAACAACAGCCTACTATGGATTATCAAGCGCAACAGCAACAAGCTCAAATGGCTATGCAACAAGGTCAGCAAGCTCCACAACCTGCGCAACCTAACGCTGAACAAGATGCTGAGCAAGAAGCAAAAGTTGTTAACTTGGCAGATAAAAAACCAGTTGGTAAAAGAAAACCCACTGGCGAACAAAAAGATTCATTTGATTGGAATTAAGGAGATACTATGTCTACAACATTAGAATTAATTAACGCAATTGCATCTGGTGATGCAGCTGCAACAGAAGATGCTTTTCAAGCTGCTATGGCAGAAAAGATTGGTGCTAGATTAGATGACATGAGAAGTGATGTCGCTAAAACTATGTTTAATAAAGTTGAAGATCAACAAGCTGAAGAACCAGCTTCTGAAGAAGAACAAGTTGAACAGTAATGCATTTTAAGCAATTCTTAGAAACGATTAAACTAAAACAAGAGGAAGATAAAACTGTTTCTCTTGTAGAGGAAGTCACAAAAGAAATATACGAAGAAATACCAAACAATAAAATTGCTGAAATTATTAAAGAATATCACGACGTCAAAGTTACTGATACATTAATCGAAACATATATTGAATTGGCTTCCTCTAATATTTTTTCTGTAGATCCTGTTATTTGTGAATTGCGTAAATATAATAAATTAGATCGCTTAATTGAAGGTAAATTAAATTATACTTTGAATGATGGTAGTGTTATTGCAATTGATGAATCTACGCAAGATTACCTAAATAAACTATTAAATAATCAAAACGAAATTGTTGAGTATATGAAAGAGTCAAAAGCGAACTTCCTTCATGTGCTTAAAAGAATCGGAGAATAACAAATGGCAATGACGCTAACTACTCTTAAAAATACAAACCAGGAAACTGTGATTCATTTCGCATCTACTGCTGCTGAGTCAGGAACTATTACTATTGCTAACTTGACTGCATCAACTCAAGCAAGAAATGCAGATACCCCTGTTGTTGATATTGTTAAATGGACAATGACAGGAGAACTAGGTTCTCATGTAAGAGTTACAAGAAACGGAAGTTCAGTTATTTCTGCTGCTCCAGAAAATGCTCCATATATGGAAGCTAATGCATGGGGAATTCCATTAAATATTGCTAACACAAGCGATATTGTTATTAATAATAACTCAGCAAAAGATGTAACTGGAATTTTAGTATTGCGTAAACAAGCTGGTTGGTCTACTAAAGTTGAACCTGCTACATATGGTGCATATGACGACGTTACTCGTGTTGGGGCATCTACTACACTAAGCGGTTCACCAGATAAGGTATAAAACAATGAGACTAATTAAAGAGATTTTCGAATCAACTAACCTTATCGTTGAAGAACGTAAAGGTAAGAAAGAATATTTTATTGAAGGTGTATTCCTTCAATCAGAACTACAAAACCGTAACAAACGTATGTATCCTGAACATGTAATGGACAAAGAAGTTGCTCGTTACCTCAAAGAGTCAGTTGAGAAAAATCGTGCTTACGGTGAACTAGGTCACCCAGATACTCCAAGCATCAACCTTGACCGTGTATCGCATATGATTACTTCACTTCGTAAAGAAGGTACTAATTATATTGGTCGAGCAAAGATTATGGAAACTCCAATGGGCAATATCGCTAGAGGTCTTCTAGATGGTGGAGCAAACCTTGGTGTTTCTAGCCGAGCACTTGGCTCTCTCAAAATGAATAATGAGGGTGTCAATATCGTTCAGGATGACTTCATGCTGTCTACCGCAGCTGATATCGTTGCTGATCCTTCTGCTCCTGATGCGTATGTCCGTGGAATCATGGAAAGCAAGGAGTGGGTATTCGTGGATGGAAAATTCGTGGAACAGAATATTGAGGAAACACAGAAGTTTATTAGAAAGGCATCTAGCAAGAATTTGCAAGAAGCTAAGATTTTAGCCTTCCAAAATTTCCTGAGTAAAATTAAATAATTTATAAATAATCTTATAGAACTATCCAAGTTAGGAGAACAAACGATGTCTATCGAACAAAAAATCGCTGAACTTCTTGCTGAGTCTCGCAAGTCTCAGGAAATCCAAGAAGAAAAAGTTAAACCAGATGGCAAAGAAGGTGGAAGTAATTCTGCTAAAGAAGGTGCTGTTTCTGGTGACCAATCTGCAGTTAAAAAAGGTGACGCTGTTGAGCCAAAGCATGAAGGTGAAAATCCTGACAATGCTCGCAACAACGTTCAAGACGAAAAGCAAGCTGAAGAAGTTAAGGGTGGTTCTATGAATCCTCATAACGGTGACCAGTCTTCTGTCCGCAAGGGTGATGCTGTTAAAGGCATGAAAGAAGATATGGACGCTCTATTCACTGGCGAAGAACTAACTGAAGAATTCAAAACTAAAGCAACTACTATCTATGAGGCTGCAGTAATGTCTCGTGTTAAAGAAGAAGTTGCTCGTATCGAAGAAGAATTTGCAGCAAAGCTAGAAGAAGCTACTGCACAACAAATTGAGGGTCTTGTTGAACAAGTTGATGGATATCTTGGCTATATTGCCGAGCAGTGGATTGCACAGAATGAATTAGCCCTTGAAAATGGCATTAAGTCCGAAATCGTTGAGAGCTTTATCGACGGCATGAAGGGTCTTTTTGAAGAGCACTATATTGACGTTCCAGCTGAGAAGTATGATGTACTTGGCGAAATGAACGAAACTATTGCTTCTCTAGAAGAGAAACTAAATGCACAAGTTGCTACTAACGTAGAACTAACTAAGCAAATTGCTGAGTCTACAAAAGCATCTATCGTTGCTGAAGCAGCTGAAGGTCTATCAGATGTTGAAGTTGAAAAATTCAATGCGCTAGTTGAAGAGCTAGTATATGAATCAGCTGAAACATTCTCAACTAAAGTAAAGACTATCCGCGAAAGCTATTTCACTAAACAAACTACTGAAGTTAAATCAGTTGTTACTGATACTCCAGTAGACACTTTGACTGAAGAGAAGAAAGTAAATATCGATCCAACTATGGCTCGTTATGTTTCCGCTCTTACTAAGTAATTCACTTAAAAGGAAATTAAAATGACAACTCGTCAACAATTAATCGAAAAATGGGCACCCGTCCTAAACCACGAAGGTGCTCCAGCAATCAAGGACCAGTATCGTAAAGAAGTTACTGCTGTTCTTTTGGAAAACCAAGAACGCGAAATGGCAAAAGCACGTGAAGCTCTTTTTGAAGCTGCACCAGCTAACGCTGTTGGTTCTTATGGCGACACTGGCGGTTTCGCTAAGTTTGATCCAGTATTGATCAGCCTAGTACGTCGTGCAATGCCACAACTTATCGCTTATGATATCGCTGGCGTTCAACCAATGACTCAGCCAACTGGCTTGATCTTCGCAATGAAGTCACGCTATGGTACTCAAGGTGGTACTGAAGCTCTTTTCAACGAAGCTGATTCTGACTACTCAGGTACTGGTACTCACAGCTCTACTCTTGACGGTACTACTATTGGTGCAGCTACTTTAACTGCTGGTAGTGGTCTAGCTACTGACGCTGCTGAACGTCTTGGCCAAGGTGGTTCTGGTGACGGTTCTTTCGGTCAAATGGCATTCTCAATCGAGAAGACTTCTGTTACTGCTAAGACTCGTGCTTTGAAAGCTGAATACTCAATCGAATTAGCTCAAGATATGAAATCTGTTCATGGTCTTGACGCTGAAGGTGAATTGAGCAACATTCTTTCTGCTGAGATCCTAACAGAAATCAACCGTGAAGTTGTTCGTACTGTTTATCGCACTGCTTATCCAGGTGCTGCTGTTGGTACTGCTACTGCTGGTACTTTTGACCTAGACGTTGATTCTAACGGTCGTTGGTCTGTTGAAAAGTTCAAAGGTCTATTGTTCCAAATCGAGCGTGAAGCTAACGCTGTTGGTCAATTGACACGTCGTGGTCGTGCGAACTTCATCATCACTTCTGCTGACGTTGCGTCTGCATTGGCGATGGCTGGTGTTCTTGACTACACTCCTGCTCTAAACGGCAATAACAGCTTGAACGTTGATGATACTAGCACTACTTTCGCTGGTGTTCTAAACGGCAAGTACAAAGTATATGTTGATCCATATGCTGCTAACATCTCTGCTAACCAATATTTCGTTGTTGGTTACAAAGGTCAATCAGCTTTTGATGCTGGTCTTTTCTACTGCCCATACGTTCCTCTACAAATGGTTCGCGCAGTTGATCCTAACAGCTTCCAACCAAAGATTGGTTTCAAGACTCGTTACGGTCTAGTTGCTAACCCATTCGTTAACTTGGACGACGGTACTTCTGGTCAAGATAACCTAACTTCTGACAAGAACTACTACTATCGTAAAGTTAAGGTTACTAACCTAATGTAATCGACTAAGTCGGTTTTAAGAAGCCGACGTAGAAGCGGTAATTTAAAGGGGGACTTCGGTTCCCCTTTTTTCTAGGAGTATAAATAGTAATATGCCTATATCTGATTCTTTATACCCAAGTAACATAAACGTTCTGAATCCGAACAGTTTTACATTCAGCATTACAAAATTGCCTGATGTATCATTTTTCTGTCAGCGTGTGTTAATCCCATCTGTAACATTGGCTTCTATTGATAGACCAACACCGTTTATTAATACACCAATCCCAGGTGAAATTATGTCATTCTCTGAATTGACTGTTCAATTCTTAGTTGATGATAAAATGGAAAATTATAAAGCCATTTTTAATTGGATGGTAGCATTAGGTTATCCAGAAGATAATAAACAGTATTCTGATTTTTTGAAAACAAATCAAGGCACTGTATATTCTGAATTAGCAAAAAATTACTCTGACTGTACAGTTGGAGTTTTAGACGCACAAAACACACTAACTAATCAATTTAAATTTTATGATGTTTTTCCAATTTCATTAGATCCTGTTCAACTTGAAGCAACTGCGATGGACGTGAACTATGTTATTGGTTCTGCAACTTTTAAATATTCATATTTTACAATAGACACTTAATTAGCCGAAGGCTTGTTGGAGATTATTATGACGCTTGATGAAATACAAAATGAATGGGAAAAGGATTGCGAGATTGATGATAACTATCTTGGTGAAACAACAATCGCAACTCCAAAGTTACATTCTAAATATCTAAAGATTCTTATTGGTGTTAAACTTAAACACACCAAACTGCAATCTGACTATAACCAACTCCGTAAAAATAAATTCAGATACTATCGTGGCGAAATGTCACGTGATGAACTAAACACGCTTGAGTGGGAGCAGTGGCAAGGAGTCAAACCTCTCAAAAATGAAATGGATGAATTCCTTCAAGGTGATACTGAACTTAATACAACAAAAGTTCGTTTAGAATATCTTGAAACAATGATTTATCTTTTAGAATCAATCCTTGGTCAACTTAAAGCACGTGACTGGCAAATTAAAACAGCAGTTGAGTGGAAACGTTTCTTAGCAGGTATGTGATGTTAACTGCTGAAAAACTCGATGAAGTTTATATGAGAGTTTTCGGCGATCCTTCTGTTGAACAGGAACTCGCTGATTTCTTTACATATGAATATCCAGGTGCAAGATTTACCCCACAATACAGAGCACGTTTGTGGGATGGTAAGGTGCGTTTGTATGATCAGTTCCGCAAAACTTTGTACATTGGTTTGTATGATTACCTTGTTAAGTTCTGTGATCGTAACAAATACCAGTTAGAAACTAAAACTGAAATCATTGCTGGTGAAGATGTAACTAGAGAAACAGTTGAAGAGTTTACTCGATGGTTAAATTTACACGGTCGTGGTAAACCAATTGATATTCGTGATTATCAAATTGATGCTGTTCATACTGCATTAAGTAAACAACGCACGTTATTACTTTCACCAACAGCGTCAGGTAAATCTTTAATCATCTATTCTATAATGCGTTGGCACCTAAATAATAACAAGAAATGTATTTTGATTGTGCCAACTACTTCTTTGGTTGAGCAAATGTATGCTGACTTTGAGGACTACTCAACAGCTAATGACTTTGATGTTCAATCTCACTGTCAGAAGTTATACAGTGGTTTCCCAAAGGAGTTCACTAAAGATGTCCTCATCACAACGTGGCAGTCAGTCTACTTGCAACCGAAATCGTGGTTCAGACAATTCAACGTCATCTTCGGGGATGAAGCGCACCAGTTTAAAGCTAAGTCGCTTACCACGATTATGGAAAAACTTGATACTGTTAGTCATAGGATTGGAACTACTGGTACATTGGATAACAAAAAAATTCACCAGCTAGTTTTAGAAGGTGTCTTTGGTCCAGTACATAGGGTAACAACTACTAAAGCATTAATTGATTCTGGCAGATTGTCTAACCTAAATATTACATGTATAGTTTTAAAATATAGTGAAGAGATTCGTAAAGAACGTAATAAGAACACATACCAAGATGAAATGGATTGGCTTGTTTCTTGTGCACAAAGAAATAAGTTTATCCGTAATCTGGCAGTAAATTCTAAAGGCAACACGCTGGTTCTTTTTCAATACGTTGAAAAGCACGGCAAAGTTCTATACGATCTTATTCAGAATAAAGTACACGAGGAAAGAAAGGTGTTCTTTGTTCACGGTGGTGTTGACGTTAGCGATAGAGAAGCGATACGTCACATATGCGAAACTGAAAATGATGCTATTATTATTGCTTCGTTTGGAACGTTCTCTACTGGGATTAATATTCCCTCTATTGAGAATGTTATTTTTGCTTCACCATCAAAGAGTAAGATCCGCAACTTGCAAAGTATCGGTCGTGGTTTGAGAAAGAAAGATGGGAAAGAATCCTGTAATTTATATGACCTTGCTGATGACTTGCATTGGAAGTCATGGAAGAACCATACTCTAAATCATGCAGCTGAACGCTACAAAACTTATGTAGAAGAAGAATTTAAATTAAAGATGGTAGAGGTAAATTTGTATGAATGAAAACTACGTCGTTTTAAAACTTGTTTCTGGTGAAACAGTTATGGCTATGTTTGAAGGTGAAGACGATCGTTTTATTAAAATTGACCATCCAATCCAAATCAAAATAATACCAATTCCTGCAATCAATAGAGAACAAATTAGTGCTTCTCCGCTGTGTCAATTTAGTGAATCAACTTCTTTTGTATTGGAAAAAGATCACATCGTTTATATCAAGAAAATGCATCGCGCATTTGTAAGCCATTATAACAATTTTATAAAGTCTTATGATGAAGCATTGATTCCTGCAACCAGAGAATCTGCAGAACAGATCCACCAGCAGCTTAATGATGTTTTTGGAGAAGAGGAAGAAGAATTAACTTTAGAAGAAGTTAATCGTAGGTTGGATATGCTAGAGTCTATCGCAAATTCTCCGAAGAAAGAAGAATCGGAAGAGAAAGAGTTTACTATTGCTAACTATGTCGAAGGTAACAACACTAGACATTAGATTAATCAGCAACAAACCCAACACGGTTATTATCCTATAAAGTCAAATAAAAAGCAAATTTATTTTTATTGAACTTTTGCAAATTCTGCAACATAAAAAATATTTGCTTTTTATTAGCATTTCAACTATACTATGATTATGCCTCTAAACTAAAGAGGAAATATATCTTGGCACATTATGTTAATAATGCTGACTTCTTGGCTGCTCTAATCGAGCATAAACGTAAAGTCAAAGAAGCAGCAGAAAAAGGTTTACCAAAACCAATCATCCCTAATTATGTTGGGGATTGCATTTTAAAGATCGCTAACCATCTAGCGTACAAGCCCAACTTCATCAACTATTCATATAGAGATGATATGGTGCTTGACGGTATTGAGAACTGTATTCAATACTTGGACAACTTCAATCCTGATAAGTCCAGCAATCCTTTCGCATACTTCACCCAAATTATCTATTATGCTTTTCTTCGTAGGATTACGAAAGAGAAGAAACAGTCATATATAAAAGGTAAACTAATTCAGGAAATGCCTTTTGATGTATTTGAACTTCAAGATGGGGACGATGGTGAATTTCATAACCAATATCTTGAGTTCATGCAACAGCATGGAACCTTTGACGATTCTTTTATTCAACGTAAAGAAAAGAAGAAAAAAGCAAAGAAATCAAATTTGGATAGTTTTATTAACGATGAAACTGATTCATTAGATATGGCTAATGATAATGAGGACGATAAATGAAAGTAGCCATTATTACTGACCAACATTTTGGTGCTCGTAACGACAGCATTGCCTTCCTAGACTTCTTTGAGAAATTCTATGATAATACCTTCTTTACTGTTTTGGACTCTAATGATATTACTACTGTTCTTATTTTAGGTGATACCTTTGATAGACGTAAGTATGTAAACTTCTATGCGCTTCAAAGAGCAAAACAAATGTTCTTTGATAAGTTAGCTGTGCGTGGTATTAAAGTTTACATGCTTGCTGGTAATCATGATACTTACTTCAAGAATACCAACGATGTAAACTCTCCTGATTTACTTTTACGTGAATACTCTAACATTACTGTAATTGATAAACCAACGGACATTACAATTGATGGTGTTGATATCACGATGATTCCTTGGATTTGTCCAGAGAATTATGTTGACTGCGTTGCACAGATGACCTCAACGCCAGCCGAGATTTGTATGGGTCACTTTGAAATTTCTGGCTTTGCCATGTATAGAGGAATGCAATCTCATGAAGGACTCTCTAAAACGCTTTTTGAAAAATTTGATTTGGTTTTCTCTGGGCACTATCATCATCGTTCAGATGATGGTCACATTTATTATCTTGGGAACCCTTACGAACTTACCTGGCAGGACTTTAATGATCCCCGAGGATTCCACTTGTTCGATCTCAACACAAGAGGATTACAATTCATACAAAATCCTTATACAATGTTTGAAAGACTTGAATACGATGACAAAGGAAAAGAACCCATCGACCTTGATTCCTTCGAACTCCAAGGGAAATTTGTCAAACTGGTTGTAGTAAACAAAACTGACTTTTATAAATTTGACAAATTCATTCAGAAGTTATATAATAAAGGTTGTCATGACATAAAAGTTGTAGAGGATATGTCTGAGTTCAACGAAGGTGAATTTGTTGACGAAACAATTAATCTTGAAGATACTTTGTCTGTGCTTGGTCACTACGTTGATTCTATTGAAACTGATTTAGATAAAGAAAAGATTAAAAACTATATGCGTGCTTTATACACTGAAGCCATTAACATTGAGGTTGTTTAATGATTGTATTTGAAAGTATTGAATGGAAGAACTTCCTTTCTACTGGCAATTCTGCTAATAAAGTTTTACTAAACAAATCTACCACTACTCTAATCATCGGTAAGAACGGTGAAGGTAAAAGCACGATCTTGGATGCATTGTGCTTTTCATTATTTGGTAAACCCTTTCGTAATATTAACAAGGGACAATTAGTAAACTCTATCAATCAAAAGAATTGTTTAGTTGAAGTTTCTTTTACAGTTAATAACAAAGCATATAAAGTAATTCGTGGTATCAAACCTAATAAATTTGAGATCTGGTGCGATGATGAATTACTTAATCAAGATGCTGCTTCTAGAGACTATCAGAAAGTTCTAGAGCAACAAATTCTAAAGCTGAACTACAAAACATTCACACAGGTTGTTATTCTTGGTTCAGCTTCTTTTGTTCCTTTCATGCAGTTGTCTTCAGCGCAACGTCGTGAAGTTATTGAAGACATTTTGGACATTCGTATTTTCTCTACGATGAACCAGTTGTTGAAGGAGAAGGCAAGTGATACTAAAGCGGAAATCGTTCGGATTGAAAATGAGATTGCAAACGCTAAGACTAAAGTCGAAGCACAAAATGTCATTATTAAAACTATCTCGGAAACGAAAGCAAATAATATTAGATCCATCCAAGAGAAAATCGTATCAAGCACTGAAGAGGTTGAGCGAACTCAATCGGAGGTTGATGACCTTATCAGAGAAATTGGATCGCTTAAAGATCAGATTACAGACAAAAAGGAAGTGGAAGCAGAACTCAAAAAAGCAGAGTCAATTAGAAGTAAACTCCACTCCAAAATTGAAACGATTGGACAGCACAAGGAATTTTTTGATACACATGATGTATGCCCCTCTTGTGATCAGGGAATCCCGCATGAGCATAAACTGTCAATCGTCAGCGGTCTTAACGCAAAGATGTCTGATCAAAATGAAAAGGTTGCTGAACTCGAAGTTGTTCTTAGGACTCTCAATGAGAGACTTCAAAACATTACAGATCTCCTTGACCAAATTACAGAAAAGAACATTGAACTCTCAACAAAGAACTCAGCTGTTTCCATCATTAATAAACAGATCGCTGAATACGAAAGAGAAGTTGAATCTCATCAAACGGACACAACAAATATTGACGAGGAAAAACGTAAGCTGAAAGAACTTGCTTCTGACGCTATGGAAAAGATCAAAGCTAAAACTACTTTACAGGAACACCGTAACTTAGAAGATATCGCTTCGTTGTTGCTTAAGGATACTGGTATTAAAACTGCT
>Ga0255142_1000387_pt1 | contig 14741 bp, 20 predicted proteins | sample Atl_Cont_RepB_0h_FD_183181 | JGI IMG/M metagenome (GOLD analysis project Ga0255142, IMG submission 183181) | Freshwater microbial communities from Altamaha River, Georgia, United States - Atl_Cont_RepB_0h | ecosystem: Environmental > Aquatic > Freshwater > River | place: USA: Georgia | collected... | reverse complement strand
CAACACCAACTGCTTTTGATGTATGATTTAGCGAAATGCTTGGCGGCATTATCGTAGTAGGGTTACACATGAAGTCTGCTGGAACTACGCCAGTCCGCCAACATCCGCAAGGGTGAGACTTCAGGTGTAGCCCTTTTTTTTGGGCAACTTATGCAAATCAAAAATTGGAAGAAGTTTCAACACTTCAAAGACCGCAAACCACCTTGGGTCAAACTTTACAGGGACATTCTCGATGACCTTGACTGGCATGAGCTTGATGCAACAGCCAGCAAAGTGCTTGTCATGTGTTGGTTAATTGCATCAGAGGATGATGGCAGACTTCCACCAGTGAAAACCCTAGCTTTTAGGCTCAGAATGACAGAAAAGCAAACTAATGATTGCTTAAACAAGCTGTCTCACTGGCTGGAACAAGATGATATCAGCGTGATATCAGAGAGATATCAAAGTGATAGTCTAGAGACAGAGACAGAGACAGAGAAAGAGAGAGAGACAGAGGTAGAGAGAAAGCGGGGAACAAAAGGCTCACGCCTTTCAACAGATTTTGAGTTACCTGATTCTTGGACAGAATTCTGTCAGTCAGAAAGACCAGACCTGAACCCTCGCAAGGTGTTTGACTCGTTCAAGGACTATTGGGTGGCAAAGGCAGGTGCGGCAGGGGTTAAGTTGGATTGGACAGCAACATGGCGAAACTGGGTGCGAAACCAGAATATTGCCAAACCCTTGTTCAACAAAGCTGACATTGCCCATGTGACAGTACCCTCAAGCTCAAATCGTGACCCTGCCCTTGTCAAACTCGATGAAGATAGGAAAATGGTTGCGCCACCAAGCCCAGAGGTTTTAGCCAAAATCAGGGCGGTTTTAGGAAAACAAGCATGACAAAAAATGAAGCAAACCGCCTACTTGATGAGGTAAGAGATGGAAACAGACTCCACCCTGTTGTCAGAATCACAGAAGCACTCTGGGCGACAGGGGATTGTGTTAGACACTTACCTGTTCACTCTCCAGCATTTAGTGAAACTAGCATCAACGAATGGATGGAAAGCACACGCATGGCATCGGGCGAAGGAATTGGAGACTCACCCAACAGGCATTTGGAGGAATATCAGCAGGGACTTAACCGACATCATGAAAGCAAAAAATGAAGGAAATCAATGATTTACATTGGGATTGACCCCGGCGCAGTCTCAGGCGCTTTAGGTGCTGTTGATTATGAGGGTAATTACCTAGAATCCTTTGACATTGAGCACAAAGACAAGCACATTCTTGCCTTGGTGTTCAAAAGTCGAATCCTGAGCATTGTTGACCCAAAAGTAGGGGCTGAAATCTGCATGGAACAGGTGCATAGTATGCCAAACCAAGGGGTTTCAAGCACTTTCACCTTTGGTCGGGCAGTAGGGGTCATTTCAGCCGTTTGCGAGCTTACACGCTACCCTGTTCACCTTGTCACCCCTCAGAAATGGAAAAAACACTTCCATCTGACAGCAGATAAAAGCGAAAGCCTAGACATGGCACGATACCTATGGCCTGAAGCCAAACTAAAGCGCAAAAAGGACATAAACAAGGCAGAAGCACTGTTAATCGCTGAATATTTAAGGCACACACTGCATGGAATTGAAACCAAAAAAACGATTTAACCATGCACCAAAAGGCAAAAAAGGTCAGGTTATTTATTATTCTGACAAGGAAAAAGAAGCCTTAGAGCATATTGGCAATGGTTCGATTTCTGAAGGTGCTCGGATTTCGATTCGTTGGGCGGCACACTTTTGGCGTGTAGGGTTGCGCCCTGATTTTGATTTGAATCATGTTGGAATCTGTCTTTTTGTTGACGACCCCCATGCTGACGATTTATAGGCGGTTTTAGGCGGGTTTTTTGCCTTGGACATGGCAAAGTATAGGCAAGCGTTTGCAGTGGCTTAAAACGGCTGAAATTGAAAAGTGCTCACTAACTTGATAGGCAATAAAAAACCGCCCGTAGGCGGCTGAATGTTAGTGGGTACTAACTTATTTTCTGAGAATAATTTTCAAAATTAGAGCAATTGTGGCGTAAATCAAGGGTTTTCCCTCACTATTGATAATGCATTATCTTTGCATTGGGTAATGATTTCAGCGGATAAGCCTTTCGATAAATCAATTGCCAATTGAACGGCTCGTTTGCTTTGTTCGTCACTGGGTGCAATGATTGCCAGAATCAAAGCCTCTGTAAATGCTTGGGTTTGTGTCATTGTTCATCCTCCATTTTTGAATTTTCGGCAGTGTCACAGCAAGCAATCCAGAGCAAACGGTCTAAATTAGCCTCATGATTAGACAAATCCCCATCATCCCAAGCGCCATATTCACGCAAAATATCAGCAAGCAATTTGGGTTTGATAGGGACTAATTGTTCGATGATGTAGGGCTGTTTCCTAAGCCACTCAACATCAGAATCACATTGTCCCGCATGAGAACAAGCAAGTGCATCATCTAGGTTTATGCCCAAATCAATTCGACCACAGCCGCTAAACCATGAAATAGTGTGGCTCATACTGCCACCTCTTGATTCAAAATTGCCTCAATTTCACGCATTTGCTCAGGGCTGACATTCAGCCAGTTAGTTTCACCCCTAATAGTGCGGATTTTGATTCTAATTTGCCCGTTTTTTTCATCTACTGCATTAGAGTGATTCAAAGGGTAAAGCAAAGCCTTAAATAGTTGGGTTTCGATGTAATTCATGTTTAAGCATTTCATGTTAAAAATTTGATTGGATTTCCTGATTTGTCCCAAAGGTCAAACCATGTTGACATTTGGCAATGGTCACATTTGATGCAGTAGCGGCCTCGCCCCTCTGCATAGCCATCATCTTTGATTTTTTTAGAATCAAGGGGTTTCAGGCAATGCAGACAGCCCCAATGGGCGGCAATTCCCGCATTTTTATAATGTGGAAAGTCGGGCGTTTTCATGCGTAGGCTGTCCAATGGCTTGATTCGTACACTGCCTTTTCACCAATTTTTGCCAATGGTTTCATGCGGTAAGCACTTGCGAAACTGTAAATTCTGACTGCTGGTTCTTCGCCATAAGTCACCACTTTTTTTCGCATTGGTTCGCCCCTAAAACTGTCAACGCATGGGACACATTCGCCTTGCATGGACATGGTTTCTTCAGACATTTGACCAATTTCCCGAATTTCCACAAAAGCCCCTATTACTTTGGTGCATTGGTAAAAATCGACATTGGTTTGGTCATAACCCCATGAACAGCGAAAAATATCGCCTACCTTTACATCATGCGGCCTATTGCGTTCGGCCTTATATTTGGCTTTTCGTTCATCCCAAGCCATAAAACCTTGCAAAGTTTCGTCAATTTTGTTTTTTAGGCTTGATTCATCTTTAAATCGATAGTGCCAATCGCATTTTATGCGTTTACCACCATAAGCTATTGCATAGAGTTTTCCATCTCTATTGATGCTATAAACCTCAAACCCATAGCGTTCATCTTTAGCGTGTAAAGTATAACCTTGCGGTATCCAGCGAATTCTATCTTTTTCCATGTCAACACCTATTCAAAAAACACAAGGAAAGCCCTTGTAAGCCCTTACATTATCAAAATGCAAGCCAAAGGGGACAATATCCCCAATGGTTTGCACTCTTATTCTGTGACTGTTTCAGTCTCTACGGGCTTTGTTTTTGACCGATAGCACCATTCTGGCACACTAGCACCAATTCCATCACGCATTGGCATAATGATGCCGATAAAATTGTCAACACCGATATTCACAATTCCTGAGCTATTTCCTCTTTGAATCAGTGAAATAGTAGGGTTTGCGCCTTTGCGAGTGCCTTTAATGTCGTTTGCGGCTTGCTGAAATGCCATCAAATATTCGGGGTTATAACCACTGGGTGCTTCTTCTTCTTTTTTTAGCACCAAAGGAACTACACGATCACAATCGGGAAAAGTGCCATCAATGGCTTGAAATGTATAGGTGTTTAAGCCATCAATAACGCTGATTTTCACGCCTTCAACTTCAAAATGTAACCATCCGCCATCGCCATTTTTTACAGTGCCGCAAAGGGTTTTAACTGCATCCAATGGCAAAATAATGCTATTTTCTGGCATTGGTTCATTCATAACCAATAATCTGCCCATCATATGACCATTGGTAGCTTCTAAGTATGTGCCTCGTGCATTTTGCACAATGTGAACCCCTACAAGGTAATAGCGGAGTTCTTTTGTTGCCGCAAAACGGGAGATAGCTTTGAGTTCTTTTTTGAGAATTGAGAATTTCATTTTTAACACCTATTGAAAGCCTAGGAAAATGCCTAGGTGATAGGATACTGTTTCCAATACCCTATACCCTAGAATTTAAAACCTTTCAATTATCAGAATGACAGTTAACACAATGGCGGCAAAGCCGCACACACCCAGCACGATAAAGTCGATTTTGTCGAACATGATTAAGCCCTCGAATTTTTGGCAATATTGGAAAATGCTTTGTAGTATTGCAATGCGGTCTTATAGTCATCGCATCGAATTTTGTCATGTAATTCTGTTCCAATATAGCATTGGATTAGATACATACCCGATGGAAACAATTTTTCGAATGTCGCATAGCCATTTTTAAATTCTTTAATTTTTGTCATAGTCTTAACTCCCATTGATTGAATGACGATTGAATGATAGATTTTGTCCGACAGAATACAATAGGGGAAAACCCCTAAAGTATTCGATTATTGGATTTTGTTAGCCCATGCGATGCCTGAATCAGTGGCGTGATAGGTTTGACAATCGGCATCATGTGTTAAAAAACCACTACGAACAAGGGTATCCATGATTGATTGAAACTGATTTAATGTTGCCCCATGCCCCATTAAAGCAGAATAGATGATGCCACTAGGCGCACCGAATGAGTCAATATTGCATGATTCTATGATTCCCTTTGCAATGCTTTGCAATGCTTTGATTTGTTGATTTGTCATTTTGAACACCTATAAAATAATGATTGATTGAATCCCTAGGAAAACCCTAGGCATATAACCCCTAGAATTCTAAGGGTTATAAACCTATTGTTTACTGAATAGGGCTAGTTTGCGAAATGTGAAATACAGTAGATGCACGACACAATTTTGTAGGCAAACCCGTGATTTTGTCAGTGGCATCTATCCATGTAACTACTTTTACGCCATGTTCACCCTTGTTTACTTGGCGGCCTAGAGCTTTCCATGCATTGTATGTAAACACATTTTCTCTAGGGATTATGTCGTTAGGGTTTATTCCCTTGGCAATAAATCCAGTAATGATGCTAGGGTAATTCAATAATGAATCGCCATTTTTTGCCCTGTTAAGGCTTTCCAATTGTTGCAGTTGTTTATCCATATGAACACCTATCAAAAAACCCTAGGAAAATCCCTAGGTGTTAAGGCACTGATTAACAATGCCTTAAACCCTAGAATTTACCCTTCGATTAAATCAAAGTAATGACGCACTCCGTCATTATCCTTGAAGTAAACAGGGTGAATTGCTTCATTGATTGAATCATCTAATGATTCGCTTGTTGTCCCATCGCCATATTCACTGCCCAAATAAATAGCATTGTTAGGGATAGATTCATAGTTGAAAAATTGTTTCATGTGAACACCTATTAGTTGATTGATTGAACACTAGGTTTTTTTGTCCTAGTGCTTGTATTATCGTTACTGTCCGACAAAATAACATTAGGATAAACCCTAATTCCCACTATATTTATATCTATCAATCTAGGCTAATCAATAGGTTTGCTTTATTTAACATAATATCGTATGGCGTGATTCCCTGAGATGGTGCATCACCCCTTCTTATTGATAACGCATTCTCATTAGCTTATTGATAATCTATTATCGTTAGCGTAAGTGAGTGCTTACTCCACGACCAGGAAGTGAGTAAGTGCTTACTGGGTAGGTTAGTGGTTGCTTACTTGTAAGTGAGTGCTTACTTTGATGGGGGGGAGGGGGTGTGCGTAGTGTTGTAAATATTTGTGGAGCCTCCTCTGCACTCAAAAAGCAATCTAAGCGTACAACACTAAACAATGGCTATCTGGATTAGGGGAGAAGACGAAATAGGAATGTCACCCGTATTGGGTGGTGTCCTTTTTAAAGGAGAGCCTCTCGTTTATCTAAGTTAGAGAAGGTTGTCAGTCCTTACTCTCCACGCTACTAGCCCCGTTCAAGTCTGTGCTTTACTGAAGAACTACATGGTTCACTACGCTTATCCTACTTGGTCGGCTCAACCGCATAGAGGGGTGGGTGATGCCCCCGTTTGTCTGCACTATACAAGATTCTTTTTCTCGTGTAAAGTGTGTACTAACTTCCAAGACGCATGGAGATTATGGCAAATGGTAAGCGAACTGATGGAGGACGCTCCAGAATCGCTCCGCTCGTTTTAGTCTCCATACTTGTTGGTGGAAACGGTTTGGTTCCGTGGGAGTTTTTCATTGTTGGATTGCGCCCAACCCTGCCTCATGGGAGCCACCAACAACCTTCTTCCTTTAATTGGACAAAAGATGAACGCTGTAGATGCACTTCCTGATAACCTGAAGAAAAAAGGTCGTCCTCGTGGTTCAGGAAAGATGACCTTATCCAAATACGCAGACAACCCCTCTGCACTCGTCTTACCTAAGACTGAACAACAGAAAATCAAAGAACTCAAAGAACTCCTGATAAACAGTGCTGGTTCTAATGTTGTCTACAAGGCAGTTGAGATTGCCATGAATGACGAACACCCTGCTCAAATGGCGGCACTCAAACTCTGTATGGACAGAATGCTCCCTGTCTCCCTGTTTGAGAAAGAAGGTAAACAACGCTCCGCAGTCAACATCACCATCTCAGGCATTGGTGGTGTCAGTATTGGGGAAAACCCTGTCCTAGAGGCAGAAGATATAGAAAGCAAAGATGTCTGATTTGAACTTCAGTCTCCTGCCTTGGCAACAAGAAGTCTTTGCTGATAAAACAAGGTTTAAAGTCATTGCCGCTGGTCGCAGGTGCGGTAAGTCACGCCTCTCAGCCGTTACCCTCCTGATTGAAGGACTGCAATGTACTGCTGGCTCGGCTGTGCTGTATGTTGCGCCTACCAATGGTCAGGCTAGGCAGATTATTTGGGATGTTTTGATGGAGTTGGGCAGAGATGTCATTCAGTCTAGCCACATCAACAACATGGACATCACCCTGATAAACGGAGCAAAAATCTATGTTAGAGGTGCAGATAGACCAGATACTTTGCGAGGAGTGTCACTCACCTACGCTGTGCTTGACGAGGTTGCCGACATCAAACCCGAGGCTTGGGAACAGGTTATTCGTGCTTCTCTGTCTGATAAAAAAGGCAGAGCTATGTTCATCGGCACTCCCAAAGGTCGCAACTTCTTCTATGACATCTTCAAACTTGGCTCGTCTGGAGAAGAAAAAGACTGGAAAAGTTGGCACTTCACTACCAAAGACAACCCCCTGATAGACCCCTCAGAAATTGAGAGTGCAAAGAAGACCCTTAGCACCTTTGCCTTTAAGCAAGAGTATATGGCATCCTTTGACAATGCTGGCTCAGATGTCTTCAAGGAAGAATGGCTCAAATATGGGACTGAGCCTGAGTATGGAAGCTACTTCATTGCCTGTGACTTGGCTGGTTTCGAGGAAGTGGCTAAACAGGCGGCTAACTCCAAGAAGCGTCTAGACCAGACTGCCATTGCCGTGGTCAAGGTGACAGATGATGGGAAATGGTTTGTCAAGGAGATTGCCTTTGGGCGGTGGGACATCAGGGAGACAGCCGCCACCATCCTGCTGAAAATCAGGGAATACCGCCCAATGAGTGTCGGAATCGAGAGGGGGGCGTTAAAAAACGCAGTTTTGCCGTATTTGAGTGACTTAATGCGGAAAAATAATGTATATTCACACATAGTTGACTTGACCCACGGCAATCGCAAAAAAGCCGATCGTATTATTTGGTCACTTCAAGGAAGATTTGAGCATGGGAGAATCGTGCTGAACTCCGAGGAAGATTGGGATGAATTCAAAGATCAACTCTTGATGTTCCCTGCCCAAGGTGTGCATGATGACTTACCCGATGCCTTATCTTACATTGACCAACTGGCTGTTACTTCATACTTTGAGGATGACCAAGAAGATGATTGGCAACCATTAGACATAATTTCGGGGATTTAAATGGCAACTGGATTATTTGAGCAATATAAAATTCCAAAAGGCACTCTTGAAGAAAAGTATGCCAAGGAAATTAATACGCCAAATACCACGCTAAATGAACTTGTAACCTTACTTTTACAAAATAACGCATATCCTAAAACACAAGCAGAATTTCAAGAATTGCCCAATGATGCATATGGTTCTTTTGATGCATGGAAAAATTTGCTTAGAATTAATTTAGGAAAAGGCGCAACAGAAGCTATTTATCCACATGAATTGAATCATGCTTTAGATGGTGTACTTGCAAATAAAGCCATGTCTATTCAATTGATTCCTAAAAATTTAAGATCAAATGACGAGCAACAGTTTTTTGATGCTTATACAAAATTTAGAGAAGAAACAAAAATGCCTTTGTCTGGCATGAATGAATATAGAAAAAGTCCAAACGAGCTAAGATCATTTGGAGTTGGAAATTTTGCTACAAATGCTCCATATCCTGTTCAGCCATCTTCTTCGCATATTGATGCAACAATGGCACAAGAAGCGGCAATTATGCGAGATTTAGCTCGTAGACAAAAAACACCCACAGATGAAAATGGGATTTTTAACAGGCTAGTTAACAAAATTTTTTATTCTGACCCAATGGGAAATACAATTGGTTCATCAATAAGGTAACACTATGGCAACAGAAAAACAAATCAAGTTAGAGCAAAACGAGTTTTATGAGCCTACGGAGGCTGATAAAGAACTGACAGATTTTGTTGTTGACCATTGCCAACGCTGGCGTGACTACCGAGATGTCAACTTCCTCCCTGATTGGCTAGAGTATGAGCGTATCTTCCGAGGTCAATGGGCTTCTGAAGACAAAACCCGTGAGTCTGAACGTAGCCGTATCGTAACCCCTGCCACTCAGCAAGCAGTTGAGACTCGTCATGCCGAGATCATGGAAGCAATCTTTGGTCAAGGCGAGTTCTTTGACATTGAAGACAATATCCAAGATGTGAACGGCAACCCCATTGATGTTGAGATGATTAAAGCTCAACTGATGGAAGACTTCAAGAAAGACAAAATTCGCAAATCCATTGACCAAATTGAGTTGATGGCTGAAATCTACGGCACAGGTATTGGCGAGATTATTGTCAAAACTGAGAAAGAATTTGTTCCTGCCACTCAGCCCATCCCCGGTCAGCCCGGTCAAGCGGCAATTGGTGTGATCGAGCGAGACAGGATTGCTGTCAAGATCATGCCTGTCAACCCAAAGAACTTCCTCTTTGACCCCAATGGCACATCCATTGATGACTGCATGGGCGTGGCTATCGAGAAATATGTCTCAATCCACAAAATTGTGGCTGGTATTGAGAAGGGCATCTACCGCAAAGTAGACATCACCCCTACTTATGAAGACACTGACCTTGAGCCGACCCAAGAAGTCTCTCAGTATCAGGATGAAAAGGTGCTTTTGCTGACCTACTATGGTCTTGTGCCTCGTGAGTACCTCAATAACATGAAGGAAAACAAGGAAATCGTAGAGTTATTTCCTGAAAACTCAGCCGCTGAAGACTACACAGACATGGTTGAAGCCATTGTTGTGATTGCCAATGATGGTTTGTTGCTCAAGGCTGAGGAAAACCCTTACATGATGAAAGATCGTCCTGTTCTCAGCTATCAGGATGACACAGTTCCTAACCGATTGTTGGGTCGAGGCACAGTGGAGAAGGCATTCAATATGCAAAAAGCCATTGATGCACAGACTCGTAGCCACTTGGACTCACTGGCGTTGACCACAAGCCCCATGATTGCGATGGATGCGACTCGTTTGCCTCGTGGTGCTAAGTTTGAGGTGAAACCGGGCAAGGCAATCCTGACAAATGGTGCGCCAAGCGAGATTTTGTTCCCATTCAAGTTTGGTCAGACTGACCCCAATAACCTTGCTACTGCCCAAGCCTTTGAAAGAATGCTGTTGCAAGCCACTGGAACTCTGGATTCTCAGGGCATGGTGACTCAAGCGGCTCGTGATGGTGGTGGTGGCGGTATGTCTATGGCTGTTGCCTCCATTATCAAGAAATACAAGCGCACTTTGGTGAATTTCCAAGAAGATTTCTTGATTCCATTCATCAAGAAAGCGGCTTTCAGATTCATGCAGTTTGACCCAGAGCGTTATCCCTCTGTAGACATGAACTTCATCCCGACTGCTACCTTGGGCATCATTGCTCGTGAGTATGAACAACAGCAATTCATTGGTTTGTTACAGACTTTGGGTGCTGAAACCCCTGTTTTGCCCATTATTCTCAAAGGAATCATCGGAAACAGCAGTTTGTCTAACCGCATGGAGTTGATCGCTAAGTTGGATGAGATGATGCAACCCAATCCTGAGCAACAACAGTTGCAACAAGCTCAACAGCAATTGGCACTGCAAGCGGCACAGGCTCAGATTGCAGTTTCTACGACTCAGGCTGAACAAAACAGGGCTGAAGCACAGAAATTACTCACAGAAGCACAGTTAATGCCTCAAGAAGTACAGGCAAAAACGGCTTCTGCATTGACAAAAAATCTACCAAATCAGGATGATTTAGCTTCCAAAGAGTTTGACAAGAGGGTTAAGATTGCTGAGTTGATGTTGAAAGAGGCTGACATCAAGAACAAATCTAAGATTGTTGAACTGCAAATGGCTGAGAAAAACAACAAGATTTCAGGTATGGAAGAAGATTTCCTCAATCAATTAACCAAGCAGTTAAGTTCTGCTCAAACTGGTACTGAATAATGGATGTCGAAAAACTCGCCAAGGAGCTAATCCTTAAGAACATGACCCCTGAACAGCAGATGGCTGTTCTTGAAGGCATTAAATCTACTGTTGCTGAAGCCAAAGAGGTGCAAAAACGCAAGATTGGCGAGAATGTTGACATAGTTGTCCAAGCACTCAAGAAGATTGAGGCTGATATTCGCTCTCGTTATGACGATGTTGGCAATGCCATTGAAAAGCGTGTTGCTTCTATCAAAGATGGTCGTGATGGTAAAGACGGCAAGGATGGAAGGGATGGCAAAGATGGAAAAGCAGGTCGAGATGGCGCAAAGGGTGATAAGGGTGACGCTGGTAGAGATGGGCGTGATGGAGTGGATGGTGTTGATGGTATTTCTGTTACCTCTGCTCGCATTGATTTTGATGGTAGCCTTATCATCGTACTCTCTAGCGGTGTTGAACTCAATGTTGGTGAGGTTGTTGCTCCTGACCTTGCAGAACGCATCAAAGTCATTACTAATGGTGGCGGTACTTCTCAGTCTGTTCTTGATACTCTAGCCTCCCTACAAACCCAAATCAATAACCTGATTCCTAGCCAAACAGGAAACTCAGGAAAATTCTTAACTACCAATGGTTCAGCCCTGTCTTGGTCTTCTGTTGCTGGTGCATTGAGCTATCAAGGTACTTGGAATGCTTCTACCAATACTCCCACATTGGCAAGCAGTACAGGAACAAATGGCTACTACTACATTGTCGCAACTGCTGGTTCTACCAATCTAAACGGCATCACTGATTGGCAAGTTGGTGATTGGTTGCTATTCAATGGAACTGTTTGGCAGAAGATTGACCAATCAGAGACTTTACAGTTTGTAACTTCTGCTGATGCAAGTGTCACAGTCACAACAACAGGCTCAACTGCTGATCTTGCTGTTTACTCCTCACCAAGACTTGTTTCTACGATTCGCAATGAAACAGGTGCAACACTGACAAAAGGAACTGTTGTCTATATTAGTGGTGCATCAGGCAATAAAGCTACAGTCTCTAAGGCAATAGCAACAAGTGACTCTACTTCTGCCCAAACATTTGCTTTAGTCTTGGCTGACATTTCAAATAACAACAATGGCACTGCTATTTTGGCTGGTGATATTTCTGGATTAGATACATCTGCATTTGCAAATGGCACACAGTTGTACTTGAGTTCAACAACTGCTGGCACATACACATCTACCAAGCAATACGCACCCAACCACTTGGTTTATATTGGTGTTGTAACTCGTAGCCATGTGAATCAAGGCTCAATTGAGGTCAGGATTCAAAACGGCTATGAGTTAGATGAGTTGCACGATGTTTCGGCTCAGTCTCCTAGCAATGGTCAAACCCTTATCCGCAACAACACTACTGGTTTATGGGAAAAAGCCAATCTAACTGCTGGAACAGGTATTTCTGTCAGCAATGGTGCGGGTTCTATCACGATTAATAACACAGGCGTGACTTCAGTTGGAGTCACTTCACCTGTTGCGTCTACTGGTGGAACAACTCCAACAATCAGTTTGGCGAGCGGATATGGTGACACTCAGAATCCTTATGGTTCTAAAACTGCAAACTATGTATTAGCCGCACCTAATGGGTCTGCTGGAGTTCCTACATTCAGAGCAATCGTAGCCGCTGACATTCCGTTTGCTGTAGCCAAGGCTGGCGACACAATGACGGGTAATTTAACAGTTCCAAGCCTTACAGATTCAGGCAACCTGACCTTCACCGGCACAGGCAACCGCATCACTGGCGACTTCAGTAATGCGACGCAAGCAAACAAAGTTGCATTTCAAACAAGCACCACTAACGGAGCTACTGTAGTTGCCGCTATTTCAAATGGCTCTAGCACTATTTCTCAGTGGAGGGCATACAACGGTAATGACCCAGATAACTCTGCTTGGATTGGAATTGTTGCCAATGGCCTTTCGCAAGCGCAACTTACTTCTGGCATTACGGGTACAGGCACTTACCTTCCCATGACCTTCTTAACAGGAGGTAGTGAGAGGATGCGGATAGATACCAGCGGTAATGTGGGGATTGGTACGAGTAGTCCATCCAGCTACGGAATCTTTACTACTTATGCAGCTTCAAATCCAACCATCACTATTGTTTCAGGCAATGCCAACGCATATCTGAGATTGTATTCGACTTCAGATAACAATATGTATCTAACAAATACTGGTGGCTCAATGACAATGATTACCGCCAACACAGAGCGTATGCGTATCGACTCCTCTGGTAACGTGGGGATTGGTACTACTGGAGGAACGTACGGGCTTGATTTAGTTCGTTCAGCAACAAACGGGTCAACAATTCGTGTTTATAACAGCACAGCAAGTGCTGGTACATTGCTACAAGTTGATACATCAGGAGTCGCTTACCTCCTACAACAGGCAAATGCGGCATTAGCATTTGCAACAAATAATTCCGAGCGTATGCGTATCGACTCCAGCGGTAATGTGCTGGTTGGAGCAACAGGAAATCCAGCAGCTGCTAAATTTTTTGTAGCGGGTACATCAGCATTTGGAACAGCCGGTGCACCTGAAGGACAACTTACAATTGACGGAACAAATGCGTACTTAGATGCAAGGCTTACTGGCGGCGGTTTGATTTTCAGAACCAACGGCTCATCAGAAAAGATGCGTATCGACTCCAGCGGTAGATTGTTAATCAACACAACTACAACTGGCTCATATTTTGATGGCCCTTTGTGTGCATACAACGCAAGTTCGTTAGTTGCATCTTTTAAAACAGACAGTGCAACAGCATATCCATTGGCTTGTTACAGCACCGCCACTTCTGGAAACAATTTGTTCATCACCTTTTTGACTGAAGGTACACCCACAACAAGGGGATACATTGATTACAACAGGGCGGGGACAGCAGTTCGGTACAACACTTCATCTGATGAAAGACTAAAGAAAAACATTGTTGATGCTGGCTCTGCAATTCCTTTAATCAACTCCATCAAAATACGTTCGTTTGACTGGAAGGAAACAGATAGTCATGTTGATTTTGGTGTAATTGCCCAAGAGTTAAATACTGTTGCTCCTGATGCCGTGAGTGAAGGAACAACAGGTGATGACATGACAAAAACTTGGGGCGTGGACACATCCACACTTGTTCCCGCACTTGTCAAAGCCATCCAAGAACAACAAGCCCTCATCACAGCCCTGACAGCACGAATCACCGCACTTGAATCTAACTAAAGGAGAAACTTATGACCACCACTTGGACTATTGACCAACTTGACCGTCTGACAGCAGATGGATTTGTCACTACCGCACACTGGAGGGCAACCGCAGTTGATGGTGACTACTCTGCGTCTGTGTACGGCACTTGCGGATGGGCAGAAGGCACACCAACCATCCCCTATGACAACTTGACACAAGACACTGTGCTTGGTTGGGTGTGGGCTGATGGTGTGGATAAAGACGAGATAGAAGCAAATCTGACTGCTCAGATTGCCGCACAGAAAAGCCCTATCACAGAAACAGGAGTGCCTTGGTAATGGATCAAATAAAACTTTCTACAAATTTAGTCAATGCTGTTTTGCAATATTTTGGCACAAGACCTTATGCAGAAGTTTTTCAACTGATTGAAGCAATCCAAAAAGAAGCAAAGGAACAAATCTCGCTTGATCAAAATAATGAAGAAATGCCATGAATCCTGACCTACAAAAGTACTACGAAAGTAGGTTTGAAATGATGGGAAATCAGGGGTGGAAGGATTTAATTATTGATATTGACAATATGATAGAGTCACTCAATAATATAAGCGTAATTCCTGATGAAAAGACCTTGATGTTCAGAAAAGGTGAACTTTCCATCTTGACT
>Ga0255142_1000382_pt1 | contig 14817 bp, 17 predicted proteins | sample Atl_Cont_RepB_0h_FD_183181 | JGI IMG/M metagenome (GOLD analysis project Ga0255142, IMG submission 183181) | Freshwater microbial communities from Altamaha River, Georgia, United States - Atl_Cont_RepB_0h | ecosystem: Environmental > Aquatic > Freshwater > River | place: USA: Georgia | collected... | reverse complement strand
CAGAGCACGCCGAGTCTTGGTCCAAAGAGGGCGGTAGCAAACACCGCGACGGCGCTCATGTGACCTGGTTGCGCAACCGGGCAGAGTACCGCCTCAAGTTGCTGGCCAAGTGGAACCCAAAGAAGTACGGCGACCGCACCACACTGGCTGGTGACCCTGACAACCCGCTGATGGAGCCGATGGACGACACCCAGCGTGTGGCCAAACTGCAAGCGATCCTGGCCACGGCACAGGCGCGAAAGGCCAAGAATGGCGGCGGCGTTTGACCCGGCTCTGCTGGCGTACTTGACCGACGAAGAACGCGCAGAACTCGACTCCCTACTGACCAGCGACAAGACCATCTGGCGCCCCCTGCCTGGGCCTCAGACCATGGCCTACGAGAGCGAGGCCGACATCATTGGCTACGGCGGTGCGGCGGGCGGAGGCAAGACCGACCTGGCCTGCGGCAAAGCACTCACCAGCCACCGCAAGGTCGGCATCTTTCGATTGAACGGCACCGAACTGACCGGAGTGCTGGACCGCATCACCGAACTGCTCAATGGCCGCAATGGCTACAACGGCAAGGACAACATTTGGCGCACCAGGCGAGCCGACGGCGTGCAGATCCAACTCGAGTTCGGATCATTCCCAAACCCAGACGACGAAAAGAAATACCAGGGCCGACCGCACGACCTGCTGGTCTTCGATGAGGCCGCGAACATGCGCGAGTCTGCCGTGCGCTTCCTGCTTGGCTGGTTGCGTACGACTGTGCCTGGCCAGAAGTGTCAGGCGTTGCTGACCTTCAACCCACCGACGACAGCCGAGGGCCGCTGGATCATCCAGTTCTTTGCGCCATGGCTGGACAAGAAACACCCGAACCCGGCAGAGCCTGGCGAACTGCGCTACTTCGCGACGGTCGACGGCAAAGATGTCGAGGTCGAGTCCGGCGAGCCATTCACCCACAACGGCGAACTGATCACGCCGCTGTCGCGCACCTTCATCCCGTCGAGGATCAGCGACAACCCTTACCTGATGGGGACTGGCTACATGGCACAACTGCAATCACTACCCGAGCCACTGCGCTCACAGATGCTCTACGGCGACTTCCAGGCGGGCATGGAGGACGACCCCTGGCAGGTCATACCAACGGCCTGGGCAGAGGCCGCTATGGCCCGCTGGAAGCGTCCTGACAAACTGCCGCCGATGGACAGCATGGGCGTCGATGTGGCCCGAGGCGGCAAGGACAACACGATCATCGCCAAGCGGCACGGCATGTGGTTTGATGAGCCGCTGGCCTATCCTGGCACGCAGACGCCGGACGGCCCGACGATCGCTGGCCTGGTGGTGGCCGCAGTGCGTGACCGCGCACCGATCCACATCGATGTGATCGGCGTCGGCTCCAGCCCGTACGACTTCCTCAACGAGATGGGCCAGCAAGTCCTGGGCGTCAATGTGGCCGAGGCCGCGCTGGGCCTGGACAAGTCTGGGCGCCTGCGCTTCAAGAACCAGCGATCCGAACTGTGGTGGCGCATGCGTGAGGCGCTCGACCCAGCCAACAACACCGGCATCGCGTTGCCTCCAGATCAACGCTTGCTGGCCGATCTGTGCGCACCGACCTGGAAACTGGTGGGGCAGACCGTGGCCGTGGCCAGCCGGGAAGAGATCCTCGACAAGATCGGGCGCTCGCCGGACTATGCATCGGCCTACTGCCTGGCGCTGATGGACACGCCCAAGCGATCGATCATGCAGGAGTTGGGCCGCTACAAGACGAAGGAGGAGTATGACCCCTATGCAAAACTTTGAGCGCGTGGCCGTGGGCCTTGATGTCGAGCCGATCCGCGCCAGACTCGAGGCCATGCCGCACCTGTGGGACGAGATTACCGCCCGCCAGGAATACACCGGCTCGGCACATAAAGACACACAATGCATCTACCCGCGTGGCCCGTACAAGTTCACGCCGTACTACTACATGTTCGACAAGGGCGCCTACGACTACCCGGTCATGGACACCCTGGCTGATGTCCTGGTCCCGGTGCTCCGGCCACTGCTGGCTGGCGTGCTCCAGGTCGAGGAGTTGGGCCGCGTGCTGATCGTCAAACTCAAGCCCGGTGGCGTGGTCACTCCGCACATCGACGAGGGCACCTACGCCGACCACTATGCCCGCTTCCATGTGGCCGTCACCGGAACCGAGCAGGCGACGCTGACCGCAGCCAACGAGACGCAACACTTCGCGCCTGGTGAGGCCTGGTGGTTCGATCACAAGGTCACACACTCAGCGCGAAACGACGGCGAAGAAGACCGCATTCACATCATCATCGACGCAGTAACCTCGCGCTTTCCGATGCGCCGGGTACCCGTATCCGATAATTCAGCCACTACTGTGGCGTCAATAGTGGGGAACCCATGACTGAAATCCGACCATCGAATGTCGACGAGATGCTGGCCAATGCTGGCGAGTTGTTCTCTGAACATTGGGAGGAGATCGCCCTCAACAAGCAGGTGATGGTGCTCAAGCCTGATGAGCAAAAGTACCGCAACCTCGAGGCCAATGGCATGCTGTTGATCCTCGGTGCATTTGAAGGCGATCGGATTGTGGGGTACTCGGTGAATGTCGTGACCAACCATCCGCATTACGCCGACCTCATAACATGTAGCAACGACTTGCTCTTCGTGACCGAAGACAAGAGGAGTGGCCGACTTGGACTGCAACTCATCCGCAAAACGGAAGAGGCGGCAAAAGAGCGCGGCGCCCGTCTGATGCTGTGGCATGCCAAGCCTGGCACTGCCCTGGAGAAGATGATGCCTCGACTCGGTTATGGCGTGCAGGACATCATCTTCAGTATTCAGATCTGAAAGGAGATCATCATGGGTGTAGCGGCAGTTATTGGAGCGGCGGCGGCTGGCGGTGCGTCAGCCCTCGGAGCAACGGCCCTTGTGGCCGCAGGTGCTGGTGCTGTAGCGGCGGCAACGACCGCGCAGTACAAGCAAGGCCAAGAGGCGCAAAAGATCCAGAAGGCTGGACTCGAGCAACAGCGGGTTGTGCAACAGCAACAGGTGCAGATGGCAGAGACACAGCAAGCCACTGCGCAACAGAACATCAACCGTGCAAACCAAAAGCGTCCCGATACGCAGGCAGTCCTTGCTGACACGCAAGCGGCGGCTGGCGGCGGCGCGGCTGGCACGATGCTGACTGGTCCGCAGGGCGTTGACCCTCAACAGTTGGCACTCGGTAAAAACACTCTTCTCGGCGGTTAAACCATGAGTCAATTCCCCAGCGACGCACAGTCGTATCCAAACGCCCCTACGCGGGACAAACTGTTCACGCGCTGGGGACAACTCAAGTCGGAGCGTGCATCCTGGTGGGCGCACTGGCAAGAGATCACGACCTACCTACTGCCACGCAATGGACGCTACTTCGTCCAGGACCGCGACAAAGGCTGGCGCAGGCACAACAACATCTACGACAACACCGGCACTCGCGCACTGCGCGTGCTTGGCGCTGGCATGATGGCAGGTGCTACCAGCCCCGCACGGCCATGGTTCCGCCTGGCCACAGCAGATCCTGAACTCAACAAGTACCAGCCCGTTAAGGTGTGGCTCGACGACACGACGCGTCGCATGCAACTGGTCTTCCAGAAGTCAAACACCTACCGCGCACTGCACTCGATCTACGAGGAACTGGGCGCGTTCGGTACCGATGTCTCGATCGTCCTGCCTGACTTCAACAATGTCATTCACCACTACACCCTGACCTGCGGCGAGTATTGCATCGCCACGAATTACCAGGGCCAGGTCGACACTGTTTATCGCGAATACGAGAAGACTGTGGCCGAGGTGGTGCAAGAGTTCGGGCGCGAGAACTGCTCGACGACTGTGCGCAACATGTACGACCGTGGCTCGTTCGATCAATGGGTGCCAATCATCCACGCGATCGAGCCTCGCTCACTGCGCGACACACGCAAGCGCGACAACCTGAACATGCCGTATGCGTCGTATCACTTCGAGGTGGGCGGCGACAACAACAAGTTCCTGCGTGAGTCTGGCTTCAAGGTGTTCCCTGCTGTGGCGCCTCGCTGGCAAACCACTGGAGGTGACATCTACGGCAACAGCCCAGGCATGGAGGCGCTCGGTGACATCAAGCAACTCCAGCACGAGCAACTGCGCAAGGCACAAGCGATCGATTACCAGGTCCGGCCACCGCTCCAGGTTCCGACCTCGATGAAGAACCGCGATGTCGAGACTCTGCCTGGTGGCGTCTCGTTCGTCGATGCGAACACACCGCAAGGCGGCATTCGCTCTGCGTTCGAAGTCAACCTCAACTTGCAGTACCTGCTCAACGACATCATGGATTGCCGCGAGCGTATCCGTGGCGCGTTCTATGCTGACCTGTTCCTGATGCTGGCCAACGCAACCGACACTCGCATGACCGCAACCGAAGTGGCCGAGCGTCACGAAGAAAAGTTGCTCATGCTTGGCCCGGTGCTCGAGCGCCTGCACAACGAACTGCTGTCTCCGCTGATCGACATGACCTTCACGCGCATGGTCGAAGCCAATGTGCTGATGCCGCCTCCTCCTGAACTGCAAGGCATGGAACTGTCGGTCGAGTTCGTCTCGATGCTGGCGCAGGCACAGCGTGCGATTGGCACCAACAGCGTTGACCGATTCGTCGGCAACCTGGGTGTGGTCGCAGGCATGAAGCCTGAAGTGCTCGACAAGTTCAACGGCGATGCGTGGGTCGATGCCTATGCCGACATGCTGGGCGTTGATCCCAACATGCTGGTGGCAGGCGACCAGGTATCGATGATCCGCGACGCACGCAACCAAGCACTGGCCGCGCAGGCACAGGCTGATTCGATGAAGCAACAGGCAGAAACCGCAAGGGATCTGGCGGCGGCAAAGACGGTCGAGCCAAGCGCACTGACCAATGTGATCGATATGTATTCCGGCTACAACACACCCTGAAAGGACTGACAAATGGCACTGATCAACATGCAACGCGCACCCGAGCGCGAAGAGATGCCCGGCGAAATCGAGATGGACGAGCCGCGCTACCCGTACGGCTTGTGCATCAGCCTTGGTAAAGACGAACTCGAGAAACTTGGCATCACCGCTTTGCCGAAGGTTGGCACTGAGATGATGATCATGGCCAAGGCCTATGTGAAGATGACTCGTGCGTACGAGACTCAAGGCGAAGGCGAAGACATGGGCATCGAGTTGCAGATCACTGACCTGGAGATCCAAGGCAACCAGCAACAGCGCAATGCCGAAGCATCGACCATGCTCTACGGCTCTGGTGAGTAATCATGCCAGCCAAGACTGAGAAGCAGGCTCGCTTCATGCGGGCCGTCGCGCACAACAAAGAGTTCGCCAAGAAGGTGGATGTCCCTCAGTCTGTGGGCCGTGAGTTCTCACAGATGGCTGAGAAGATGTATCCAGAGAAAGACAAGAAGGACAAGAAATGACAGCACGCCAAAAGTACCAGGGCGCTCCCTGGCTGTATGACGAAACGACCGGCGACATCGTCGGCGTCAAAGATCCTGATGGGTCCGAGTTCTACTTCCAGCGTGCCCCGAACTATGGCCTGTTTTTCGATACTACCAACCAGACTGGTAGCACAAGCGGCACGGTCATGACATTCAACACTGCCGCCATCGAGCAAGGCATTCGAGTGGTTGATGGGTCAAAGATTTATGCCAACCGCGCCGGTCTGTTCAACTGGCAACTGTCTGTGCATCTGCACAATACCGAAAGCCAGGCCCACTACTTCGAATTGTGGGGCCGCAAGAATGGCGTCGACATCCCCAACAGCCGGTTCAAGTATTCCGTGCCAAGCAGTCACGGTGGCGTACCAGGAACCATCATCCCAAGCCAAAACTTTTTCATCGACATGGATGCAGGCGACTATGTCCAGATCGTCTGGGCTAGGGACAACGCAGGCATCACGATCGCCTACCATGCCGCAGAAACCTCACCGGCCAAACCAGCGGCACCATCTTTGCTGTTGACCGTCAGTGAAGTTGCGGCATGACGGTACCCGTATCCAGATGTGCCGTGGATAGATTGACGACATGAGCAAAGAATTTGACCCGATCGATCTCAAAGGGCAAGAACGCGCCAAAGCCGAAAGGGAAGTGCGTGAGAAACTGGCCAAAGAGAACGAAGAGGCTGACCTCAAGTGGCTCATGGGTAGCAAGAGGGGGCGCCGTGTAGTGTGGCGTCTTCTGGATCAGTCGGGCGTGTTCCGTCTGTCGTTCAATACCAACTCGATGCAAATGGCATTCGCAGAAGGTAACAGGAACTTCGGGCTTCGCATGCTTTCGATGGTTCACTCTCTCTGCCCTGAGTTGTACCCACAAATGGTAAAGGAGCAATCCAATGACAGAATCGCTGATGACGGATCAAGCCGCAACGACCACTGAAGGCACGCCCGCATCGCAAGACGCCTCGAGCACGCAACCGACGGGTGGCGAGCAACAGGCATCGCAACAACAGGCTGACAGCACGCAGAACCAGCAGGCTGGCCAAGATGGTCAGAAGACTGGCAATGCCGAAGGCGACCAGGCCGGTGATCCTGCAAAGCAGGGTGCGCCGGAAGCGTACGAATTCAAAGCCCCCGAGGGCCAGCAATTCGACCCCGAGGTGATGAACTCATTCTCGGAAATCGCCAAGGAATTGAATCTGCCGCAAGACGCCGCGCAGAAGATGGTTGACAAAGTCGCGCCAAAGATCTTGGAGCGTCAGATGCAAGCATTGGAAACTGTGCGCAACGAGTGGGCTGAGTCCGCTCGCGTTGACAAGGAGTTCGGGGGTGAAAAACTCAACGACAACCTGGTCACTGCGAAGAAGGCACTCGACACATTCGGCACGCCGGAATTGCGCAAGTTGTTGAACGAGTCTGGCCTGGGCAATCACCCGGAGATGATCCGATTGATGTACAGGGCAGGCAAAGCAATCAGTGAGGACCGCTTTGTCGGTGGCACTCGCGGTGGTCAGAAGGCTGGCCCCAAGGGTTTCAACGATCTAGCATCCGCGCTTTATTCAAATCAGCAAACTTAATAGGAGTCCAACATGGCTACTTTGTCGAACAACTCTCTCACCCTCGCCGATTGGGCGAAACGCGTCGACCCGGACGGTCGAGTTCCCATCGTTGCAGAACTGCTTTCGCAGAGCAACGAAATCCTGGAGGACTGCGTGTTCAAGGAAGGCAACCTGCCTACCGGCGAGCGCGTCGTAATCCGTACTGGTCTGCCCACTGTCTACTGGCGTGCGCTGAACCAAGGTATCCCGTCGAGCAAATCGACCACTGCACAAGTGGACGAGGCTTGCGGCATCCTTGAAGCCCGCTCTGAAGTGGACAAAGACTTGGCCATGCTGAACGGCAACACCGCTCAGTTCCGCCTGTCTGAAGACACCGCCTTCCTCGAGGCGATGAACCAGACCCAGGCTACGACCATGTTCTATGGCAACCCTGGTGTCGATCCCAAGCAGTTCCTCGGCCTTGCCGCTCGCTACAGCGACAGCACTGCCGCCAACGGCCAGAACATTCTGAAGGCTGGTGGCTCTGGCTCTGACAACACCTCGATCTACCTCGTGGTGTGGGGTGACAACACTGTGTACTGCCCGTTCCCGAAGGGTTCCAAGGCTGGTCTGATTCATGAAGACCTCGGCGAGCAAACCGTCTACAACAGCGACGGCACTCGCATGCAAGCCCTGGCTACTCGTTACCAGTGGAAGAATGGTCTGGTCGTGAAAGACTGGCGCTATGTCGTGCGCATCGCCAACATCGATGTGTCCGACCTGATCGCTCAGACTGGCACCCAGGCTCCTACCGCCGCAACTGCGATCATCAAACTGATGGCTCGTGCTCTGTACCGCATCCCCAACATGTCGATGGGTCGTGCCGCGTTCTACATGAACCGCACTGTCCACTCTGGCTTGTCGATCGCGGCTTTGGACAAGAGCCAGTATGTGTTGAAGATCAATGAAGGCTTGAGCCAGTTCGGTATGCCTTACTCTTGGCTGTCCTTCCTGGGCGTTCCGCTCCGTCGCGTTGATGCTCTGCTCAACACCGAAGCGGCCATTTCTTAATTGGTCAACTTAACCCTGAAAGGATCAAACCATGATTACCGATAAATTGCTCCGCGTCTCTACTGACCAAGCCGTGACCACGACTGCTGTGTCGACTGATACTGTCGACCTGTCTGTCGCTCGCGACATGGGTGAAGGTGGCGACCTCTACATGAACTTCGCAATGACTGAAGCCTTCGCTGGTGGTACCTCTACCAACTTCGAAGTGATCATCGCTGACAACGCCGCTTTGTCGAGCAATGTCGTGGTGATTGGCGCTTCCGGCGCGATCGTGACTGCTGACCTGACTCTTGGCAAGAATGTTGCCGTGCGTCTGAACCCGCAGATCGCTTCGCTCGGCAAGCGTTACCTCGGCGCTCGCTACACTGTGTCTGGCACCAACTCGGCTGGTAAAGTTACCGCCGACATGGTGATGGATGTTCAGGACGGCAAGAAGTTCTACGCTTCTGGCTTTACCGTAGTCTGATAAGGAGAATTGCACATGCCTAAATACCGAGTGATCGCACCCTGCTTCGTCAACAACGGCCTTCGCAATGAGGGCGAGATCGTCGACTACGATGGTCCTGCTGGATCTGCGCTGGTGCCTGTCGATGAAGAAGGCAATGAGGCCAAAGCCGAAACCTCTGGAAAGAAGTGGACGCCCAAGGCCAAGCGTGAACCGGTCGAAGGCTCCGTGTAATCCTTCCTGATCGGAAGCCGTAAGTCACGGGGGGCCGCTGGGAAACCACGGCCCCCTTTTCACATTAGGAGGCCATGATGGCATCAGTTGTCGACATCTGTAACCTTGCGCTGGCGCACCTCGGCGACAACGCCACCATCGCAAGTATTGACCCGCCCGAGGGTTCTGCGCAGGCAGAGCACTGCCAACGCTTTTACCCAATCGCTCGAGACACTTTGTTCGAAATGCATAGTTGGTCTTTTTCGACCAAGCGTGCATATGGAGCCGAAGTGACCAACGATTGGCCTATGTGGGAATACGCCTATGCCATGCCCGGGGATGCAATGGACATCATTGCGGTGTTGCCTCCAGAAGCAAAGGATGACTACAGCACAAATTTCAACCCGCAAACTTATCCAGATTTTTATACGAACTATTCGCCGTCTGTTGTCGCTGGCCAATATGTTCCGCAAAGATTTGCAATTGAAGTCGCTGAAGACGGATCTGAAATTGTTTTGACCAATCAGCACCAGGCTGTGTTGCGTTATCAAGCAAAGATCACCGACCCAACAAAATTTTCTCCGCTGTTCACTATCACTTTGTCGTGGCATCTTGCATCGATGCTGGCTGGTCCTGTGATCAAAGGTGATCAAGGCGCCGCAGAAGCAAAGCGATGCGTGGCCATGATGAACCTGTACTTGGCCAAAGCCATGGAAGCAGATTCAAATGCACGCAAGATCAAACCAGAGCAGATCGTGCCCTGGATTGCCGGGAGATAAGACATGCCGAATGTACGCACACTGCAACGCTCTTTTGCTGGCGGCGAGATGTCGCCAGAGATGTTCGGGCGCATCGATGATGTGAAGTATCAAACCGGCGCGGCCACCATGAAAAACTTCATGGCCACGCCTCAAGGCCCAGCAGAAAACAGACCTGGCTTTGCGTTCGTGCGTGCAGTCAAGAACAGCGCCAAGCGCACACGCTTGATCCCATTCACATACTCGACCACGCAGACCATGGTGATCGAACTTGGCGAGGGCTACATCCGCTTTCACACGCAGGGCGCCACGCTTATGTCTGGCGGCGTGCCATACGAGATCGCAAACCCGTACGCAGAAGCAGACCTGTTCGACATCCACTATGTGCAGTCCGCTGATGTGATGACGCTGGTGCATCCCAACTATGCGCCGCGTGAACTGCGCCGACTGGGCGCCACCAACTGGACGCTGACGACGATCAACTTCGGGTCACCGATCGCAACACCCACTGGTGTGACGGCCACCAGGTACATACCTGCGTCGTCATCGACCAATGCCGACACCTACGAGACGATGAGTTATGTCGTCACCGCCGTGGCATCCGATGAGGTTGGCGAGTCCACCGCATCGTCTGTTGCAAGCGTGACCAACAACATCTATGTGACCGGCGCGACCAACACCATCTCGTGGTCTGCTGTTACCGGTGCCGCACGGTATCGCGTCTACAAACTGTTGGGGGGTCTGTATGGTTACATCGGAAGCACGACCGGCACGAGCATCGTTGACAACAACATCGCGCCGGATCTGTCGATTACTCCTCCCAACTACGACAACGAATTCACCAGCGCAAGCAACTACCCAGGCGCAGTCTCGTACTTCGAACAGCGTCGCTGTTTTGCTGGCACGATCAATGAGCCACAGAAGATCTGGATGACCAAGTCTGGCACTGAGTCCAACCTCAGTTATGGCCTACCCATCCGCGACGATGACCGCATCGAATTCCGCGTGGCCGCTCGTGAAGCAAACACCATCCGCCACATCGTTCCGCTGACTCAGTTGCTGTTGCTGACTGGGTCTGCTGAGTGGCGAGTGTCATCGCTCAACAGCGACGAGATCACGCCTAACACGATTTCCGTTCGACCACAGTCGTACATCGGTTCATCGAATGTTCAACCGGTGATCATCAACAACGCGCTGGTCTACTGCGCCGCACGCGGTGGCCATGTGCGCGAACTGGGCTACAACTGGCAGGCCAACGGATTTATCACAAACGACATGTCGATCCGGTCTGCGCACCTGTTCGACAACTTTGAGATCAGCGACATGGCATTTGCCAAAGCGCCAATGCAGATGATCTGGTTTGTGTCTTCGTCTGGCATGTTGCTTGGCCTGACCTATGTTCCTGAACAGCAGATCGGCGCCTGGCACAAGCACGACACCGACGGCGTGTTCGAGTCCTGCACGGTTGTGGCCGAGGGCAACGAGGACCGGCTGTATGTCGTGGTCAAGCGCGTGGTCAACGGAAGCACGGTGCGCTACATCGAGCGCATGGCCAGCCGCCATTTCGATTCGATCGAGGACGCGTTCTTTGTTGACTCAGGCGCAACATATGACGGCACCAACACCACGGCCACCACGGTCACGGTGAGCGGCGGCACTACCTGGGGACCGTCTGACATCCTGACCATCACGGCGTCGACCGCGATATTCACATACCCGGGCACCAGCGATGTCGGCGACGCCATTGTGCTGACCGACTCGGCTGGCAACAAATACCGCCTCACAATCCGCTCCACGACCTCCACAACGGTCGCAACGGCTCGAGTTGATGTCGTCCTACCTGCGGCCCTCAGAAACACCGCCACGACCCGCTATTCGTTTGCACGCAACACGATCAGCGGCCTGACCTGGCTCGAGGGCAAGACCGTATCGATCCTCGCCGACGGCGCGGTCCAGCCGCGCAAGGTGGTGACCAGCGGCACGATCACCATCGACCGGGCCGCAAGCATCATTCACATTGGCCTGCCGATCACGGCTGACTTGCAAAGCCTGCCGCTGGCCATGGGCATCGACAACGGCATGGGCCAGGGCCGGTACAAGAATGTCAACAAGGCCTGGCTCCGCGTGTACCAATCCTCCGGCATCTTCATTGGGCCGAACGCCAACAACCTGGTCGAGGCCAAGCAACGGACCACCGAGCCGTACGGCACGCCGCCTGAACTCAAGACCGAAGAGATCCAGATCATGCTGACCCCGTCTTGGCTGGACAGCGGCCAGGTGTTTGTGCGGCAGAGCGACCCTCTGCCACTGACGATTGTCGGCATGACGCTCGAGGTTGCGATCGGTGGGTAAAGGTACCCGTAAGATCACTCGGCCTGAGTAATGTTCAACCAAGCAAGAAACCTGGTGCTGTGGAGGTAAGGTCAACACAGTCTTCCAAGCCCAGGTCAAACAGGAGATTTGACACATGGCAACCTTTTTGACGCCTGCTCAAGCAAGCCAACTGGGCGGGATCTTCGCCGTCGGCGGCGCCATCCAAGGCGCGATCGGCTCCTACTTCAACGCCAAGAGCCAGCAACTACAACTCGAGTCGCAGGCCTCGAGCCTGGAGTTCCAGGCAGACATGTCGCGGCTCAACGCCGTGCAGGCCGAGTTCACTGCCCAGCAGATCATGCGTGCTGGCCAACTGAAGCAAGGCCAAGTCAGCCTGCGTGCTGGAAAAATCAAGAGTTCACAGCGTGCATCGCTGGCCGCTCGAGGTATCGACCTGGGAGTGGGCAGTGCTGTTGAGACGATCGCAACAACCGACCTCATGAAAGAGATCGACATGCTGACCGTCAACTCCGAGACGGTGCGCAGTGCCGAGGCCGCACGACTTCAGCGCCAAAACTACATGACCCAGGCCGCACTGCAAGATGTGTCGGCTGAGAATGTGATGGCATCTTCGAGAACGATCAGCCCAAGCCTGGCCGCGACATCTAGCCTGTTGGGCAGTGCTGGCTCTGTGGCCAATGCCTGGTACCAAGATCGCAAACTTGCGGCGATGGCCGCAAAACTCGGCATTGAATAAGGACACACCATGGCAACAGTACCCGTTTACGACTTACCGACTCAAGAGGCAGGCGTAGCCAACATGCCTGCATTGCAGGCTCCTGGTGTAGAGCCGATGCGCAACTTTGCTGGCGAACAGATCGCAAAGACTGGCCAGGCCGTGCAATCGTTTGGCACGACCGTGATGAAGATCGCCGACCGCCTGCAAGGTGAACTTGATGATGCGGCGGCAAAAGAACTCTACAACCAGTTTGCAGAAACAGCAGATCGAATCGAAACACAGTATCTAACGCTCAAAGGCAAAGACGCTGTCAATGCCGCCATGAAGACGCGCACTGATTTGGATGCCGCGTTTACCGATGTTGCAGGCAAAGCGCAAAACGATGTTCAACGCATCATGTTGCGCAACTCTGCAAATGTGCGTTTGCGTAGTGCGAACAGTTCAATCATCCGTCACTCGATGACTGAGCAACGCGACTACGACATCAAAGAGAGCGGCGCCCAGGTAGATACATTTGTCAATGATGCTGTGCGCTATTCTGCTGGCTGGAGGAACCCACAAGGTGACTTCGCTGTCTACTATGGCGCGGCAAAAAAAGGCGTCGAGACTCTTGCCGACAAACTTGGCTACGAGCCTGACAGCGCACAGCGCCAGCAATTAATGTTGAAGGCTACAAACGCTATTCATGGCCAGGTTGTGCAGGCCGCAATTGATGGACAGAACTTTGACAACGCTCGTGACTACTTGCAACGCTATGGCAATGAGATGACGCCGGAAACATTCCAGAAGGCCAAGAAGGCGCTGGAGATGGGTACTGCCGATGTAAAAGAACAAACGATTGCTGATGGCATTTGGTCTGAAAGCAAAGGCGACATCGGTGTCGCTTTGAAGTTGGCGCGTGAGCGACTATCTGGTAGAGATGAAGATCAAGTTGTACAGCGTCTCAAGATCTTTGAGAACGAGCGAACTGGCATCATTCGTGAAGCGCAGAACGCCGCGAAAGACAAAGCCTGGCGCGTGTACGCAGAGACTGGTGACATCAAAAAAGTTCCTGCGACTTTGCTTGCTGGAATGGATGGAACTGACTTGGCCAGCCTACAACGCACGGCGAAGGCTGATCTTGAGGCAAGGTCAAAAAATGTCGAAGTCAAGACTGACTCAAATGTTTACTACGCGCTGACGCGAGAAGCAATTTCAAACCCTGACTTCAAAGATCCAAACAAGTTCGACTTGCGCCAATACTTCAGCAAATTGTCGCCAAGTGACCGCAATCATTTCATCAATTTGCAACGCAGTCTTGGCACAAAGAACGAAGCACCAGAGGCTGTGACCACGCAACAGCAGATCAGCGCCACCATCAAGCAATTGGGTCTGAAGAACGAGCAAGCCGGTGTTTTCACATCCGAGGCCAACAAAGCATTGTTCGCGGCTCAAACGCAGAAGGGTGGCAAGTTAAACCAAGCAGAGCGCCAGCAGGTAATCGATGGATTGATCCTTGAGGGCGAAGTCTTGACCGGCTCTTGGTTCCGTCCTGATCCAAACATGCGCCGCTACGAGGCCCGCGCACGCGGCCAAGAGGCTGAGTTCAAACCAGAATTCACTGACGCACAGCGCAACAAAGCCAAAGACGCTTTGGTTCGTCGCGGTGTTGCCAACCCAACCAAGGCACAGATTGATGCGGTGCTGTACGAGGCATACGGCCTTCAGCAAAAGTAATAGGACACAACGACATGATGCAAGTACCTGAAGACGAATTTGACGCCGCCGCCGCACGAGTTACTGGCACAACGAGGGCGCCTGATGTTGACGCCGCCGCCGCCAATGTGATCGATGGCCAACGCGTTCAATTGCGCACCAGTCTGTACCAGTCGCTCAACACGAACCCTGATGAAGCGGCTCGCGCAAGGAATTTGTCGAATAAGTCTGGCATCCCTGTCGATGTGGTTCAACGCAACTACGCGCAGGTCAATCGCAATGTGCAACTCAACGAGTTCGATCGTGTGCTTGATCGCTCGCCATTGCTTGGCCAATGGTTAAGCAATCCGAACAACGCGAAGGTGTCGCACGATGACACGCCAAACCTGGCTGGCATCGAGCGTGAGTTCGGCACGATCAAGCCGATCGAGCGTTCGTTCATTGAAGAGATCACCGAGCCATTCCAGCGTGGCTATGCTCGATTCAAGAAAGGCTTTTCGCTGTTGCTTGAAGACACAGCCATGATGAAAGGCCTTCGCTCGCGTCAGCAAGCGGCGGCTGAAGCCAATGGAATTTCTTTTGATCCA
>Ga0255142_1000367_pt1 | contig 15137 bp, 10 predicted proteins | sample Atl_Cont_RepB_0h_FD_183181 | JGI IMG/M metagenome (GOLD analysis project Ga0255142, IMG submission 183181) | Freshwater microbial communities from Altamaha River, Georgia, United States - Atl_Cont_RepB_0h | ecosystem: Environmental > Aquatic > Freshwater > River | place: USA: Georgia | collected... | reverse complement strand
TCTCAAATTTAAAAATTTGTTTTTCGGTATTTCGGACATTCGTACCGTTTGACAGAGATGGACATGTGCCTGAGTTTCGTTCCTGTTGGACGGCTTGTGAAATAAGCGCTTGTATTTTGGCACGCTCGGCCTCGACGGCTTTTTGAACGGCGGCCTCTTGCTCGGCTTGGGCTTTGGCGACGGTTTGTTTAATTTGGGTAATTTGTGCTTGAATGAGGCGTTCTTTTTCTTGTTGCGCGGCAAGTTGTTGCGAAGCAATTTGTTCTTTTTGGGCTTGAATTTGGGCGGTTGCCTGTGCTTGTTGAATGGCAACCTGCATGGCAGCAATTAATGCGTCATTTCGTTGTTGAACGGCCTGATCTCGCTGGGCTTCCGCCTGAGCCTGGGCTTGCAGCGCGGCATTTTTTTGGTCGATGGCTGTTTGTCGGTCTTGCCCAGCTTGCGCCGCGAGAGCTGCAGCAATTTGTCGCTGCGTCTCTGCAGCGGCTGCTTGGGCGATAGCCACCCTCTTGGTCGCTTCCGCAGCCGCGGCATCGGCAAGCGCTTGTTGTTTCGCAATTTCAGCATCGGCAGCAGCGGCTTGTGCGAGCTGTTTCTGCCGCTCCGATTCGATGGCCTGTGCCTTCGCTTGAGCCGCCTCGGCTTCTGCCTGATTTCCCGCGGCCTGAGCAGCTCGAGCGGCGGCGAGCGCGGAGTCCCGATCTTTGGCAAGTTGGGCAGCTTGAGCCACAGCGGCGTCTCGTTGGGAGAGCGCGGCTTGGGCCTGTTGTTGTGCAGCTTGAGCGGCGACTTGGGCGGCTTCGGCCTGTGCTTGGGCGACGGCTTGGGCGGCTTGTGCGGCAGCAGCGACAGCTTGGGCGGAGGCGGCAGCGGCTTGTGCGAGTTGGCGTTGTTGTTCGGCTGACGCTGCTTGGGCTTGCGACTGCGCTTGGGCCGCGAGGGCAAGTTGGCGTTGTTGTTCGGCCGACGCTGCTTGGGCCTGGGCCTGTGCTTGGGCCGCGAGCGCCGCTTGTCGTTGGCGTTCAGCCTCCGCGGCCTGCGCTTGAGCTTGTTGGTTTGCAGCGATCGCTTGGTCTCGGACCTGGGCAGCAGCAGCGGCAGCGGCCTGAGCTTGCGCGGCTGTTTGCGTTGCGACATTTGCTTGTTGTTGGGCCGCGGCGGCTTGTTGTTGTGCGGAAGAGGCTGCGGCGAGTGCCTGGTCACGCTGTTGGATTGCTGCGGCGGCTTGTTGTTGGGCTGAGGAGGCCGCGGAAAGGGCTTGGTCGCGTTGTTGAATTGCGGCGGCAGCTTGTTGTTGCGCCGCGGTGGCCTGAGCAACAGCATCGTTCTTTTGTTGGATGAGTTGATTGATGTAGGTTCCGTAAAAAGATTCGTATTCGCTGGTGAGGTTGTATAGTGCGAGTGTTATCCTCGTGTCGGTGTTGAGTTGAAGGTTTGGAAAGGAGGGGCCAACCTGCATGGCGTAGTACGCGGCGTTCCCAAAAAAGTTGGATGGTCTCGTGATTCGATACGGTTGAGAGTCACCTTGAATGACGATAAACGGTGTGATAGTTGGGTTTCCCACAGTGTTGGCACTCAACGCGGCGCTGTCTGCGGCACTGAGAAACTTGGCGCCATCTAAATCGCTCGTTTTCCACAAAAAGAGGTGGGTAAAGTTTGAGGGGTCGCCGACGAGGACATGGTTGGCCGTGACGGTGAATTGTCCCAATGGCATAAGTGGACCTTCTTATGGGCTAGGCCAGATTTTTTTTTCGGCTCAGCGCTGTGAAATGGGAATGATGAACCAACTCGAAAGTTGCGCAGGATTATCCACGGAAGCATATTTGTTGCCCCCGACCGGCTGGAAACCGAGGGGTTTATTGCAGCTGATGCTGGACAGTGTAAAATGAAGGGGGGAGTCTCGTTGCTGTACGAAGCGCCACTGCGCATTAGGACCAGTGCTCAGACTCGTTTGTACTGCGGTACAGTCATCGTCCACGGTGAGAAATGCGTCTGTGGAACTTTGGATGGTGCCATCTGTGTTGATGCGGAAAACGTTTTCGAGCCCCCTGAAAGAGTCGACGATACCGTAACCATTTTGGAGGCCGAGGAGCACCAGACGACCGTATTCCATCCACGTGTGCCGGTGTGCAAAGACCACCAAATTGGGGGTACGAATGATTTGGGGAGGGACGGGGGGTTTGGTGACGGGAGGCGCAGTTGTTGGCGCGACGGTCACGGGCGCTTTGGTGACGTCTTCCAACTGCAAAATGGGCCCCCGTGGACATGCTTGAAGTTCGGTGCCGTAAGGGGTGTACGAAGGACTTCCCATGGCGCGGTAGACTGCAGAGTTCTGAAGTTGTCGCAAAGTGCCGTTGACGACTTTGAACACCTGACCGGTGGTGCCGTCTAAGACCACGTCGTTTTCTTTGACGGTCGGGGGACAGGTTGGGGCGGGCGGCATGGTTGGCGGGGAAGTAGGGGCTGTGCTGGGGCTGGGTGTTGCGGTAACGGGTGGCATTGTGGTTGGCGCCATGGTCGTGGGGAGTTGCGTGGCTGCAGGTGGTTGTGTGGTAATGGGGAGCTGTGTGGGAGCTAGCGTGGGCGCTGCCATGGGTGCCAATGTTTCTTTGGGTGGTTTGCGAACGGGTTCTACGTCGATCACATCACCATCTGGAAAGTAGGCCCATTCTGATGTGGCTCCTAAGCTCAATATATCTTTGGTGTACAGTTTGTTGTTAATACCTACTGCGATCAGCTGCCCAGATTCAAGCTGAGCCACGGATTTAACGCAGCACGTGCGGAAGCTAAAGGGTTGCCATTGTGTTTGGTCGAGCGTGTTTTTTGAGTAGAGGGTATTGTCATTGCCGACGGCCACAAAGGCCCCGGTGGCGAGTTCCGCGATGTCAAGCACGAGTCCCGGACACGCGAACGTCCACGGCGAGTTGAAATCTTTTCTGGAATACACGTGTTTGTCGGTACCGATGCCCACGAAGGTGCCGGAACGTAACTGGATGACCTTGAGAACGGGCATGAACCAGGAATCTTGTAAAACCACCCACGGTGACGCCAGCGTCTCACGTGTGTACAGCTTGTTGTCGGTACCAACGCCAAGCAAGCGCCCATCGTTCAAGATGGTCGCGGCAATGACGGATCCAGAGTTAGGGATTTGCGTGTAGGGACCGGTCAATCCGCGTCGAATGTAAAGCGCGTTGTCTGTCCCGACCGCGATAATATCGTTCATTCTCTGTTACAAACGAAAGAAAAAATTTTGAGTATATACGTCAGATGGATCCTAAGAGTCGCGGATCTCAAGTGTACCTCCCTGGGACAACGGACCGCATCAGCCAACTGGCCTGGGTAAGTTTGGCGGACGGCGGCGACAATGCGATTCTGGGATACAATTCTGGTTTGCGATTGACATCCAGCTACACAAATAACGTGCTTCTCGGCACCAACGTGGCGCGTTCGGCCCGCAGCGTGGCCACGACCGTTCTGGTAGGCGCTGCGGCAGGGCGAGGGACAGACCGCATCACGGATACGGTCGGGTTGGGATACAACTGCTTGTCGCAGGCCACGGATGTGGGCACGTCGGTGATTGTCGGCGCCTCGGCTGGGACGCGTCTCCGGCGGACCACGGAGTGTGTGGCGGTGGGGTATCGGAGCATGCAGTATGTGCGCGACGGGTCGTCGACGGTTGCTGTGGGATCTGAGGCGGCCAGGTCCTTTCAGGGTCAGTATAACACGATAGTGGGTGCGCAGTGTGCCCAAAACGTGACGGCGCAATATTCCACGGTGGTGGGGTCGCGCAACATGAACCGCCGTTCTGGCGCTCGAGTGGAGTTGCTCAATTCTGTCGTACTCGGTGAGAACATCCGGTTTGATAATCCCACGACGATCACGACGCTGCGTTCCAATAATGCGTACTCCATTCGCGCATATGGCAATTCGTTTTACGATCCGTTGCACATTTTTGCGGACCCCTTTGTGGCCTTGGGCGCAAACGGCAGAATTTTGTATTATATCGAGGAATCTCGAGAGGGCGTTGTCTTGAAATCCGACCAGAGGTTGCTCCGAGTGTTTGAAAGTCTTCGTTTAGATGGGACCGGGAGTTATTTCACGTCGTGGGATGTGAAGCAGATTGATGACCAGCGAAATTTGGTGGGGACCCCTCCGTATCAGTGCATCGTGACGACCTCTTCTGCCAACACAACGCACATCGAGGCGAATGTATCGGTTCTTGTGGATGGACAACCCGTTGCTTCAAAAATCTATAAAGTGTCAAATTTATTGGAATCCTATGCCAATGTTTTGCCGTATATGGACGTGTCGTTTCAGATGGCGAATGCCAACGTTCACGTGAATGCGGTGATGTACCAAGATGGGGTGAGCTTTCCATCGACGGAAAACGAGAGCGTGATAACGGCACAGAGCGCGACAGACAATGGGACCGGCTTTTTCTTGGAAAACGTCCAGACAAACTTGCCGGAAGCCGGAATCAATTATTTAGAGATTGCCTCGTCGTTTGCCAACGCTGCGGTCTACAGTATCTTGCAACATGCCAAAAATGCGGATACGACGTTTCTCTTTGCATTCGTGCAGACTGTCGATGAGCACCAATCTTCGACCGGTGCAGAAGACGACCTGGCGAGTCCCGGCGTGCTCGATATTGTCCTTGTGGATTCGACCGCCTCCTCTCCCCGCACGGGTAACGTCAGCGTGGTGTATAGCCCGGGCCCTAATACGGCCAACATTTCCACGAGCGCTGCGTTTTGTCTGACCGATACGTTGCAGACCCCGGGAACCATTGGGATGAGGGTGTTGGAAGAATACCGGTTGGAATGTGGCGTGGACACCGTCGCGGCCAATGCGGTGACTATTTCTTTGTATAATGAAACGACGGGGCAACTTTTGTTCGATACCACAGACACGCGAACATACGGGCCGTACATTTGGTCTGCTACCGGAACCAATACGTCATCGATTCCTATAGACATTAGCAGCATTCGTGCCACAGCGGACGACGTGTGGATGTTCCTCGATTTTTTCTGGGACGTTGACGCACCGCAACTCGGTATTTCCATGCGGCTCCGAGCTCGCGGGTACTCGACCACCGGCTACTTGGCAGGGGATGCGCCGTTGATTTCCCACGAATACTATTTTAACACGGTGGACAGGAACCCAACCCTGAATTCCGTGATATATGGGCGTTCAGACGTGGAATTTTTTGCATCTTCGACTGCAGGGACGTGGCGGCTTCGGGATGTGGTGATCAGTGCCACCCAATACCGTGTCACGCCCGTGTTCTCGGATTGCGTATTTGTCGGGTCCAATTTCACCGTGGCCAATCCCGACGACCGTTCGAACATTTTCCTGTTATCTTTGGGACCGTCCAACACTCTCATGAGAGGCACTGCAAATACGTTGGAAGTATTCGCGCCCACGTCGTTCAAAGGTCCCATCACTGTCGGCGATTCTCCGTCAAATAACTACGTGGCCTTTCGAGGCACGTCAGGCGATGGCTTTACGGAGATGGTCCCGAAAACCTATGTGGGAGAGCGCGTGTATCAAGAAGGTACCCAAAAATCCGAGTTGCTATTGTTCAAAGGCGATGATGCTCCAGGCACCACTTTAGGGCCGGACCGTGTGCGTGTATTAAGTGGCCAATTCCGAGTCGATATTCCCGCAACAGCAAATACAGGTATCTATCAATATCCAGGCACGACCTTCGATACCGTTGGGCAAGTCAATGTCCATCCCGTGTTTGTGACCGATACTGTCAACGGCACGCAATTGTACGTCGCGCAAACTGCCCCGACGTTGGTGGGCAATAACATGCTCGGCTTTGCGTTGTCTTCGAATAATACGCAACTGACGCTGTACGTAAAAGGAGGGGACGGGGTCACCCGGTCTGCGGCACTTGCGCTTGCTTGAGTGTTTCTATCTCCATGTTGAGCGTCGACACTTCGGTGGACAATTGTTTCACGGCTTCCACGAGCAAGGCGGTGAGTCGATGCCCCATGCAGATTGTAAGGTATTCCGAGTCGAAGGGCGCCGGTCTGATGCTCTCCGGCATCACCTGCAAGACATCTTGGGCAATGAGACCCACGTCCGATCCTTTCATGGGCTGGTGCGTTTCCTCGCGCCAATCAAAGTGCACACCCCGCAAAGCCCGCACTTTCTCGAGGGCATTCTCGATGGGCCGGATGTTTGTTTTGAGGCGCTCGTCCGACGCAAACGCGGTGATATCGTTGGCGACCGCGAGGTATCCGGTGTTGCTGAGATCCATCAGGAATCCGTTAGCATTCGATCTCCATTCGTGCCCATCAGCGCCGCGGTAATACGTTCTTCCATTCGTCGCAAAGTACAATCTGGCGACGCTGTCTTCCCAAGACGTGTGCCACCGGTTGCACTCCGGCCTCAAGTTGTCCATGACGAGATCTCCTTGAATGTAGCAGGTCCCGACAATGTGCGCCGGGTACGACGGGCCGGTCGTGCCCACGCCCAGTCGACCACCGGGGATGTAGACGTTCCCTCCCAATTGAATCGCGTTGTTCGTCAAATTGCATTCGAGCGGCCAATAACCGTTGACGGTGGACCAACCTCCCGATGCCGTATCTGTGCTTCCCCGAAGGATGGATAATGTGTTCGAATTGTTGTACAGGAAGGCGCTGCAGGATCCGGTATTTCGCAGCGTGATCGTGGAACTCGCGCCGCGCAACGCCAACTCGTTTTGATTCCAATAAACGGCGGTATCGTTTGCGTTGTAATACGTGATGGTCCGGAAATTTCCTGTGACGTAGGCGTTCCCTTGCACGCGGAGTGCGTAGTTGCTATCGACCGTCGTGTTGATCCCGATGAGGCCCCCAGTACTGGCATTGCCTCCCGCTTGCAGAGCGAGCGTCGTCGGAGCAGTGTTTGTTGTTCCAGCGTACAGATTGACGTACCCAAAACCCAACGTGATGCGGGATGTCCCTTGGTAATAATTGGGGACCGTCTCGGTGGCACCGTCGTGGTAATAATTATAGGCCAGGTTGATTCCGTCGACGAGGGCGTACGCGCCAAACAGGTATCCGTACGAGGTGTATCCGATTAGCGCGAGTCGGCTGTTTTGCCAGCCGGAGGTCGCCACGTTGTACCCGAGCGCGAGTGATTTTCCTCCGATGTTCATAGTGCCGGTGACGTCGTGATACCCTTCCACGACCGAATTTCCGTACACGTGCATTTTGTACGACGCAGAGGGCGAGCCGGTTCCCACGCCAAAGGACGCGCAATCGATCCACGTGTTGTAGCTCGGGTGGCCCAGCCGGAAAGTGCCGCCATCGTTTCGGACCGTCGCGGTATTGACCCCACCGTCCGCGGACCGCGCACTGCCGTTGCAAAACATGACGAGCTTGTCACCCGTATCGTTGGCCGCGATACCAAACATGTTGTAAGTGCCGGCGCTTCCCACGCTATAAAAACTCGTGGTGCTGCTGTCCGCGCCATACACGCATTTGTTGCCGTACACGCGGACATAGGTAGAATCGAGCATCCACCAACCGCCGCCGTAGGTCTGGTTGTACCACCCTGTGTTGCCACCAGAGCGGAGCCACCCGTTGGCGTACAAATCCCCTTCGATGTGACAGCGCCACGACGGAGAAGCCGTGCCCAGGCCCAGGTATCCGGACCCCGTGAGACGCATGTACTCTGTGAACACGTTGTTTGTCGTCGCTTCTCCGAACATATGGCCACCTCCCGAACCGAGACCAACTTGGTTCATGTACCAGGTGCCGCCGCCGCCGCCGTCCCGGTTCCACTGAATCCACCACCCCTGGGCATTGACGACCCCGGTGCCGGACAGGTGGAAGAGGCCGTTGTTGCACGCAAAGTCGGCGTACACGCTCAACGCGCCGCCGTCGGTCAGCGTCATGATGCCGCCGTTTCCGGAGTTGCGCCATTCGTGGCCGTCGGCCGCTCCATAATAGGTCCTTCCATTAGTCGCAAAGAAAAGCCTACTTTTATCGTCCTCCCAGGATCGATGCCACGCGTTGCAGATGGGTCTGAGCTCGTTCATCACGAGCGCGCCCTGCACGTAGCACGTCCCGATGATGTGTGCGGGATACGACGGGCCGGTCGTGCCCACGCCCAGTCTCCCGCCCGGGATGTATACGTTCCCTCCGAGCTGGATGTCGTTGTTCGCGAGGGTGACTTGGATTGGCCAGTAGCCGTTGGGGGCCACGCTCCATTCATTCCATGCCGTATTCGCCGCACCTCGAAGCAGGAAAAATGTCGTGCCGTTGTTGAAGAAGAAGGCCGAGTTTCCGGTCAGGTGTCGAAAGGTGACCCCACAATTTGTGCCTGTGTAAAGCGCGAGTTGCGTCTGGTTGAAAAAGGAGCCGGAATCGTTGGCGTTCACGAATGTGGGGGCCGTTACGCCGCTGCTGTTGATTTGAGCAAACAGCGTGGCCCCGCCATAAAACTTGTGGGACGCAAGGTAGCTTGCTTGGTACCGCAGGGTGGAATCGTTTATGCCAAAGCCGTAGACTCCAGAATCATTCGTAATGGTCGGGTTCGAATCGTAGCTATCGCCCCACAACGTGAGGAAGCAGTTGCCGATCTTGTTCCCAAAATTGAGCGAGCCGGTGATTTTCGCGTTGCCGGCCACGTGGAGCTGCGCAGTGGGTGAATATGTGTTTAGCCCAAAATACGGAGTACCGCTCACGTCTTTCATGTAAGCGAACGAGGTGCCCACGGACGACTGCAGCGTGGCTTCGGTGGTGCCGAAGCGGACCACGCAATTTCCTTTGGTACCATCCACGTCTCCCATCACCCGGAAACGATCGTACCCGTTCGTGCGGACAAGTAACCCGGCGTTTTCGGAGAGCGTCGTAGATGTTCCCAACCGCAGGGAAGAGTCGATGTTTGCTATCACCGCGGAGAGATTTCCGACGTTTGTTGTCGCCACGGAGAGATTTCCGACGACGTTTGCATTCCCGGCAATGAGAGTTGTGTTTCCCGCACTTCCAAGTTGTAACTGACCGCCATCGTTTCTGATCACGACGGCATTGTTCGCGCTGTTCGCCGAACCTCGCGCGGATCCATTTACGAACATACTTAGCTTGGCCCCGGTATCGTTGCCAGCGGAGAGCACGAGGTTATACGAATTGCTGCTGCACGTATTTGCCGAGAAACTCGGGATGGTACCGTCACCGCCAATGAAGGTGTTTGTGCAGAGGTTGGCAGCTGCAGTATCGGCTCTGCGAACGGTAAGGTTTGCATTGCTAACGGCCAGAATGTGCGAAACGGTATTTGCATTTCCTACCGCCACGTTCGACGACAGTATCGAGAAAGACATACCTTCCGTAGCCTACGCTCATGTCACTAAAAAAAATCCACAATTTGGTGAATGTTTTGTAGTGTGTTCCAAGACAAAAGATTTAGGAAGGAGGGATAAACTGTTTTCCAACGATGCTGTCGCTGGCACGGTCGCATTCTTTGAGAAACGCGTCGGCACGGTCTTTGATTTCCACCCAGGCCTTCTGTGCGATTTGTTCCTCGGTCAGTTTGGAGGTGGCCTCTTCCTTCGGGACAAAGGCGTCCAGATAGACACTTTGCCCGCTTTTCGTGTGGGTGACCGAAAAGCCCACAACGTAGGATGGCGTGGCAATTTCGTTCAATCTTGCGACCCGAATGTCCATTATTTTCCATTACAAGAGAGAATTTTATAATCAAACAAACGAGGTTGTGTTGGGCAGGGGATGCGCCGTTGATTTCCCACGATTCCACTGTGGGTCCTTGCGCGGTTCCCTAAGTTAAGCTGCTGGGGTAAAGACACTGCCGACCAGAGGGGGCTTGGATTCGACGGATGCACGCCACGAACCAAAGACTTCGGAAAGCAGTCCCCATGCGATCTGAGCAATTTCTTCGTCGGTTTTGTTCGCCGCATCGCTGAGTGGGACCTGTGTGTCGGCATACTTGGTGCGTCCCTTGTACGTCTCGGAAAACCCGACGCAATAACAGGTCGGTTCCTCTGCGGGATACAATTCGAATCTGACTACGGTGATACTGTCCGGAGTTGCCATGTAGACTAGACTGCAGAAAAATTTTCCGGCAAAAAGTCAGGATGCCTCACTTTGCTGAGATTGACCCCGAGACCAATATCGTTCGACGTGTGGTTCGCGCGCATACAGCAGCGTTCTGTCCACTATCGTTTTTGCTTCTTCTTGTTTGATCCGATATGTGACTGTAAATATCGCAAGAGTTGAATATTGGCATGGTAGCCGGCGAATCCATTGGCCAGAATTTTGGCATCTACAAATGTCTGAAGCCCCGTGTTATCCCACGCGGCGCTTAAGTCTCCTCCAGTCCGTTTCAAAGACGCCGCAACAGCGAGAGCAATCCGGAGGGGCATCTTGAACGCGAACCCAAAGTCGATGATGGTTGCGCGGTATGCACCCGAAGGAAGCCTTGCCAAGAAGACGTTCTCAGGGTGCAAATCTGCATGCACGACACCTAAGAGCGCCAAGGATCGAAGGCTCTGTTCCACGGCTTCGAATTCGGGGAAGGATAACGGGCCTCTGTCTAAGCGGGTGCCAACCGTCGTTCCTGCCGCAGGGCCCATCACAGTGACCCGAACGCCCGCCTTTGCAAGGGTCCCGCTAAAATAGAGTGGCACCGTGATCAATTTTGATTTTTCTGCAACATATGCATGCATGACACTCTCGAGCATCGTCCGGCGTCGAAAGATCATTTCGGAATTGAAGCTGGCATCGTAATGCTCGATTTTGACGATGATCTCACCGGAAGAGGGCGGATCGTGTCCTTCCACCACGTCAATAAATTCCTCTCGCAGGGCTCGGAGCACTTTTGGGAGTAGTGGTGTGGCCTGAACTTGGTATACATGGCCAAACATTCCCTCGCCAATTTTCGTGCTCTTCAAAACCAGGAGCAAATGCAGCACGTCGTCATCCGTGAAATTGTGAGTTTTGAAGCGCTGATGAGGGCGTATTTCAATGTCCCCTTGCCGAGCCGCGTTCACCTCCTGCTGGTATCTTGCAAGGTAGTTTGTCACCGCCTTGGAAACACGGATGGAGCGTGTTGGCGTGAGGCGTCCACTGGCCGTTGGAGACGCAGACCTCATGCGCTTCGTGGGGCGCTTGGTGCCTCTGGAAGGGGAATATGCAGTACTCACCGTTCTGCTGTTGCTGCGGGAGTATGGAGACGATCCCTGGCTGCTTCGGCGGCTTTTTGCGCGGCTTTCCCTGGTGGATGATCCGAAGAGCCACGACAACAAACCCATTGTACTCTTAAGAAAGTAATTTTCTTTAGTGGCAACTTTATCATCATGCCCACCAGCAGAAAAAATTTTCGGGGAAAAAAACAGGATGCCTCATTTTGCCGAGATTGACCCCGAGACCAATATCGTTCGACGTGTGGTTCGCGCCCGTACAGCCGCGTGGTGCGAGGAGAATTTGGGTGGGACTTGGGTTCGAACGTTTTATGACACCCCCCCCAAGGTTTACGCGGGCGTTGGCTTTGAATACCTTGTGCAATACGATAATTTCCGGGAACCCTCGCCGGGGCCTGAATGGTATTTTGACGTCGAGGCGTGGCGCTGGATCAAGGGTACAGGTAACGAACAATGACGATACCAGACCCTCCAGACGTACCGTACGCCGCGGTTCCATCTTTGGCACCTCCGCCGCCTCCGCCCCCCGTATTCGCCGAGCCGTTGGTTGCGTATGCCCCCCGGTAGCCATTTCCGCCACCGCCACTGCCCCCGTCTGCACCACCACTGACGGAGGCTGCACCACCCCCACCTCCCGCGTAATACACCGCCGTCCCCGAAATATCGTAGGACGCGCCCGTGCCACCCGCACCGCCTTGACCACCACTAAAATAGGCCACACCTGCCCCACCTGCCGCACCACCGCCACCGCCACCACCGCAGCCAGACGGATTGTTTCCCCCGGGCGTGTTACCACCACCATACCCTTGCGTCCCCGAGCCACCGGACAGCGCATACGTCAACCCCGAGCCGTATTGAATCCCTGCACCTCCACCACACCCACCAGTAGCTCCAGTTGCCGATCCACCACCACACCCGCCACCTCCGCCGCCCGTCGCAGTGTAGGACCCAAATGCGGAATCGTTGCCGTTATTGCCGGTGTTGGATGTGTAAAATGTGGCTGCCCCTCCACCACCGACCGTCACCGTATAACTCCCGTTGAGGGTGACGCCAGACACGTACCGAATCCCACCTCCACCGCCGCCGCCGCCGAGGTGCGCGCCACTATACCCATCGAGCCCTCCGGCCCCCCCGCCCGCAACCACGAGAATGTCCATTGTTTTTGAGGTATTGACACACGTAAACGTGCCCGAGTTAGTGAAGACGTGAATTCGATAGCTTCCCGAGGTGTACACGGAATCTCCTCCGGACGCCGAGAATGCGCTTTTTCCGTAAAAGTTGGAGATGGAAATGGCGCCAGAGGAAGGCACGCCACCGGCCGCGCCATAGTATTCCGAGAGACTATCTGGCGCGGATCCTCCGAATTCTCCTCGAATTTGCGAGACACTGAGTGATCCGCTACTCGGAAGTACCATTGTGCCTGTTTATGTAGTCTGATATTTTTGTTCCAACAGAGCCAGCCGTTGCATGAGATGCTGAAGCGCGCCCACGGCAACTTTGAGCAGCTGATCGGCATCTAATGTTTTGAGTCCAAAGTCGGCCGGGTACCCAAACAATTCGCACGCGTGAGACGTGACGCTCTTGGGAAAATACTTTTCGACCTCGTCCGCGATCCATCCCACTTGGTGTCGATCATTCAACGATGGATTCTTGCGCAGGTAGTCGTCAGTGTACTCGAAATACCTCAGCGGCAAGCTTTGGATGATGTCGTAACACAGCGCCAAGTTGGCAGTTTGCACGTTTTGCTTGATGCGAGCATCGGACGTTGCATCCCACGATCCCCCTCCGGGTTTAAACCCAGTTCCCGCGATCACGAGATTTCCACCGCTGTCGAGAGACATCGCGTCCTTGTTTCCCGGGCCGGTGTAAAAGACCATGTTGTCCGAGTTTCCGGGAACGTACTGGACCCATTTCTGGGCACCTGCCTTGGAAAACTGGATGGCCGTTTGGTACGCTGCCGTCGGCGCTTCCAAACGGAGATACATGTTGGAATTCGCCGCGCCGTAAATGAGCGCTTCTCCGCCATATACGTGCAGCTTGTAGTTCGGCCCGGTAGTACCGATCCCGAGATTGCCAGCGGGAATGTAGACATCCCCTCCCATCGTGCAATGATTCGTTGAAAGCGATATCGTCATTGGCCAATAGCCGTTTACAGTCGACCACCCATTCCATACTGTATCTACGGCGCCACGAAGGAGAGCAAAGTTTGAACCGTCGCTGTACAAAAACGCGGAATATCCAGATGTCTTTCGAAAGGTTATACCAGAAGCACTTGCACTCTTTAAGGCGAGGACGTCAGCTTGCAAAAATGTATTATTATCGCTTGCAGTCCAGTATGTTCCAGTACTTGGAACCCGGATAGAGCTTGACGCATATATCGAGCCATTGACAGTCAAGTTATAATTCGGATCGGCCGTCTGATTGATGCCAACAAGGCCTGTACCAGCACTTTGGGCAGCTTGAAGGGCAAGGGCTGTTGGTGCCGTGTTCGTAGCCCCAGCGTACATATTTACGTATCCAAAGCCCAACGCGATGCGGGATGTTGCGCCACCCGCATTGGGAATCGACCCGCTCGAGTTATCGTGGTAATAATTGTAGGCGAGGTTGATTCCGTCGAAAAGGTTGTATGCGCTGAAAAAGTACCCGTACGAACTGCCTCCAATCAGAGCCATTCTCGCGTTTTGCCAGCCAGAGGTTTCGACGTTGTACCCAAGCGAAAGGTACTGTGCAATGTTGATTCCAGCGGTGGCTGCTACAGAGGAGGTTGTCACCCCACTGCTATTAATGGTGGCGAAGAGCGTACTTCCACCGTAAAACTTGTGCGAGTTATCGCTTGCTGACGTTTGGTATCTCAATGTATACGAATTCACGCCAAATCCATAATGCGAAAAGGAATTTGGATTCGTGGCATCCCCCCATAAGCAAATTATATTGTTTGAAACGGGGGGGTTACCAAAGTTCATGATTCCACCTACAGAGACCGTACATGGCCAGGATGATTCTTGTATCTTTACGTTGCCTACAATACTGACAGTTTCAGTTGGAGAGTAAGTACCTATGCCAATTCGAGGATTTCCGCTCACATCTTTCATGTAGAGGAAGAGTGTGTTGTTTGGCGAGGCCCCCTGGATCGAGGCTTCTGTTGATCCGAACCGCATGACGCAATTTCCTTTGGTACCGTCCACGTCGCCCATCACCCGGAGTCGTTCGTATCCATTCGTGCTCACGAGCAAACCGCTGCTCTCCGCCAGTTTTGACGACGTTCCGAGTTGAAAGTAGCCATCTTTGTCGAGAACAGCTCGCTGGCTCCCCGAGGTGTAAAACCGAATTTCGGAGCCTTGTGCGGATCCCAAAGGCGCGCGGCCACCTTCGATTTCGATGACCGCCCCGGACGCTGGCGTGGCGGAAAGATCCTGGCCTGCGAGTCGTATACCCCCGCCGGAGGTATAGACGCCACCATCGCCGTTGAACGCTGCCGAACCCGCCGTGATGTTGGCGAATCTGCTCGGATTGTAGGCGGTGGCGTTGCCATAGTACGGTCCAGGAGGTCCCAGCTGCAGAGAAGACGTCACATTGGCCGTGGTTGCAGACAAATTGCCATATACCACTGGAGTAGAAAGAGAGGAGCTTACGTTGGCCGTTGCACCTGTCAAGTTCCCATACACCACCGGCGTGGAAATCGAGGAGCTTACGTTGGCCGTTGCAGCTGATAAATTACCAGAAACCGTGGCTCCACTGACGTTTCCATAAAGGGTTGGAGTGGAAAGAGAGGAACTTACGTTGGCTGTTGCAGCTGATAAATTACCAGAAACCGTGGCTCCACTGACGTTTCCATAAAGGGTTGGAGTAGAAAGAGAGGAACTTACGTTGGCTGTTGCACCTGTCAAGTTCCCATACACTACCGGCGTGGAAATCGAGGAGCTTACGTTGGCCGTTGCAGCTGATAAATTACCAGAAACCGTGGCTCCACTGACGTTTCCATAAAGGG
>Ga0255142_1000354_pt1 | contig 15766 bp, 14 predicted proteins | sample Atl_Cont_RepB_0h_FD_183181 | JGI IMG/M metagenome (GOLD analysis project Ga0255142, IMG submission 183181) | Freshwater microbial communities from Altamaha River, Georgia, United States - Atl_Cont_RepB_0h | ecosystem: Environmental > Aquatic > Freshwater > River | place: USA: Georgia | collected... | reverse complement strand
CCAGCAGCCGCAACTGACCGCACCGCAAGGAGCACCGGCATGAGCGGATGGGATGACCTAGAGGCCCCGGTCGCGCCAGACATCCGCGAGGCCAGCCAGCAGCGCGAAGACATGGCCAGGCTGTGCCTGCGCGTCTTCGGCGACGAGGATGGCCAGAAGCTGCTCAAGTGGCTGGTCGATATGTATGTGAATGTGCCCATTGCCGTGCCGGGCACTGACCCCTCCCACGCCTTCTATGCCGAAGGGTGCAGGAATGTGGTGAGGGACATCATGGCGCGGATCAACCAAGCAAGGAACCTATGAGCGACACCAACGACCAGCCCGGTGGTAACACTGGCCTACTGGACAATGTGACCCCCGAAGACCCCAGCAAACCTGACGCAAACCCTGACAAGGTCGAGATCGACCACAAAGGCAGCGCCGATCCGGCTGCAGCCGCCAGCGACACGGGTGCCCCCAAGACGCGCCCTGACTACCTGCCAGAGAACTTCTGGAATGCCGACAAAGGCGAGGCCGACCTGGAGGCCATGAGCAAATCGTGGTCAGACCTGCGGAAGCAGATCAGCCAGGGCAAACACAAGGCCCCCGCTGAAGGCAAGTATGACCTCAAAGCGCTAGGTGAAAACCCTGATGCTCACCCGCTGGCGCAGGCCCTGGTGGACATGGCCAAAGAAGAGGGTCTCAGCCAGGCAGCCTTCGACAAGATCGCCAGCCAGCTGGCCGTGCAAACCGCGCCAGAGATTGATGTGAAGGCAGAGATGAACGCGCTGGGCCCCAATGGCCAGGCCATCGTCAACGGTATGGTGGATTGGGCCAGGGGCCTGGTCTCCAAGGGTGTCTGGGGCACCGATGACTTCGAGGAGTTCAAGGTCATGGGTGGCACGGCCAAGGGGCTGCGGGCGCTCATGAAGATCCGCGAGGCCTACGAGGGCCGGGTGCCTATCGAGTCGGCCCCAATGGAAGGAGCGCCGACGAAGGAGGAGCTCTACTCGATGGTGGGCGATCCCAAGTACAAAACCGACCCCGCCTTCAGACAAAAAGTGGAGCGGCTATTCCAACAATACGCACAGTAAGTTTGTCTACTCCAAGGTCTGCCGCAAGGCAGTTGCCATTGACCCGGCCCCCGTGCCGGGTCTTTTTTGTCCAAAAAGCAACCATCACTGTTGCATCTTTGACAAATCGTCATACAATCAAATCCAAGGCCAACCGGGTAACCGGCCCTGACCACGGCGAGATACCGGCGAGTGGCTGCCGTAAGCAGCAAGCAAAGGCCCTGGCTTCCAGGCTCACCGACGCGATAAACCCTGATCAACCAACCGAATGAGGTAATCCAAATGAGCGTTTCTCTCTCGAACGCCTTTGTGACGCTCTTCGATGCTGAGGTCAAACAGGCTTACCAGGGCAAAGCAATGCTGGTGGGCGCTGTGCGTCAGCGTCGTGGTGTCGAAGGCTCCACTGTTAAGTTTCCCAAAGTCGGTCGCGGCGTGGCTACTGCTCGCGTCACTCAGACCGATGTCACGCCCATGAATGTGGGCTTCTCCACCGTGACTGCAACCCTGACCGATTGGAATGCCGCTGAGTACAGCGACATCTTCTCGCAGGCCAAAGTCAACTTCGACGAGCGCTCTGAGCTTGTGCAAGTGGTTGGTGCCGCTATCGGTCGCCGTCAAGACCAAATCATTCTTGACGCACTGAACGCTGCATCCGGCACCGGCACCGTGGCGAACTCTATTGGTGGCGCTACCACCAACATGAACATCGCCAAGCTGCGCGAAGCTGCCAAGATCCTTAACGCGAAGAATGTGCCCTCCGAAGGCCGTCACATCATCATCCACGCCAATTCGTTGGCCGCGATGTTGGAGCAGACCTCGGTGACCAGCTCGGACTTCAACACCGTCAAGGCTCTGGTGCAAGGCGAGATCTCGACCTTCATGGGTTTCCAGTTCCACATCCTGGGCGACCGCTCAGAAGGTGGCCTGCCCATCGACGGTTCGAATGACCGCACCCTGTACGCCTTCCACCGCGACGCTATCGGCTACGCAGAAGGCATCGCTCCCAAGACCGAGATCAACTACATCGCTGAGAAGACCAGCTGGCTTGTCAATGCCCTGTTCTCCGCTGGCGCTGTGGCTATCGACGCCGAGGGTATCGTCAAGATCACTGCCCGCGACACTGCGGCTGCAGCCTAATTAGGAGGGTCTGAAAATGCCTTTCGTTGCTGACAACTTCGTGACCGTGGGTGGTCAGATGAAGGCCGGGAATGCTCCCCAGGTCTTCGCTTACCAAACCACCGATGCCGCCGCTACGGTTGACACCAGCGGCTACTTCAACGCAGTCGCTTCGATCCTGAAGCCTGGCGACATCATCTTCCGCACCACCTTCAGCGGCGGTAACCCGTCCACTGCTGGTATGCACCTGGTGATGTCTGTCTCGGCGGCAGGTGTGGTCGATGTGGCTGACACCACCGCGCTGACGGTGACCAACACCGACTAATCGCAGTCGGCACCAAGCGGGCCAGCCACTGAGCAATCGGAGGCTGGCCCTTCTCACATTAAGAGGTTCACATGGCTGCAGGCGATACCGGGGTCACAATCTGTTCAGATGCGCTGCTCATGCTGGGCGCAAAGGCCATCACTTCATTCAACGATGGCACCGACGAGAGCTCGGTCTGCGACCGCCTCTACCCTGATGTCAGGGATTCCACGCTGGTCATGTACCCGTGGACATTCAACACCAAGAAGATTCAGCTCGCGCAGCTGCTGACCGCGCCGACCAATGTTTGGCGCTATGCGTACCAGCTGCCGGGCGACAGGCTGGCTAACCCCCGCGCTGTGTATGACACCAGCGCCGTCGGTGCGCCGCCCCGTAAGGATTGGGAGATCCAGGGCGACCAGCTGCTGACCAACCTGCCTGCGGTCTATATCGACTACCAGTACAGCGCCGGCGAGTTCGCCTGGCCGCAGTACTTCGTGCAGCTCATGAAGTACATGATGGCCTGGCACCTGGCGCTGCCCATCACCGAGCAGTCTGACCGCGCCCAGTACTGGCAGACAGTGGCGGTCGGTGCAATTGCTGAGAATGGCCGTGGCGGCTACTTCCGGCAGGCCATGAACATCGACGGCCAGCACAACCCGGTGCGCGTGATTGAAGACTACAGCCTGGTCGCAGTGAGGAACTGATGCCACGCTTTGTTGACATCCAGACCAACTTCAGCACGGGCGAGCTCGATCCGCTGCTGCGTGCTCGGGTTGACCTGCAGCAGTACAACAACGCCCTGGCCAAGGCCACCAATGTGGTGATCCAGCCCCAGGGTGGAATGCGCCGCCGGCCCGGTCTGAAGTACCTGGCCGAGCTGCCAAACAGCTCCACCCCGTCGGCTGCCAACGGCGTGCGCCTGGTGCCGTTCGAGTTCTCGGTGGATGACAGCTACATGCTGTGCTTCACCCACAACCGCATGTATGTGTTCAAGGACGGCGTGCAGATCACCAACATCAACGCCTCCGGCAACCCGTATGCGACCACCAGCATCACTGGTGCCATGCTGTCTGAGATCTGCTGGACGCAGTCGGCAGACACCATGATCATCGTCCACCCTGACCTGCAGCCCGTGAAGCTGGTGCGCGGTGCGAATGATGCGAGCTGGACGATCAGCACCATTACCTTTGACAGCATCCCGAAGTACGCCTTCACGCTGACCGTCACCACTCCGTCTGTTGGCCACATCACGCCAAGCGCTGTGTCTGGGAACATCACGCTGACATCGCAGAACAGCTATTTCAACTCGAGCCATGTCAACCAGTACATCAACGCACAGCCGCAGGGCCGAGCCAGGATCATCGCGGTTGATAGCGGAACCACTGTTCGCGCTGTAACCGAGTACCCGTTCTTCAATACCGCCAACATCCCACAGGGCAGCTGGGAGGTCGAGACCGGGTACGAGGATGTGTGGAGCTCTGGCAAAGGCTGGCCGCGCACGGTGACCTTCCACGAAGGCCGCCTGTACTTTGGCGGAAGCAAGTCACGGCCCAGCACCATCTGGGGCAGCAAGATCGGCCTATTCTTTGAGTTCGTGCCGACCGAGGCCCTGGACGATGATGCGGTCGAGGCAACGCTCGACACCTCTCAGCTCAATGTGATCGTGGACATGATCAGCGGGCGCGACCTGCAGGTGTTCACCACGGGTGGCGAGTTCTTCGTGCCTCAGTCTGGCACTGACCCGATCACGCCGCTGTCGCTCACTTTCAAGGCCGTGAGCCGCAATGGCACTAAGACCGGCACCCGTGTGCAGTCGCTCGAAAGTGGCACGGTCTACATCCAGCGCCAGGGCAAGTCGCTCAACGAGTTCCTGTTCTCTGACACGCAGCTGACCTATGTGACCCAGCGCATCTCGCTGCTGGCTGGGCACCTGCTCAAGTCGCCCAAGCGCATGGCACTGCGCCGCGCCACCAGCACCGACGAGGGCGACCTGCTGCTGATGTCAAACGACAGCGACGGCACCATGGCCGTCTTCAGCATCATGCGCTCGCAGCAGATCACGGCACCGTCAGAGTTCATCACCGATGGCCAGTTTGTTGATGTTGGCGTGGATGTGACCGACATCTATACCGTGGTCAAGCGCACCTTCAACGGCACCGCCCGCTACTTCGTGGAGCTGTTCAGCTATGACCGCTACACAGACTGCGCCTTCATTGGTGGGTCTGCCGGTGGCGTCGGGTCTGGCCTGCCGCACATCGGAAAGTCGCTCAATGTGATCTGTGACGGTGTGCCGCAAAGCAACGAGACCGTGAGCGCTGGCGGCGCTGTCACCTTTGACCGCGAGAGCGTGACCAGCTACGAGGTCGGCCTGCCGTTTACGGTGTACGCCAAGACCATGCCAGTTGAGATTCGGCTGCAGACAGGCACCAGGCTGGGCTTCAAGAAGCGGATCGTTGAGATCAACGCCTTCGTGGACAACACCCAGCATATGGCACTGAACAACAACCCCGTGCCCTTCCGCAGCTTTGACAACCCGCTGCTGGATGACCCCGAGCCAACCTTCACTGGTGTGAAGCGGGTCAATGGTGTGTTGGGATATTCCCGCGAGCAGGCCATCGAGATTGGCCAGAGCCTGCCGCTCAAAATGACGCTGCTTGGCCTTGAGTACAAGGTCGCAGTGAGTGGAGGCACCTGATGGCACTAGATCCTTTTGAAGTAGACGGCATGCAGGCAGGCGGCCCAGACACCAGCATTTGGGGCGATGTGATGAAGATCGGCGGCGACATCTTCTCTGCTGTGCAGGGAGGCGTGAACGCCGTGTCGCCCTATGCTGGACTGGCCATGTCCTATGCGTCTGCCGAGCGCCAGAAGGCGGCGGCCTACTACCAGCAGGGACTGTATGAGGTGCAGGCCATTGACACCCTGCGCCTGGCCCAGATCCGCACCGACCAAGATCGCAAATATGGGGCCATTCAGGCTGGCCGTAAGTTGAAGCAGGCCGAGATGACGGCGCTCAACTACACCATCCAGGGCAACACCCTGCTGCGTGGCATGGAGCGGGCCAACGCTGCTGTGCGTGCTCGAGCTGCTGCCAACGGTGTCGCCTATGCCGAAGGGTCTGCGGCAAATGTCCAGCGTGCCAATGTGACGGCCACCTACCGCGATGTCGGCATCAGCGACCTCAACGCCCTGACGGCCCGTGTGCTGGGATACGAGGACGCATCCGCGATGTTCCTGGCTGCAGAGGAGCAAGCATCTCTGACCATGCAAGGTGCAGAAGCCCAGGCCCGCCAGCTGCGTATGGCCGGGGATTTTGCAGTCAAGAGTGGCGGCCTGCTCTCTGGCGCGACCCTGGCGCAAGGCACGCTGGAGTTCGCCAAAACCGTTCGCAACCCATTCACCTCATAAGCCATGGCAGATCTACCCTTACTCCAACCTGGCCGAGTGGAAAACATCGGCATCCCCGGTGCGGTCACGCCGCAGGTCACGCCGCCCCAGGTGGACTATGTCGGGCTGCGAGCTGGCGCTGCCAACGCGCAGACGGTCGCCCAGACGCTGGATCGGCTGAGCGGCCAGCTGTTTGGCATTGCCAAGAATGCCGCCGTCGAGGCTGGCTACCAGTATGCAGCCGACAACCCGGTGACGCCCGAGCAGCTCGAGGCTGCCAAGCGCGGCGACACCAGGCCGCTCAACCTTGGCGGCTCGCTCAATGTGTTTGACCAGGCTGTGCGGAAAGCCCGCGCCCTGGAGGTATCCAGCAACTTTGAGGCCGAGGCCCGCAACAAGCTGACCGTGATGCTGACCGGCGTGGAGCAAGGCCAGGTCACCACCGAGCAGGTGCAAAACGAGATCAACGCCATGATGAACGGCTACAGCAAGAGCCTGTCTGGTGTCGATCCAGAGGCTTCGCTGAAGTTCCGCGCCACCATCGCCACTGCTGGCAACACGGTGCTGGCCAAGGCTGCAGAGTTCGAGATCAAGCGCCGCAAGCAGCAGCAGATCATCAAGTTTGACCAAGACTTTGACAACAGCATCCGGCTGCTCGAGGCCGCTGTCAGCCAGGGATTCTGGATTGACCCGCGCACTCAACAGAAGCGCAGCATTGACGAGTTTGGCGACATGTACCGCCAGACCATCAATACCAGCGCACTGTTGCTTGGAGATGCTGGCTTGCAGAAGCAGTACAGCGACAAGTTCGAGGCCGCATTCAAGCAGGCCAAGATCGGGGCCACCACCGCATTCGTGGTGGGCGACGAGTTCAGCCGAGACCCCGAGAGTGGCCTGGCCAAATTGCGTTACGGCGATGCCGGCAAGATGACCGATGTCTTCCGCGCCATGCCCTACGAGGACAAGGCCAAGGTCATCGCCAACTACATGGTGGCCATGAATGAGCGCAACACGCTGCAGGAGCGCCAGCGCCAAGAGACCAAGCGCAAAGATGTGGCCGAGTTCATCCCTCTGTACGAGCAGGCCGTGGCCCTGCCTGAGACCAGCCCGCAGCGCAAGCAGCTGGCGCAGCAGATCGGTGCCATTGCCCAGCGCAACCCTGATGCCGTTCCCCTGTCGGTACTCAAAGACCTGCTCGAGCCGAGCAAGGAAGGCAACCAGCTGGCCGAGTTCAACGCACTGCGCGGCATCTTCGACGGCACCATCAACAGCCCCGACCAGATTTATAGCAACACCGCGCTGAACGCCAAGCAGAAGGTCGGCCTGCTCAAGACCCTGACCACCGAGGATCGCCGCGACATCCGAGAGTTGGACACAGGCCTGGCCAAGTTGGCTGGCATCCCCGTGATCCCCGGCTCACCTGTGGTGATTGATCCCAAGGGCGTGGAGTTCCAGCGCCTGCAAGCCCTGCGCGCCGATGCCCAGCAGCTGCAGGCAGAGGCCATCCGCGACGGCAAGATCCTCACCCCGCGCCAGACCCTGCTGCAGCTGGAGGATCGCCTGGCCCAGCGCCGCAACAGTGAGACCGCCAAGGCAGCACAGCGCTCGCTTGAGACCGTCTGGGAGAAGAAGGCAGGCGGCAAGATCACCCGTGACACGCTGCCCGCACTTGAGCGCTCGGGCAAGCTCAAGCCGCAAGAAATCAACCAAGTCAAACGCCTGCTCGACCAGGCAGAAGGAGCGCAGTGATGGCTTACAGCCCGGTCGAAGACAAGTTCCTGTCGGCGCTCACGGCAGCACAATTCCCAGAGGAGCCGCAGGCAGAGGCTGAGTTTCAGCCAGCCGAGCCGGTGAAGGTGGCCCAGGCTGGTGGCGGCCTGCCAGAGGGCAGCATTAAAGCTATTGAGCAAACCACCTTTGAGAAGGCGCTACAGACAGCTGGCATTGGTCTTGAGCAGGCTGGCCGCTTCTTAGACAGTCTGGGCCAGGTCGATATTCCGCTACTGGGCAAGGTCAGTCTGGCCGACTTTATGCCGTTTGTTGGCAGCGCAAAGGAGGGCACCCGCTCTGTTCTAACTGGCGGCCCTGAGTGGCAGGGTACACCGATGGCGCTGCAGCAAGCTGGCACAGGTCAATCGCTCACCCGTGGCACCGGCACAGCCACTTACCTCAAGCCCGATGCCAAGCTGGCTGTTGCAGATGTGGCCACCAATATTGTGCCAGTCGGTAAAACTGTTGGAACAATTGCAAAGAAACTGGCACCTACAGCTGGCGAGATGGTTATCAAAAGCATGGAGAAGCTGGGCACGCCGGTGACTATGAACATTGTGCCGCCTGGGCCTGCCGTGGTCAGCACCCGGCTGCCGACCGCCGTGAAGGCTACAGAAGACCCCATCGCCAACAAGCTGGTGATTGACCTGCAAGCATCCAAGACAGACCCAGAAGCCTTCGCTCATAACCTTGGACTAATCAAGCAATACCCCAATTTCGCCAGCAAGGCACGCAACCCTGAGCGCCAGGCCGAAGACTTCATCACCGAGGTGAAAAACAATCTGCTGTATCTGTACGACCAGGTGCCAGAGGAAACGCGCCAGCGCAGTAAGCTCTGGTACGACGGTGCCCGTAGCATCGTGGATCGCTGGACGATGGACTACAACATGCCAGACCAGGCCATCTCTGGCGTGCTGGCCGTGCTGTCGCCGCAGAAGGATTGGTTCATGAATGTTAGCTTGGGCCAGCGCGTGCTCGACATCATGACCGGAAAGCAGCAACACCGCTGGGATGATGCGATGACGAATATGGCCAAGGTCATTTGGTCTGATCCGAAATACGCGCCCATGCTGGATGCCATCAAAGGCAAGACGCTGGAGCAGATCAGCGAACCTGGTCTCAAGGCCATGTGGCTGCGTACATACGACCAGGCATACCTGCCACGCGAGCACCAGATCGTCACGCCCGAGGGCAACTTCTCTGGCATCCGCTTGAACCAGGACGGCACCCCGACCAAGACCGGCTGGGGTTCGCTCAATGAGATCGGCAAGGCCATTGTGATCCTGGACAACCCGAGCCTGGAGAACATCAGCAGCAACCTTGGCCAGCAGCACAAGGTTCGCAACTTCTACAACAACATCTATGCGCCAGGCGACCCGGCTGGCCATGTGACCGTTGACACCCATGCCGTGGCAGCCGGTCTATTACGCCCACTGTCAGGCAACAGCCGCGAGGTTCTTCACAACTTTGGTTCTAATGTGAAGGGTGAGGTTGGGCCGAAGAACAGTTCGATCACTGGCGTGCAAGGCACCTATGGTCTGTATGCCGAGGCATATCGCCGTGCAGCTCAGGAGCGCGGCATCCTGCCCCGCGAGATGCAGTCGATCACCTGGGAAGCTGTGCGTGGTTTGTTCCCCGATACCTTCAAGAGTCAGGCCAAGAATGTCGAGCAAATCGACAATATCTGGCTACAATATCGGAAAGGGAAAATCTCCCTCGAGGAGGCACGCAATGAAGTCTTCAGAGCAGCAGGCGGTATCAACGCCCCCGAGTGGGAGCGGGCCGGACTTCGTCCTGGATCTTCTCAAGCAGTTCAATCTACCCCTGACCAGGGACAACTACCTGGGGCTGGCGTACCCGGAGGGAGCTCCCCCGGATCTGGACGAAACCAGCCTGCCACCCCAAATTCGTCAAGCGTAAATCGGGGCCGTCAAGCTCCGCAGTCAGGAGCTAACTGATGGCCACCCCTTCTCTCGACCAGCGTCTAAGCAGCATCCTGCCTGCACAGCCGACCCCCATTGGCCAACCGCCTGAGATGCCCTTGGAGCCGATGCCTGCCGATGTGCAGGAGCAGGCCCCAGCAGACCCCACCGCAGAACCTGGCAGCCCCAGCATGGAAAGCGTCCAGGTGGCTGGCCCGGCTGATGCAGCGATCCGCAACCTAATCACCAAGAAGGCAGCCAAGGCCGAGCGCAACCTAATCCCCGATGCTGCCCGCGCTGTCGAGGGTGAGCTTCCCGAAGCCGTCAAAGCCGGTCGGTTTAAGCTGATCCCCGAGGCCGACCAGAAGCTCACCGAGACCGTCACCAAGGCCGTAGAAGCCCGCCAGGCTGCAGCGCCAAACATCGGCAAGCCCAGCCCTACCGCTGCTGAGGTTCAGGCTGGCGTGCCCGTAGAGCCGTTCAACTTGTCGCGCTACCAGACCGAAGACGCCGCTGCCATTGTGGGTGGCGTAGCTGACGCGCTCAACATCCAGACCAAGGCTGTGACCTTTGACGAGATCAAGGCCAAGGCAGCTGAGTCTGGCATCAGTGAGAATTTTCTCTCTCGCCTGATTGGAACCGATGGCCGCATGATGGCCAACGCTGTCGAAACCTATAAAGCCCTGGAGGTGCTGGAGTCTTCGGCCAATGAGCTCGATAAGCTGTTTAAGCTGGTCAACTCTGGTCAAGCCACCGATGTGGACAAGCTGGCCCTGCGCCAGCAGATCGCCTTTCACGGCCTGATCCAGAAGGGTGTGAAGGGCATGCAGACCGAGACCGCCCGTGCCCTGGCTGTATTCCGTATCCCCCGCGAAGGCAATGCTGCAGCCGTGCGCCAGGTGCTGGACGAGTACGGTGGCGACGCTGCTCTGCAGGATCTGGCCAAGTCTTATCTGACGTTGGAGTCACGCGCAGCCCAGAACCAGCTGATCGAGAAATCGATGATGTCTGGGATTAAGGACATCTGGTTTACGACCTTCATCAACGGCCTGCTTGCTTCGCCTGTTTCGCACGCCAAGAACATCGTGTCCAATTCGCTGTTTGGCATGTACCAGATCCCCGAGCGGCTGGTGGCTGCGTTCTATAGCAACACTCTGCCCGCTGGTATTCGCAGCTGGAAGTCGCTGGTGCCTGGTAGCGAGGCAGATAAGGTCGGCTATGACGAGGCACTGACCATGGTGCAGTCGCTTCGCAATGGTCTGGTGGAAGGCTTCACCCTGGCCAGCAAGGCCTGGCAGACCGGCCAGCCCAGCGACCTGATGAGCAAGATCGAGCTGCAGCGCGGGCCACAGGAAAGCCTGGGAGCCAGCCTGCAGGCGATGACCGGCCAGACCCCTGATACCTGGATGGGCAAGGCGCTGGGCTACTACGGCACCGCGATCACCGTGCCTGGCCGTGCGCTGATGACCGAAGACGAGTTCTTCAAGGGCGTGCTCTACCGCATGGAGCTCAACGCCCAGATCACCCGGCGCGGCAAGCAGGTCTACCGCGAGGGTGTCGAGGCTGGCCTGTCTGAGACCGACGCAATGGCCAAGGCTGCGCTCGAGGTCGAGGGCCTCTTTGCCAACCCGACCAAGGATCTGGACGAAGCGGCCCAGCTGTACGCACAAAAGGGCACATTCACCGCTGACCTGCCGCCAGCTCTCAAGTCGCTGCAGCAGGTCTTCAACCACCCGATCCTCAAGGTGGTGGTGCCGTTCTTCAAGACCCCGGCCAACATCGGCCTGCAGGTGATCGAGCGTACCCCGTTTGCCCCGCTGTCTTCGCAGTGGCGCGAGGAGATCGCCAAGGGTGGCATTTACCGCGACATGGCCTTGGCCAAGGTGACGCTGGGCAGCTCGGTGTTGGCGACCTTTGCAGCGCTGTCTGCCGAGGGCTTCCTGACCGGGCGCGGCCCCGAGCGCAAGGCAGACCGCGAGGCGCTCATGCGCGACGGGTGGCAGCCATACTCGGTCAAGGTCGGCGACACATACTACAGCTATGCGGGTATGGAGCCGGTCTCTGCGCTGATGGCCATCGCCTCGGACTATGCCGAGTACGCCAAACACGAACCCGACGCCAGCAAAGTCGAAGAGGTTTTCCTGGGCGCGACCTATGGCCTGTACGAGTACCTTAAGGAGCAGCCCTATCTGCAGGGCATCGCCGAGGTGGCCAAGCTGATCGGCACCAACCAGCAGGGCCAGGTGGACGGCAAGAAAATCGTGGATGGCCTGGTCAAGCAGTTTGGCGGCTTCGTAATTGGCGGCTCACCTGCGGGTGCCTACAACAGCCTGGTGGCCGGAATTGAGCGCCTGATGGATCCTGCAGCCCGCGATTCACGCGCCAGCCCCGACTTGCCCATGGGCGTGCGCGGGTTTGTGGAAGCCTTCAACCGCTACCGCAGCCGCCTGCCATACGCCAGCGAAGCCCTGCCCGAGCAACTCAACCTGTGGGGCGACCCGATCCTGCAGTCTAGGGGTAAACCCTACGAGCTAGTGCTGCCTACCAAAGTCAGCCCTGGCCAGTTCTCTGCGGTGGATGACGCCCTGGTGCGGATTGGCTCGCCGGTCGGCATGCCCGAGCGCAAGATCGACGGGATCGAGATGGATGCATACCAGTACAACCGGCTGCTGACCATCTACGGCAAGGAGCTGCCAGCCAAGGACGCGATCATGGAAGTGATCAATACGCCTGGCTTCGACCTGATGTCGTTGGATGACCAACAGAAGTCTGTGCAGCGGGTTCACTCTCGCTTCATGGATGTTGCCAAGAAACAACTCATCGCTGAAGACCCCACGCTCAAGGCCAAGATCGACGAGCTGATGGAGCTTCGCAAGGCCAACGGCCTCTATTACAAACCTTGATGTCTTCGTACAATCAGCAAAAGGAAGGATTGAATCATGCCAGTGCCAATCAGTAATGTGACCAGAAGGGTGGTGTTTGCGGCCAGTGGCACTGGCCCGTATGCTTTCACCTTCGAGATCCTCGCCAACACCGACATCGCCGTCTACCGTGATGACACCCTGCTGACGCTGACCACCGACTACACGGTGACCATCAACGCCAACGGCACCGGCAGCATCACGCTGACGGCTGCGCCCACCGGGGCCACGCAAATTGCCATCGTCGGCAACCGCACCATCCAGCGTACCAGCGACTTTGTGACCGGCGGCGACTTCTTCGCCAACACGGTGAACGATGAGCTGGATCAACTGACTATCTTTGCCCAGCAAAATTCAGAAGGTCTTGGCCGTGCATTAAGCGCACCGCAGACTGATCCAACCACCATTAACATGATTTTGCCACGCGCATCTGTGCGAGCAAATAAAGCGCTTGGTTTTGATGCACAAGGAAATCCTGCAATTGCAGATACGCTTGGCACCAATCGTGGCAACTGGGCGAGTGGCACCCTTTACTATGTGCGAGACATCGTAAAGGACACCACAAACAACAACATCTGGCAATGTGTAACACAGCATACATCTAGCGGTTCACAGCCAATCAACACCAACGCAGACAGCGCCAAGTGGACGCTGCTTGTTGATGCTGCATCAGCCACAACTTCTGCATCCAATGCAGCAAGTTCGGCATCTGCAGCTGCATCATCTGCAAGCTCAGCTAGTACATCGGCGAGCAATGCGGCATCAAGTGCCAGCACAGCCAGTACAGCTGCAAGCAATGCAATATCTGCTCAAAGCGCTGCCGAAGCCGCACGCGATCAAACATTAGCATCATTCGATAGTTTTGACGATCGCTATCTGGGGCCAAAAACCAGCGATCCTTCGCTTGACAATGATGGCAACGCGCTAGTTGCCGGTGCGCTGTATTTCAACAGCTCCAGCGGCATCATGAAGGTCTATACAGGATCTGCATGGGTGGCCGCCTATGTGTCTGGTACTAGCTTCTTGGCACTAAGTGGCGGCACCATGACGGGTGCAATCACATTTGTTGGCGGTCAGACTTTCCCTGGTACACAAGCAACACTGGTTAGCGGAACCAACATCAAGACTGTAAACAGCACCAGCTTAGTTGGATCTGGAGATGTCGCTGTTCAAGCAACATTGGTGTCTGGCACAAATATCAAGACCATCAACGGCACCTCGGTTCTTGGTAGTGGTGACATCACCATCGCTTCTGGCACCAACACTGGTGTCGTTCGTGCCATCTCAATCAATGCAATTTTCCCTTAAGGAGCAATCATGCCTGCAAATACATCCCCAATTTTTTCAGTTGTTGGAGCAACCGACTCGGTAGCAACAAACAACTCTGGTCTTGTTGTTGGCCCGACAGCCAATACAGCCCAAGATGGTTCTGGAACTTTGTACAAAGCCTTTACCGCTGGTGCAAACGGTTCTTATGTCCAGAAAATTCGTTTCCGTCCTGTCGGTTCCCCCGCCGCGACGGTTTGCCGTGTGTTTATTTCGTCTAGCACAACGACTAGCGCCACCAACACTTGGCTGTATGATGAAATCACACTCCCCGCTGTGACTGTTTCGCAGACTGCGGCTTCTAGCGTGTTTGAGTTGCCGTTAAACATTGCTGTTGACCCCAACTACTTGTTGTATGTGACCTTTGGAACATCCACTGGTTCTGCTGGTACTGGTTACTCTGTTGTGACCATCGCTGGAGATTACTAATATGTGGCGGGATACTGATTCATGGTTTGAGATTCAGTTCTCAGACAACACACAAGGCTTCGCCCATTTGGATGCTGATGGCAACTACTTGGGCGTGTTCAAGGCTGACGGCACACAGATTGGCGAGGAAAATGTCGAGTACACCTGCGTAAACGACAATGTTTCTGCGCCTTCTTGGTATGTTCCCGTGGAGACTCCGACACAGGGGTAAACAATGTTTGTACGCCAGAATCAACAACAGTTCCGCAACAGCAATGCTGATGTGCAGATTTTCTATGGTGATGGTTCAGCACCAAGTGCAACCAACAACAATCGCACATGGAACAAACCGCCCGGCGTGAGTCATGTTTACATTATGTGCATTGGAGGTGGAGGACCCGGTAATGGCGCTAATAGCGGAGGCTCTGGCGCAGTAACTGTTTGGTATGGTGCGGCTCAAAATGTCCCAGATAGTTTACTTGTCAGAATGACTGCTCCTGGTGGTGGTGGTGCGGCAACTGTAATTGCTTACAGAAATGGAAGTGGCAACCCAACAAATTTAATTGTTGCAAATGGGTCTTCAAGTAATCTTGCAGGCGGCGCCACAGCCGCAAACGCTTTTGCCGCTTCTGGTTTTTATCAATCTATTGCTGGTCAGGATGGTGCAAGTGGCTTCCAAAGCGCATCAACTACTACATTTTTAAGCGGTGGTTCTGGAGGTGGAGGTTCAACCCTTACCACAAATTATGGCTATGTAATACCGTCCCCTAGTGGTGGGTTTTTTATGTTGCAACCAATTATTGTTGGAGCAGGTGGGAATGACAGCGGTGATGGAGGTATTGGTTGTGGCGGTGGCGTAACAGCAGGGACAAAAGGCGGCCCCGGTATGGTTTTAATCGCAAGTTGGTGAGGAAAAAATGAGTTACCCAATAAACTACCCAACACCGCAAAATGCCAATGTGCAGATTTTTCAGGCCGCAAATGATCAAAATACTGGTTTAAGCGAGTTCACTTGGGTCAAACCTCAAGGCGCATCATTTGTTTGGTTTACGCTCATTGGCCCCGGCGGCCCCGGCGATGCTGCGACGGGTGGTGGGTCGAGTGCAGTCACAAATTTCATGTGCCCCGCTTTTTTGATTCCTGATTCTTTATCTGTTTCTATTCCTTTGGGCTATTTAAACAACAGTTACAACACGGAAATTAGATACCAACAAAAAAACGGTAGTGGATATTTATTATTAAGTGCCGCAAGAGGTGGATTTGGAACTGGCGGTGCGGCGATGACTGCTAATTATTTTACTGCTATGGGATTTTTTCAGTCTATTGCTGGACAGGCTGGCAGTTCAACCAGTATCTCCGCATCTACCACAACATTTTTAAGTGGTGGAGGAGCCGCAAGTAACACGCAAACATCAAATTATGGTTACTCAACAAATGATGGAACACTTGCATCGTCAAATGGATTTTTTCAAATGCAACCAATAATTGTTGGTGCGGGAAGTATGGGTACTAACATAAACTGTAGAGCAGTAGGGTGTGGTGGTGGCATATCAGGTT